>JAABUP010002803.1_pt1 | contig 32580 bp, 29 predicted proteins | sample 5559201 | NCBI WGS metagenome assembly JAABUP01 (sample SAMN10711887, study PRJNA513373) | rock metagenome | isolation source: Antarctica rocks | place: Antarctica
GCCGCTCCCCGCGTCGCAACGCATCCAGGACCGCCTGCTTGTCCTGCCGAAACCAACGGATCTCCATGACGCACCCCCTGATACGCCTGATCCTACGGCCTCAAGGGCTTATCTCCAATTGTCTGATGTTCCGGCCGGTGTACCCTCCCGGAGCGTGAAAATGAATAATTCATTTTCGATGGGAAAGCTCGGGTCCGCGCCTTGTCGCCGGGCTCGCCCGGCTTTACTCTGGATCGATTGGGCCGGACGGAGCGGCCGGGATGGATCTCCAACGTAGGATGGCGACCTTGATGCGTGCCAAAGCGGGACGGTTGCGGGAGTGTTTCCTGGCCCTGGGTGCCCTGGTTTCGGTGGGGGCCGGGCCGGCGGAGGATGCCCGGCTGGCCGACTACTTCGGGTTCCTCCCGCTGGAGGTCTACAAGCTCGACAACCGGATCACCGGCCTGGTGGTCCGCGACCTCGACGGCGACAGGGTCGAGGACGTCGCGGTCGTCAACAACGCCCGGTCGCGGATCGACCTGCTCCTGAGCACCCCCAAGCCCGAGGGCGAGGAGGTCCCGGCGGCGGCCAAGGAGGTGAACGAGGTCGTCGGCGACCGCCGGATGCGGCTGGTCAGCGTCCCGGTGAACAAGGAGGTCGTCAGCCTCCAGGTCGGCGACTTCGACGGCGACGGCCGGGCCGACCTGGCGTACTATGGCAACCCGGCGGGGATCGAGATCCTCTACAACAAAGGCGGCGGCCGGTTCGGCGACGTCAAGAAGATCAACACCGGCGACGCGGTTGAAGGGGCCGGCTCGCTCTCCGTCGGCGACCTCGACCGCGACGGTCGGGACGACCTGGCCCTGGTGGCCAAGGACGAGGTCCTGGTCATCTACCAGCGCGAGAAGGGGAAGCTGGCCGAGCCCGACCGGCTCCCGCACACCCTGGACAACCCCCGGATGGTCAAGGCCGTCGACCTCGACGGCAACGGCGTCGACGACCTGGTCCTGCTCAACGGCGGCCCCGACGACCCGATCCGGGTCCGGTTCGCCGTCGAAGGCGGGCGGCACGGGCCCGAGGAGCGGTTCGCCGTCGAGCCGCTCCGGGCCTACGCCTTCGGCCAGGTCGACGGCAAGCCCGGCTCGGAGCTGCTGACGATCGAGCAGCAGTCGGGGCGGACCCGGGTCATGACGCTCGGGCCCAATGACGAGGACTCCCGGAACGGCCGGCTGAGCTTCTACCCGCTCCCACCCGGGAGCGACCAGGGACGGTCGCTCGACCTGGGCGACCTCGACGGCGACGGCAAGGCCGACGTGGTGGCGACCGACCCGACCCGGGCGCAGTTCGTGGTCCACCTCCAGTCGGGCAAGGCCGGCCTGGGCGAGCCGAAGCACTTCCCGGGCCTGGTCGGCGGCGGTCCGGTCCGGCTGGCCGACCTCGACGGCGACGGCAAGGCCGAGGTCTACGTCGTCTCGGAGAAGGAGAAGCAGCTCGGCCGGAGCGTCCTGCTCGACGGCCGCCTGAGCTTCCCCGCCCCCCTGCCGATCAGCGGCGACCCGGTGGCGCTGGGCGTGGCCGACCTCGACGGCGACAAGACGCCGGAAATCCTCTACGTCACCCGCGACCGGGCCGAAGGGTCCTCGGCCGACCTCTTCAAGCTCCGGGCGCTGGCCCGGGAGAAGTCGGGGACATTCATCCCGTTCCGGTGGGGGCCGGTGGATAGCGTGGCCCTGAAGGGGATCGGCGGCGTCCCGCCGGCGATCACGGTGGTCGACGTCAACCGCGACAACCTGCCCGACCTGCTGGTCTTTGACGTCTACGGCCCGCCGCTCCTGCTGCTGGGCCGGACCGGCGAGCCCCCCGCGGCGGCGGCCGGCGGCCTCGGGCCGCTGGCGGGCGTCACCCCCGGCGGCCTCTCGGTCGCGAGCCTCGACGGCCAGCCGGCCTTGATCGTGGCTCAGCAGTCGTTCGCCCGGAAGCTCCTGCTCGACAAGGGGGGCCACTGGGCGGTCCAGGACCAGTTCGACTCCGGCCGGGCCTCGGCGCAGGTCCAGGGGGTCGCGGCGATCGACACCGACGGCGACGGCGTCAAGGAGATCGCGCTGCTCGACCGGGCCTCCAAATCGCTCCTATTCCTGGCCAGGAAGGACGGGACCTATCGCCCGAGCGGCTCGCTCTCGATCGGCCCGTTCGAGGACTTCCAGGGGATGAAGGTGGCCGACCTCGACGGCGACGGCCGCGACGACCTCCTCCTGGCCGGGACCTCGCGGTTCGGCGTGGTCCTGACCGGCAAGGCGGGGCAGAAGCTCCGGACCATCGCCAGCTACGAGTCGCCCCGGAACGAGGCCAAGTTCGCCGACCTCGCCGTGGGCGACCTCAACGCCGACGGCAAGCCCGACGTCGTCCTGACCGACGTCGCCGAGCACTTCGTCGAGATCGCCACCTTCGCCGGCAAGGCCGACCTGACCCGGTCGATGGCCTTCAAGGTCTTCGAGCGGAAGGCCCGCCGGAATCTGGCCGACCTGGTCGAACCCCGCGACCTTGCCATCGGCGACGTCGACGGCGACGGCCGGTCCGACCTCGTCCTGATCGTCCACGACCGGGTCCTCGTCTACCGCCAGGACCCCGGGACCGAGAAGGACCCGGTCAAGGCGGCCGACAAGAAGTGACCCCCCGACTCGCGCCCGGCTGGATCCTGGCCCTCGCCCTGGCCCTGGCCGGCCCGGCCGTTGGCCAGGCGACGGGGCCGGCCCCGGCCGTCGGGGGCCCGCCGAACCTCCTGGTCGACGGCTCGTTCGAGTCGGAAGGGCCTCCGGCGTGGGCCGCGGAGTCCTGGCGCGGGACCTTCCGCGACTACGCGACCGAGCGGTGGGACGTCCGCGACGGCCAACGCGCGGCCGTCATCAAGGTCGAGGGGCCGGCCGATGACGCGATGCTGGTCCAGCGTGTCGCCGTGAAGCCCCGGACCCGATACCGGCTGACCGGCTGGGCGATGGCGACCAAGGTGGTCCCGACCGAGGCCGGCTCGACGACCGGGGCGAACCTGTCGCTCCTGGGCCGGTCCGAGCGGAGCGCCTCGCTCGTCGGCGACTCCGACTGGTCGCTCCTGGGCTTCGAGTTCGAGACCGACCGCGAGGATCAGGTCCGGGTCGCGGCCCGAGTCGGCCACCATAATAGCACGGCCCAGGGCGAAGCCTGGTTCGACGACCTGGCGTTGATCGAGCTGGGGCCCTCGAACCGGCCGGCCCCCCGGCCCCCCCGGACGCCATCGGACCCGGCCCCCGGCGTTTTCCGCCCGCCGTCGGGCCCGTCCCCCTCGGGACCGGGCGCGTGGCCCGGGCCGGCCTCCGTCCTGGCGGCGGGGGTCAGCCTCTTGCTGGTCCTCCTGCTCCTGATCGCGATGGCCAGGTCGATCCGGAAGGCGTGGCTCGCCGCGACGGCGGGCTTCCCGCCGGTGGCGGTCCCGGTGGCGGGGTCGGTGGGCAGGCGGGTCGACCGCGTCCGGGTCGCGCTGATGGTCGCCCTGGCGATGGCCGGGGCCGCGATCACTGCCCTCCTGGGGGGCCGCTCGATCGTGGTGATCGCCGCCTTCCCGGCGGCCTGCGCCCTGGCGGGCCGGTGGTGGTCGGGGCAACCGGCGCTCTGGGGGGAGGCCGGGGGGCTCACGCAATCGGTCCCGCTGGCGACCCTGATGATCACCGAGAGCCTGAACCGACCGCCACCCGGGCTCTACGGGACCTTGTCTCAGGCGATCGAGGCCGGGGCCTACCTGATCGTCGGGAGCCTGATCGTGGGGTGGGCCGCCGGCCTGGTCGTGGAGGCCGGATGGTGGCTCGCCACGGTCGATGGGCCGGGCCCGGGCGACGGCGGTCGGGCCTGACCTTCGGCCGGCGGCTCGGGTAGAATCGCGCCCGGAGTCCCCGCGGGGCCGCGAGGCGACGGGCCTCGCCGCCGGGGGCTCCGCACGAAATCCCCCTCCCGGATCGGCCACGATGACCATCAGACGGACCCTCACGCTTCCGGCGGCGGCCGTTGCGCTCGCCGCCCTCGCCCTGATCGCCCGGGCGCAGCAGGACAAGCCCAAGGTCGGCTTCCAGGACACGCCGATGCTCCCCGGCGGCAAGTGGCACGTCCACGACGGCGAACGCCCCCAGCCTCCGGTTGTCACCCCCGGGACAGCCAGCACCCCCGAGGCGGCCGGCAAAGCCCCCTCCGACGCCGTGGTCCTGTTCGACGGCAAGGATCTCTCGAAGTGGCAAATCCACGGCAAGGAGCCCGGCTGGAAGGTCGAGGATGGCGCGATGGTCGTCCCGCCCTCGGGCACACCCAACGGCGGCACGATCACCTCGAAGGACGAGTTCGGCGACTGCCAGATCCACGTCGAGTTCGCCACCCCCGACCCGCCCCAGGGTCGCGACCAGGGCCGGGGCAACAGCGGCGTCTTGATCATGGGCCGCTACGAGGTCCAGGTCCTCGACAGCTTCGAGAACCTCACCTACGCCGACGGCGGCGCCTCGGCCGTCTACGGCCAGCACCCGCCCCAGGTCAACGCCTCGCGCCCGCCCGGCCGGTGGCAGACCTACGACATCATCTTCCACGCCCCGAAGTTCAAGGCCGACGGCTCGGTCGAGGCGCCCGCCACCATCACCGCCCTGCACAACGGCGTCCTGGTGCAAGACCACGTCGAGCTCCTCGGCCCGATGGCCTTCCGTGCCCTCGCCAGGTACTCGCCCCACGGCCCCAAGGGCCCGCTCGCCTTCCAGGACCACGGCAACCCGGTCCGCTACCGGAACATCTGGGTCCGCGAGATCAAGGCCCCGGAGTGATCGGACCGCGAGCCCATCCCCGCGGATATCGGTCTCACCTCTCGCCTCTGGGGCAGAGGTGAGGCGGATCGAACCTCCCGACCGATCCCGGGGCTTCGGGCCTGGCGTCCGGATGCGGCTCGGACCGGAACCAGCGGGCGAACTCCCCCTCGACCGCCCCGCCCGCGACCGACCGCGTCACCCGGGCGATCGCCAGGGCGGGGGCCAGCACGGCCATCCCCCGGACGCCCCAGCGCCACGACTCCAGCCAGGGCCCGGGCGCCAGCACCGCCAGCCCGGCCATCACCGTCAGGCCGACCAAGACGACGTGCGGTTCGCACGCCTTGAACGCCGGCCAGGTAAGGACGCCCCGCCCCGATCGCGGCCAGGAGGCGGGCGGGGCCGGCCTCCCGCCCGAGCCGCCCTCGACCCGATACGACCGGTCGACCGCCTTGAGCCGCTGGAAGAACGCCTTGTAGCGGCAGTCGTTGTGCAGGGCCAGGAAGGTCCAGCCGGCCGCGATGGCCATCCCCGCCGCCGCCCACCTGGGGTCGCCCGACCGCCCGGCCAGGCCGTAGCCCAGGCCGAACCCCAGGGCCAGGCCCGAGGCGTGGTGCATCAGGTAATCGAGATAGACCCCGTCGAGCCCGGCCGTCCCCCGCCACCGGGCGACCTGGCCGTCGACGTGGTCGAGCCAGAACGCCAGGTGGGCCAGGGCCACGCCCGCCACGAATCCCCGCCGATCGCCCGATCCGATCGCCCCCGCCGCCCCGATCGCGGCCAGCAAGGCCCCGAGCGTCACCTGGTGCGCCGAGAGCCCGAGCCGGACCGCCGCCCAGGTCCCGTAGACCGCCGAGGGCCGGCCGACCCGCCGGGCCAGCCAGTTGCCGACCTCGCGGTGCCGGGCCTTGTGGACCCGGGCCCGGAGCTGGGCCAGCGAGGGGTGCCGGGTCATCGGCGGGCCTCCTCCGAGGGTCGGCCGGAGAGTCCGTGGATCGCGTAGCGGCGGACCACGCCATCGGCGTCGGCGAGGTCGCGGCGGTAGAGCGGCCGGCTTGCGGCCAGCCAGGGGGCGAGCAGCCGGCCGAGGCTCGGGTCGAACTCCACGGCGTCCTCCGGGACCGGCGGGCAGAGCAGGACGTGCGTGAACCCGGCCCGCCGGAGCCCCTCGACGACCTCGCTCGCCGACTCGCCATGCCTGCCCAACCCGGTCCGGCGACGGTGGGCCAGCTCCATCGCGTAGGGGCGTGGGAGGTAGAACCCCCGGTGATCCTGCCCGACCAGCCGGGCTCCGGGCGGCAGGTTCGCGTCGATCCAGCAGCCGACGACGAAGGTCGGCTCGCGGCGGGCGAGGTACGACTCGGCCGACTCCCGCCCCGCGACCACGCCCAGCCCGTGCCGGGCCCGGGCCGCCGCCAGGCCCGCCTCGAAGGCCAGGGACCCCGCCAGAAGCCCGACCAGGACCCGCCCCGGGACGGTCCGGCGGTCCCACCACTCGACCGCCAGCCAGGCCACGCCCACCGCCATCGGCCCGACGGCGATCAGGACGAACCGCATGCTCTGCCGCTGGGTCAGGCAGAGGACCAGGAACGCATAGCCCAGGGCCACCACGCCCAGGACCCGCCGGGGCGGCCGGGCCCAGAGCAGGGCCGGCAGGAACAGCAGGAACGCCGGGCCGAACTGGTGCGAGAGGCTGTCGAACCGGTCGGGATGCAGGGTCATCGGCCCCAGCGCCGTCAGGAGGTTCCCGAGCGTCACCGCCATCGGCCGCTTGATCGGGTCGAGGACCTCGTCGATCCCCGACCCGCCGAAGACCTGGCGGAAGAACGGATAAACCGGGTTCCCCGTGTGGACGAACGCCCGGGCGTACCACCCGCCGCCAACGCCCGCCGCGACCAGGCCGAAGAGGGCCGCATGCCGGGCCTTCCCCCTGGCCAGGAAGCCCAGCCCCAGCAGCCCCGCCAGGACCAGGGCCGGGTACTTCACCCCGACGGCCAGCCCCGCCAGGACACCGACGAGGATCGCCGATCGACCCGACGGCCGGTCATTCCAGCGGGTCCAGGCCAGGATCGCCGCGTTCCCGAACGCTGCCAGAGCCACGTCGTTGAGCGGGGCCCCCATCCCGTTCGAGACCGCCGGGACCAGCAGCGCCACCGCCGAGGCCCACCGGGCCCGGTCGCCCAGGACCGGCCGGGCCATCGCCGCCACGTTCGCCGCGAACGCCAGGCCCAGCAGCCACTGGATCAGCCGGCAGGCCACCGGCCCCCGGATCGCCAGCCCGACGGCATAGAGCGCCTCGGTCACCAGCGGGTAGATCGTCTCGTGGAGGTCCGGCTCGAACACCGCCGAGCCCTCCGCCAGGAACACCTTGGGCACTTGCAGGTGATAGCAGAGCGCGTCCCCGTCCGTCACCGGGGCCAGCGCCGTCAGGAGCGTGCCGGCCAATCCGACCAGCAGCGGGAGGTCGAACATCAGCCCCGGACCCAGACCCGATCGGAGCGACCGAGGCAGGGCCCGGACCGTCCCGACCGCCCCCGCGTTCCCGCCCGCCAGCCCCCCGACCGCCAGCAGGCCCGCGATCGCCGGGCTCGTCAACCACCCGACTTCCGCCAGCCCGAGCACCCCCAGCGCCAGCGTCCCCAGCCCGAGCGGGACCGCCAGCGCCCAGGCGTCGGCGGGATCCTCCGGCGTCGCGCGGAGCCACTCCAGGAGCCGGAACCCGACGCCCGCCCCGACGATCGCCAGGAGGATCAAGAACCCGAGGTCCAGCGGCATCCGTGCGCCCTTCGGTTCAGCGAGGCCGGCCCACGAACAAACTGTTCGCCTTGAGCTTCACCCGATTACGTTGGAAATCGAACGTCGCCCGGAAGAATCGAAAGAAACTTGTATGCCCTAACACGACACGGGCTTGCTCTTCCGGCGATGGATCGTTCGGATCCGGGAGGAACGCCACCTTGGCGGACCAGACATATGACCTACCCTTCTGACGCAGTTCCATCGTCACTTCGCCGAAGTCACCAACCCCGATCCGGATGGGGATCTTGGGCCGATAGATGATGCCGAATGGATAAGCCGAGGTCGGCTCGATCTCGTCGGGACGAAATGGATAGATCACAGCCGGCAGCGACCCGGGTGGAGTTCCATGATAGGTTCGGGTTCCCCGGCATCAGCGGCGAGACGCTCGGCCTCTTCGATTGTCGACGCCGCGGCAACGATCCGCATCCCATCCGAGGACCAGGCCACCCACTTGCCCGCCAGGGACAGAGGGAGAATTTCCGGCTCTTCGGCCTTCGGTCGTTCGGTCGGTTGAGCGGGGCGAATGTCGGTAGCCATGGCCTGTTCCTCGGCTCGCTTCCATGCCGCGAAGGCCCGGATCGCGGCCTGAACGCCCGGATGGGGGGCGTGGCCTGGGTCGGCGTGAGTGAGAAGGAGGCTCGTACATCAAATGCTTTCTCGCACGCGCAAGCGAGCAGCGCGGAGAGATCGCCATTGAATGTGATCGCATCAATCAGACCTTCCAGGTCGGATGGGGCTATCGAGAGTCCCGGCCGGTCCGGTCTTTGAAGATTGGCAGCCGCCTCGTCGCGCCTGTTGTCGATGCCGGGCATGGCTGGCCCCTTATAGCGTGTTGACGTCGTGTTGACAGGCCAATTGCTCGGCATTGTACTTTCTGCTTGCCGCACCTTCAAAGCTACGACCGGGTGTGACCTCGGATTGATGTGTTGCGACTCGCCCGGATTGTGAGGGCGATTTTACGCTCGGGCTGTGAAGCGACTGTGAACCGCCGTTTATACTTCACCGGATGCGCATGAGGGAATTCGCTTTGGCTCGATCAGGCTTGACCGGCGATATCAGTCTTCCTCGTGGTAACACCATCCCCCGACGAGATTGAGATGATACCAATCCCCCCGGAACGGCCGGAAGCAACCGTACGGCTGGCTTCGTATCCCCCGGGTTCGGACAAAGCCGGACGGCCCGCTCGGGTTCGTGTCGATCATCAGGCCGACATTACCCGAAGCGGGGTCGACGGCCGATCCGGCTATCCAGTAGGTGCCTGCCCATTGCGGGTTCGTCACGGCTTGCCCTGCGGCCACTCGATCCGCCAGGCGTTCAAGGGCCGGCCTCGCCAACAGGAAGCGCAACTGGAACGGCAAGGCGGTCCCGGCCGTCACGAGCGGCATCAGCGTCAAGGCGAGCACGGACAGCCAGGCCCGGGAAGAAGAATATCGCCGGTCCCCATCGCGTCTCGTAGTCAGCCTGGCCCAGGCTATCCCGAAACCGGCGAGCGTCGGCAAGAAGAGGACGAACCAGGCCATGAAGAGCAAATGAAGATGGAGTCCTGGAGAAATGCTCAACACCGCATACGATACGTTGATCAAGATCGCCGAAGTCCAGAAGCAAACTCCGGAGATTCCCAGGAGGTCCTGGGCATGGAGCCACCGGGCGTAGAGCAGTGCCAGGCAAGGGAGAGACAACGCGAACGCGATGACCCTCCACGGATCGGGGAGCGCGAGTAACCCGGCTATGATCCCGATCGCGATCAAGAGACCTCGGATCGTGAACCGCTCCACGGGGAACCACATTGACTCATCCTGTAAGATCTCGTCGCTACACCATCCGTGCCAGTTTAGCCTCGACGTAAGTCCTTTGACGAAGGGCGAAATCCTAACGATTTCGGCGTGATATTCACCCGTTACACTTTCGACAACTGTCCTATGGACCAGCTTACACCGTCTCAGACCACGTCTCAACGGGACGGGTGTCTCATCCGAATGTTACATCGATTCGAGGTCACACCCCTACGACCCAATTTGACGAGTCGATTCCGCGAACCCGCCCCACCCGTGCCGGCGGCCCCAGAGCCAGAGCGTCGGCAGGAGCCAGCCGGCCAGGATCAGGCAGCGGGCGACGAAATCGGGCCATCGGCCGAGGGGGCCGAGCGGGGCGTGGGCGGCGATCGCGGTCCCGATCGCGAAGCCGAGCAGGGTCAGCGAGAGCCGGGCCAGGTGGGTCCACCAGGCCCGCCAGCCCAGGGCCGGGACGCAGGCCGTGGCCCCGGTCAGCCAGGCGACGGCGGCGTAGCCGATGGTCATCCCCCAGGCCACCCCCACGATCCCCGCCCGGTCGGCGCCGATCGCCCCGGCCAGGGCGGTCACGGCCAGGCCCGCCAGGGTGGCACCGGCCAGGGCGTAGGGGCGGCCGACCGCGATCAGCATCTGGCGAGCCGGCCAGGCCAGGCCGAGCATCAGCGTCCCCGGCAAGAGGGGGCGGAGGGCGGGGAGGCCGTCGGCGTAGCGGGGCATCACCGAGCCCAGGAACACCGGACCGACCAGGTAGGCCACGGCGCTCCCGGCGGCCAGGAGCGGGGCCTGCGCCTCGGCCGCCTTGAGGGCCTGGCGGGCGACCTCGGCCGGGTCGCCGGTCCGGCCCAGGGTGGCCTGGAAGTAGGTGTAGAGGACCGCCACGATCCGCCCGGCCAGGTCGAGGCTCCAGCCCGTCCCCAGGATCGCGATCGTGTAGAGCCCCGCCGCCCGGTCGCCGTCGGGGACCCGCCAGAGGATCAGGACCCGGTCCAGGCTCAGGACCGCGCCAAAGGCCGCCGTGTTGGCCAGGATCGGCAGGCCGACCACCATCAGCCGGGCGGCCCTCGGGGCGTCCCAGGCCCACCGGAACCGGAGCGGGTGGTGGATGTGCAGGTAGGCGATCTTGGACGCGATGATGACCCCGACCGCCGCCAGGAGCCCCCAGAACCCGGCCAGGTACAGGCCCGACCCGACGGCGACGATCGAGATCAAGGACTCGAACACGTCCAGCTTCGTCGTCAGGGTGAATTCCTGATGGGCCCGGAGCACGGCGATCAGGAAGCTCTCGTACCGCTTGAGCAGGGCCAGGCCGGCGACGGCGACCAGGCCCCAGGTCCATTGGCCGGCCCTCGGGTCTCCGGCCAGTCGGGGGGCCTTGAGGAAGGCCCAGGCGACCAGGCCCAGGGCGTAGGCCAGGCAGGTCAGCGTGTTGGCCGTGTGGGCGACGTTGGCCAGGTGGCGGGCCTCGTCCTCGCGGCCGGCGGCGCGGAGGATCGGGATCTCCTGGACCGCCCCCAGGCCGACGCCCAGGCTCGACCGGTTGGTGTTGTCCAGGTAGAGCCGGAGCCCGATGTAGACCCCGAGCTGCGCGGGGTCCAGGCCCCACCGGAGCATCAGGGCGGTGACCGTCCCCAGGGCCCGCTCGACCTGGCCGCCGAGGGTGACGATCAGGCCGTCGCGGACCGCCCGGCGCCCCTCGGCAGGCGGCGGGCGGGGGGCGATCCGATCGGCGACCGGGCGGCTCAGCGATGCCACAATTCGGCCACGCAGAACTGCGACTCGTAGGGGGAGCTGGGGATCGGGCCGACCTCGGCCAGGGGGATCCCCTGGGCGTGATACCAGGCGGCGGTGTCGTAACCGTAGCGGTTGTAGGTGACGTCGACGTCCTCGTTGTGGGCGGCGAAGAGCCGGCCGACGCGGACGACCTCGCGGCGGATCGCCTCGGCGATCGGCGGGGCGTTGTGCAGGATCACCGCCGAGGTGACGACCAGGTCGAACGAGCCGTCGGCGAAGGGGAGCCGCGTCCCCGAGGCCAGCGCCAGCTCGACGCCGGCGGCCCCGTCCAGGTAGACCCGGGCCATCGCCAACTGGGTCGGGCTGAAGTCGACGCCGGCGATCGGCACGTCGACCTGATTCCGGAGGGCCCCGATCAGCTTGCCGTAGCCGCAGCCGACCTCCAGGATCGAGGTCGGCCGATACCGGGCGATCCTCCGGGCCAGCCACTCGGCGCGCATCGAGCGCGTCTCCTGGCCCTCCTGCTCGCGGAAGTAGTCGACCCCGCCGCGGAGCGTCCAGTATTCGCGGGGGTCGGCGTAGACCAGCTTCCGCTTGAAGCCCGGCCAGCGCCCCAGGGCGCGTCGCATCGCCTTGTGCCAGGCATACTTGGCCCCCCGGTGGCGCCAGGCGCGCCAGGCCCGGACGGGCAGGATCGGCGGGGCGGGCGGATCTTCCACGGCGCGGCCCTCTTCCTTGATGGGCGAAATCCGTCGGGCCCGGCTCCCCGACCGAGCCGGACGGGGCCTCGGATCGGATCACGGGGGGGCCTGGGGCGTCCGGCGGGAGTGTAGTGGCGACGCCCGGGGCGGTCAAGGCGGACTGGCAGCCCCCGGGCCGATCGGTTTGCGGGCCCCGGGCCCGCGTCTTATACTGGCGAGGGGCCCCCCAGGATCGACGGGTCCCGCCGCCTCCGACGGCCGGCCGCGGAAAGGGGATTTCGGCGATGGGTTCGAGCTTGAGTCAATCGCGGGTGGCCGACCTCGCCTTCCAGGTCTTCGGCCGGACGCTCCACCCCGACTGGTTCGCCGTCCGGGCGCACCGCCGGGTGGCCGTCGACGGCTGGCAGGCCGACATCCGGATCGTCCAGGGGGGGCACGCGATCCTCTGGCGGTCGGGCGAGGTCCGGCTGACCGAGGTCCTGGCCGGCCCTTCGACCGTCCTGCCCGAGTCGGGCCTGCTCTTCCACTCGCCGGTCCGCCACGAGCGGGCCGCCACGCTCCGCCCCGGCGCGGGGGTCGAGTACCAGGCCTGCCTGGAGGTCGAGCGGATCGACCCCGAGGTCTTCGCCCACCTCTGCGACGAGATGGCCCTGGACGCCTCCCGTGACCGCCTCTTCCACCGATCGGCCGACGCCAACCGGATGGCCCCCCCGGCGATCAGCCACCTTGCCTTCGAGTCCCGGGCCCGGGGCCTCCTGGTCCACGCCTTCCACTCGTTCCCGGCCGAGCGGGCGGTGGTCCGGACCCAGTCGCTCTTCGAGGTCCCGGTGGCCCTGCCGGCACCGAGGTGAAACGATGATCCATCAACGGAGGCGGGGTCAAACCCCTCGGCAAGGCTTGACCCGCTGGAAGATTGCCATCGATCAAACGCCGATCAGTATTGATCGGCGCTGATCACCTCGCCGCCGCTGCGAGTGGACAGGGCCTGGTAGATGCCGATCTGGGCACCCTTGTTAATTTTGTACAGATAAGTACTACTGTTGAACGTCACGCCGACGGGCTCGTACTTGTTGGACGATCCCGATGGGGCGAACTGCCAACTGTTGATCGTATCCTTGATGAAGCGCACCGAGCCGTCCACGAAGGCGTAGTTGACCCCGCCGGAGTGGAGGCTGCTCGCGTCGGCCTTGTACCAGGTGCCGACCCCGGCGCCGAAGCCCTGCGACGACTTCTGCATGTTCGGCGGGTAGAACGTCGACATCTGGATGTCGGTGTAGAAGCCCGAGTTCCAACCCTGGGAACCGTTCATGTCGGTCCGCGCCCTCGTCTGGAAGGGCGGCTGGTAGGTCCGCGAGAGCAGGGTATGGGCGTGCTCGCCGAAGATCATGGTGTTGCTGGTTCCGTCGGTGATCGAGGCGAGCGAGGTCGAGCTATCGCCATAGATGACCCCGTTGATCTCGGTCTGCTCGGAAACGTCGTAATCCTTGATATAACGGGCGATGAACGTCCCCTCGTTGGCGCCATAGCTGGAGAACTGCTGGATCCAATTCCCGGGCGGCGGGGCACCGTAATCGCTGTAGTAACCCGTGTAGAGGGGGGCCGCCGTCCAAGCGTCGCTCGGGCAGAGCAGGATATTCAAGGCGATGCCCGCCAGGGTGATATTGGCGCCGTGCTTGTAGGACAGCGAGAAGTTGACGGAGTTGTAGACCGCCTGCTGTTCGAATTGGGGCAGCATCCGGACGAAGACGCTGAAATTTTCGGTCCCGTTGTTGGGCTTGGTGGGGTCCGGATCCCAGGTGTACGAGGCGCCCGGCAACGTCCCGTTGGTATCGTGATAATTCTGGGCGGCCAGGGCGAGTTGCTTCAGGTTGTTGACGCACTGCGACCGGCGGGCGGCCTCGCGGGCGGCCTGGACGGCGGGCAGCAGCAAGGCGATCAAGACGGCGATGATGGCGATGACGACCAGCAGCTCGATCAGCGTGAAGCCGCGGCGACGAAGGGGGGCGGTGCGGGGCATGTGCAATCCTCAAAAGTATGAGAACGCGATGGTCGCGACGTGGGAGCGTCCATCAACGTGCAAACCAAGGAGCTTCCAATATAGGCTCGGCCAATTGGATTGAGGTGATGATTTGATGAAATTGATATTCAGCTCTGGCGTGTCTCCCCGCCGGTTCGTCGCCGGACCCCGGCCTCGGCCCCGATCCGGCGGAGCAGCGGCAGGAGCAGCCAGCTCGCGGCGGTGGTCGAGGCCCCGACCAGGACCAGGGCGCGGAACGACGCCGCCGGCCCCCAGAGTCCCGACCCCCGCTCGAAGCACCAGCCGCCCAGGGCGGTCGAGGCGGCGGCGGCCAGGTTCTCCAGGGCCATCAGCAGCGCGAAGACGCTCCCGGCCGCCTCGGGCGGGCAGGCCCGGGCCGCCAGGTCGAGCTGGATCAGGGTCGCCGTCATGGAGATGACGCCGACCGCACCGGCCACCGCGACCGCCGACCGTGGGCCGACCAGGCCCAGGTAGGCCAGGGTGCTCGCTACCCCCAGGATGATCGAGAGCCGGACCAGCGAATCGCCTGGACCGGCTGCGCGATCAGCCCCGCCGTCGGCTCGGCGAGCCCTTGAAAGAAAGCGATCATCCCGAACATCAGCCCGAGCCCGGCCGATCGTCGACGGGAGTGCGTGTCCTGGGCTGCCGGCAATCGAGGTGTTCCGAAGTCGCCCATCGGATGGGAGTTGCAGCTTTCCGCCTCCCGCCTCCGGGAAGGAAAAGGGGAGAGAATGGCCGTCGGCCGATCGCTCCGGGGCAATCCTCGGCCGCCATCGGGGCCGCGAATCCGTCCACGCGGTTCCGACCGGTTGCGACGGGAGTCAGCTTGATGAAGACGGGACCGGTATTCTTTCGAATCGGGCCGGGGTCGGGGTCGGACGATATCTTACCTCGGGCGATGCCCGGGGGGGAGGATCGACCGGCACCCCCCGTCCTCCCCATGTCCCGGGATCGACCGGACAAAAGTGGCCGTCCGTTAACCGGACATTTGTTCAAGAGTTGGCCATCGGTCGCCTCGGCCCGTCGGTCCCGGGTGGGGCTTGGGCGGTCCGGAGGTGTGTCAGCCCGTTGGAAAATAGAAAATCCCGGGGGGGCTCCGGTCGGCCCTAAGTGAAGATTGGGTCAAGCGTCCGTGCTGCCACCGTGGCGTCTCTGGCGGTCGGCGGGTCGTTGGCGGAAACAAAATTCGATTGGCGTGCCCGCCCCCTCCCGTTAGTTTCGTTCCGTTCCGGCGAATTGGGGAGCGTCTGCCCACCGGCGAGGGCGGCCCCAGGATCAGTAGGAGCCGTGCCAAGATGCCTTTATCGACCCGCATCGACCGCGTCCGAGGGTCCCTGCTCGGGATGGCGATCGGAGACGCGCTGGGGGCCCCCCTGGAGGGGCTCGGGGCGCAGCAGATCCGGGCGCACTACCAACTGGTGACGGACTACGTCGATGGGGCCCGGGCCTGGAAGAAGAAGCCGTATCGCTGGCGGATGCCGGGTCTTTACTCGGACGACACCCAGCAGGCCCTGGCGCTCTGCGACGTCCTGCTGGCGCACGGCCGGCTCGACGTGGACCACCTGGCGGCGATCTACCTGGAGATGGCCACGCCCGAGGGAGGCTACGCCGGGGCCCATCGCGGGGTCGGCCGGAGCTTCCGCCAGGTTCTGGCCGACCTGAGGCGTGGGGTCCCGCCGGACCGGACCGGCCAGGACTCCGCGGGCATCGGCGCGGCGATGCGGATCGCGCCGATGGGCCTGTACTTCGCCCTCGACCCCGACGGGATGCACGACGCGGTGATGGCCGCCAGCCTGATGACCCACCGCGACGTCCGGAGCATCGCCGGGGCCCACGCCGTGGCGGTCGCGGTCCGGAGGCTCGCCGCCGGGGCCAAGCGCGACCCCAGCTTCCTGTTCCGCGTGGCCGGCGACGTGGCCCGGGCCGAGGTCCGGATCGCCGCCGAGCACGCCGGATCGGTCGCCTCGATCGAGTCCCACGGCCGGAGCCTCTCGCAGGCCGTCGCCCACGTCGAGTCGCTGCTCGACATCCCCCGCGAGCGGGCCCTGGCCGCCCTCGCCGAGGAGGCCAACCGGCACGGCGCCGAGCCGACCTGTAGGCGGGCCACCATGGGCTTCCCCCCGGCCTGCATCCCCGCCTGCCTCTACCTCCTCCTGACCACCGACAGCTTCGAGGAGGCCCTGATCGAGGTCGTCAACCTCGGCGGCGACGCCGACTCCACCGGCGCCATCCTCGGGGCCCTGGCCGGCGCCCACTACGGGGCCAAGGCGATCCCCGACCGATGGCTCGCCGGGCTCCAGAACCGCGAGGGGATCGAGGCCCGGGCCCTCGCCCTGGTCCACCGGTCGACCCAGGGGATCGAGATCCCCGAACTCGTCGCCACCGAGCAGGCCCTCAGCGAGCGCGAGGCCGCCTGCCGGAGCGATCTGATGACCCACACCCCCAACGGCGGCGACCTCGGCGCCAACCGCCGCCTCTGATCCGGGCCCGCCCCCGCCGCCGGCCGACCTTCCCGGGGCGGCCCCCGTGCGGTAGGATTGGGTCCTCGGGCCGGCCCGCCCCCACGCCCGGAGGGGGGCGGCCGGGACCGGACCGGGAGGGCCCAGGCGTGGAGGACGCGCAGCAGTACGACCGGATCAAGCGGCAGCTCGGCGAGGCCGAGGGCTACCTGATGCTCGACCTCCCGGCCCGCGCCCTGGAGATCCTCGAAGGGCGGTCGGACTGGGCGACCATGCAATTCGAGGCCAGCCTGCTCCTCGGCGAGGCCCTCCGCGTCCTGGGCCGCCACCGCGACGCCCTGAAGCCGCTGGAGGTCGCCGCCGCCCTCCGCCCCGGCGACGCCGCCGTCGCCATCGCCCTGGGCTGGTGCTACAAGCGGACCCACCGCCTGGCCCAGGCCATCGACGCCCTCGACCGGGCCCTCCGCCACGACCCCGATCAAGCCCTGCTCCGCTACAACCTCTCGTGCTACTGGAGCCTGGCCGGCAACCCCGCCCGGTCGCTCGACGAGCTCGCCGCCGCGCTCGGGCTCGACCCCGACCTCCGCGCCCGGATCGCCGACGAGCCCGACTTCGACGCCCTCCGGGGCAACCCCGAGTTCGACCGCCTCGCCGTCGGACCCGCCCCGCTGGCCTGACCGGGGCGGCCCGGGGGTCAGAGCGTCACGCCGCGCTTGCCGAAGCGCCGCCAGAGCCGCTTTCGGATCGGGGTGCGGAAATCGTTGCCTTGCAGGTGGATCTTCTTGAGGCCGGGGAGATGCTTCGGATCGGCCAGGGCGTGGGCGGCGCCGGCCCCGATCGGGTTTCTCCCCAGTCTGAGCAATTCGAGGCTCGCCAGGTGCTCCGACCCGGCCAGGGCCCGGGCCCCCTGGTCGCCGATCCCGTTGGTATCCAGGTGGAGCACCCTCAGTCGAGGGAAGGCCGCGCTCCCGGCGATCGCCCGGGCGCCCCCGTCGCCGATCTCGTTGCCGCTGAGATCGAGGGAGAGGAGGTCGGGGAAGCTCCCGGACTCCACCAGGGCCCGGGCGCCGACCTCGCCGATCTCGTTGCCGCCGAGATTGAGTTCGACCAGGCCGGGGAAGGGTCCCGCCTCGGCGAGGGCCCGGGCCCCCTCGTCGCCAACCGCGTTGCCGTTGAGCCTGAGGAATTCGATCCGGCCCAGCCGCCCGGCGAGGGCCCGGACCCCCTTATCGCCAATCGCGTTGCTGCCGAGGTCAAGCTCGGCCAGGAGCCCGACGAATTCCGCCGCCGCCAGGGCCTGACCCCCCATCGGGCCGACGTCGCCGCCCCACAGGTGGAGGGCCCGGAGTCCTCCGAGGCGGCCGGGCCGGGCCAGGGCCCGAGCGCCCTTGGTGCCGACGGGGTTGCGCGACAGGTCGAGCCAGGCCAGTTCTCCGAGGCCCGCGTCGGCCAGGGCGGCGACCCCGGCCGGCCCGATCCGATTGTTGTACAGGTCCAGCCGCCTCAGGCCGCGCAGGCGGGCCCACGACCCGAAGCTCGCCGCGCCGCCCGGGCCAATCCGGCAGGATCTCAGGTTGAGCGACCGGAGGCCCTCGAAGCCGGCCTCGGCCAGCGCCGCGGCCCCTTGGACGCCCAGGCCGTTGTCCTCCAGGCGCAGGGTCCGCAGGCGGCCGAGCGTCGGCGAGCGGGCCAGGGACCTCACGCCCGCGGCGGTGATAAAATTCCGTCTCAGGTTGAGTTCTTCCAGGCCCGCCAGGTGCCCGGCTCCGGCGAGGATCGCCGCGCCCTCGTCGCCGAGTCCCATCTCCTCCAGGTGGAGCGAGCGGAGGTTGGCCAGATGCGTGGCCCCGGCGATGGCGCGGGCCACGTCGGGACCCACCGGATCGCGCCTCATCCGGAAGCCTCCCAGGCGATCCATCCCGGGGGCGCCCAGGATCTTCCGGAGGTCCGCGGCCTGGTCCAAACCATGGCAGCGATACTGGAAGCCGCTCACCGGCTGGGCGTCGAGGATCGCCCGGGATTGGGCCAGGAAGGCTTCGAGGTCGTTGATGATGATCCGGTCGAACAGCCCGCCGTGGCAGTCGTCCCACTCGTTATACCTCCGGAGCTTCGGGAGCGCCCTGGCCCATCGCCTGGCATGCTTGGCCTGGATCGCGTCCAGCCGATCCCGGATCGCCCGGCCCCGGAAGTCCAGCACCATCACTCCCATGACCTCGTACGGCCCCACCGGGCGGAGCGCGACGTAGAGCCGGATCGCCTCGGCCCGGTCGGGGTCGCCGTTCTCCTCCAGCCAGTCGGAGTAAATCAGGCGGGGGCCGTCGGCCTCGGGGTCGGCCAGGATGGCGCGGAAGAAGTCGGAATCGTCGAGCATCGATCGCCCCCAGTCCGCCCACCAAGCGGGCCGGTGGCGTCCGACGCCCGGGCCGTGCCGGCCTATCTTTTCGCCCGGGCGTCAGAGCGGCATCTCCCCCATCGATTTCATCCCGTGCTGGGTCCGGCCGAGGTCGTACTTCATGGTCACGCCCGTCTTGCCGAACGGGCGGGTCGGGATCGTCCCGGGCTCGTCGGCGGCCTGCGCCCCCGGCCCGATCGACAACCCGAGCCCGAGCCCGCCGGCCGCCTTCAAGAAGTCGCGTCGGCCTCTTACCTGGTGTCCGTCGTCGTGCGGCATGGCCCCTCCCTTGAGCGCCGGGCCGAGGGCCGAGGGCGCGGCCATCGGTCCGGACGATCCGTGGAGAGGTGGCAGACGCCGTGCCGGGATCAGGAGGCAACCGTCTTCCTGGCCCGGTGGTTGGCCAGGCCGCTGAAGACGAGCCGGGTGAAGTGGAACCCCTTGAACGGACCCCGGCCCCACCGGGCATCAAGGGCCGCGAGCGGGCGGGCGGCCACGGCCTCGTCGACCGTCTTGCCGGCGGCGACCAGCGGCTCGACCCGGGCGCGGGCCTCGGCCAGCATGTCGCGGAAGGCCCGCAAGTCGTCGCGGGTGGCCACCGGGCCGTGGCCGGGGATGATCTTGGTCGAGGCGTCGACGGCCCCGAGGATCCGGTCGGCCGCCCCGACCATCCCGCCGACCCAGCCGCCCGAGGAGCTGTCGATGTTGGGGAAGCCCCCGTTGGTGAACAGGTCGCCGGTGTGCAGGACGTTGGCCTTGCGGAAGTGGATGAAGACGTCGCCGTCGGTGTGGGCCTCGGGGACGTGGGCCAGGAGGATCTCCTCGCCGTTGTAGTCCATCGCGGCCTCGTCGCCCATGGTCACCGCGGGGAGGGCGGCGGCGGGCGCGGCGGGGATCTTCATCTGGAAGTCGGCCATGTACTGCTCGGAGCCGAGCCGCTTCCGGACGTTCTCGTGGGCGATGATCCGGGCGCCAGCCGCGACCATCGCGGCGTTCCCGCCGGTGTGGTCGGAGTGCCAGTGGGTATTGATCAGGGCGATCGGCCCCGCGTCGAGCTTGCGGACGGCCGAGACCAGCCCGGGGCCCCCGGCGGCGACGAAGGCGTCGACCACCACCACGCCGTCGGGGCCCGCCAGCGCCGCGACGTTCCCGCCCGGCCCGGAGATCAGCGAGAGCCCCGGGGCCAGCTCCTCGACCCGGATCGGGGTCGAGTCCATCGTCGCGATGAGCTTCCGGACCAGTTCGGGCAGCGGGATGTCCTCCGAGGCCCCCTGGAAAGCCCCGGCCCGGCCGGACCAGACCGACCCGGCCGCCAGCCCCGCCATCGCCCTGATCACGTTTCGCCTGTTCATGGGATGCCTGTTGCCTTCGGGTGGAGGTCGGCCCCGGCGCGTCCGGGGCCGGGCGCGGCGGAATTATAGGACTCCCCGGGCGATTGGGAAGTCGCCGGGCCAGCCGGGATCGATCCGCCGTCCCCGCCCCCGATCGGGGGTTTGCGGATCGAGCCGGGCGTTGACAAGGCCCCGCCGGCCGGGGAAAGTCTCGGGATCCGATCTGGAACCCCGCCCCCCCGCCCGGGCCGAGACACCACGATGGACGCCCACGCCCCCCGACCGACGCCGGACCACCTCGCCCCGATCCCCCGGGACCCCGGGCACGGGATCGGGATCGTCGGGGCCGGGTTCATCGTCCGCGACTGTCACCTCGTCGCCTACGCCGAAGCCGGCTTCCAGGTCGTCGGCCTGACCTCGCGGACCGAGTCGACCGCCCGGCGGGTCGCCGCGCTCCGGGGCGTGGGCTCGGTCTTCGGGTCGGTCGAGGCGATGCTCGACGACCCGAGGGTGACGGTCGTCGACGTGGCCGTCCCGCCGCTCGAACAGCCGGGGATCATCCGGCGGATCCTCGCCCACCCCCGGAGGCCCTCGGGAATCCTGGCGCAGAAGCCGCTGGCCATGACCCTCGACGAGGCCCGATCGCTAGTCGAGGCGTCCGAGGCCGCGGGGGTCCGGCTCCAGGTCAACCAGAACATGCGGTCCGACCACTCGGTCCGCGTCCTCAAGGGGCTCCTGGATCGCGGCGACCTCGGCGAGCCGGTCCTGGCCACGATCGAGATGCGGGCCATCCCGCATTGGATGCCCTGGGCCGAGGGGGGCCGGTCGCTCTCGACCTATATCATGAGCATCCACCACCTCGACACCTTTCGCTACTGGCTGGGCGACCCGGCCCGGGTCCTGGCCAGCACCCGCCCCGACCCCCGGACCGGGTTCCCCCACGACGACGGGATCAACCTGTACATCCTCGAATATGATGACGGCGCCCGGGCCTCCGCCTGGGACGACGTCTGGGCCGGCCCGGCGCGCGAGGGGGCGGGCCAGGACATCGCGATCCGGTGGCGGGTCGAGGGGACGCGCGGCCTGGCCCTGGGCACGATCGGCTGGCCCTCCTGGCCCGAGCGGACCCCGAGCACGATCGACTACTCAACCCTCGACGACCACGGCGCCTGGCATCGCCCCCGGTGGCCCCAGGCCTGGTTCCCCGACGCCTTCTCCGGGACCATGGCCGGCCTCCTCCGCGCGATCGAGGACGACTCCGAACCCGACATCCCCGGCCGCGACCACCTCAAGACCCTGGCCCTCTGCGACGCCGTCCTGGCCGCCGCCAGGGAACATCGGGTGGTGGCCTTCGACGCACCCTCGGCCGACGACCCCCCGCGCCCGGGGCCCTGATGGACGCCTGGCGCAACCTCGACGGGACGTACCGGGTCCGGGGCGACGGCTGGATCCGTCCCTACCGGGATCGGAGGCCCGTCGTGGAGGCCGTGGGACGCCCGGACATCCCGACCTGGGGCTGGATCGTCCCCGAATCGGCCCTCGGCCGGCTGGGCATCGTCCATCGGGTCTTCGTGGTGATCGCGGCGGGCTACTGCTGCGGCCCGGCGGCCCGCGCCCTGGCGAGGGACTACGACCTCCGGCGGGGGAAGCTCTTCCGGGTCTCCTGCGGGTTGTGCGGCCGGCGTCCGGAGGTCGGGACGCTCTGGGAGGTTCCCATCGTCGAGGTCTGCGGCGAGGGCGAGGAAGGCCAGCGGACCTACGAGGCCGCGTTCCGCGACGCCATCGAAGGACGCTGAGGCCGGGGGCGACCCGGGGCCCTCCTCCGGGTTAGACTGGCGGGTGCCGCCCCGACCCGCATCCTACGGAGGCCCGGACCCATGAGACTCGGCCTGATCAACTCCGCCTGGGCCCAGGCCGGGCGGGACACGGCGTTCGGGATCCGGATGACCCGGAAGATCGGCTTCGACGCGATCGACATCTTCGCCGACCCTTATGACACGGATGAGCAAGAACGAAAAATCATCATCGACGAATGTGATCGGGCCGGGCTGCCGATCGTGAGCGTGGCGTGCGTGGCCCTGGGGCTGGTCGACTTCAACCCGAGCGTCCGGCGATTCCACGTCGAGCGGGTCCGGGCCTACCTCGACATGGCCGGGCGGTTCGGGGCGCGGAACGTCCTGCTGGTCCTGGGCGAATACGTCTGGCAGAAGGAGGTCATTCCGCCGGCCGAGCAGTGGGCGGCCGGCGTATCGGGCGTCGGGGAACTGGGTGAGTACGCCTCGGGCCTGGGCCTGGAGATCGCCCTGGAGCTGGAGCCCTTCCGGCTCTCGCTTTTGAACGACGTGGCAAGCATGGCCCGGTTCCTCGACAACGTCGGCCTCCCGAACGTGAAGGCGAACCTGGACATCTCGCACCTGGTCCTGGCCGGACAGCCGGCCGGGCTGGTCGAGCGGCTCCGGGGTCGTGTAGCTCACGTGCACATATCGGACTGCGACGGGGTGGTTCACGGCGACCTCCCGCCGGGGCGGGGGGCGGTCGACTTCGCCCCGTATCTGGAGGCGATCCGGGTCCTCGGGCTGGAGGACGCGACCGTCTCGATCGAGCTGGAGTATTCGCCCGAGCCCGACCGGATCGTCGAGTGGGTGAACGAGGCCTACCGGTCCACGGCGGCCCTGATGCGGGCCGCGGGGCTCCGGCCGTGAGCGGCCTGCTCCGGACCTCGCCCGTGATCCTGGCCCTGGTCCTGGTCGTGGGCTGGCCGATGGCGGCGATGGTCCGGGAGTCGACGCGGCCGGAGGAGGATCCGGGGCCGGGTTCGGGGGAGATCGTGGCGTCGAGCCGGCCGGGGGAGATCGCCCGGCCGCTGGGGCTGGCCCTGGAGACGGCCCGGCTGGTGGCGGCGACCGAGGCGATCGCCCTTCCGATCGGGGCGGCGCTGGCGTTGGTCCTGTTCCGGACGGACGTCTGGGGGCGTCGGTGGATGCTCGGCGCGGTGGGGCTGGCGGCGTTCGTGCCGGTCCCGCTGATCGCGACGGCGTGGATGGGCGCGTTCGGCAACGCGGGGCGGTCGCAGATCCTGGGGGCCGGGCCGCTCCTGGTGGGGTGGTCGGGGGCGGCGTTCATCCACGCGGTGGCGGCCCTGCCGTGGGTCGTGGCGATCCTGGGCGTGGGGTTGCGGGCGGTCGAGCCGGAACTGGAGGAGTCGGCCCGGCTCGACCTTCCGCCGTGGGGCGTGGTCCTCCGGGTGACGCTCCGGCGGAGCCTCGGGGCGCTGGCGGCCTCGGCCCTGGCCGTGGCGGTCCTGACCGGCGGCGACATGACGGTCACGGACCTCCTCTCGGTCCGGACGTATGCCGAGGAGTGCTACACCCAGTTCCAGAACCACAACGCCCCGAGGGCGGCGGCCGTGGCCCTCCCGCCGATGGCACTGCTGGGGACCCTGGTCCTCCTGGGCGCGAGGGCCCTGCTCAAGGCCGACCCGGCCCGGGTGCTCTCGGCCTCGGCGCGGTCCAGGGACTGGCGGCTCGGTCGGTGGCGGATCCCGGTCGGGCTGGCGGTCGCGGGATCGGCGGGGAACCTGGTCGCGCTGCCGATCTTCAGCCTGATCTGGCACGCAGGGCGGGTCGGCGGGGCGCCGGGGCGGGGCCCTCGATGGTCGGTCGAGGGGCTGGCGGGGACGCTCGCCCGGTCGGCCTGGGAGCTGTACCTGCCGGGGATCTTTCGGCCGCTCCGGAGCCCGCTGCTCTCGAGCGCGATCCTGGCGGGCGCGGGGGCTTCGGCGACGGTGGCCCTGGCCTGGAGCCTGGCCTGGCTGGCCCGGAGGCCGGGGGCCTGGCGATGGGTCGCCGCGTCGACGGCGGCCGTGACGCTGGCCATGCCGGGGCCGGTGGCGGGGATGGCGCTGGTGGTCGCCTACTTCGGCTGGCCGAGGTTCTACGACTCGTCGGCCCTGCTGGTCCTGGCGTACATCCTCCGGACCCTGCCTTATGCCCTGGTGGTCCTCTGGCCGGCCGTCCGGTCGCTCCCGCCGGAGTACCTGGAGGCCGCCGCGCTGGAGGGCTACGGGGCCTGGGGCCAGGCCCGGCGGGTGGCGATCCCGCTGACCCGGGGGGCGATCGCGGCGACCTGGGGCGTGGCCTTCGCCCTGGCGATGGGCGAGCTTCCGGCCGCGAACCTGGTCTGCCCGCCCGGCTCGATGCCGCTGGCGGTTCTGGTCTGGACCCTGCTCCACCGGGGCGTCGAGAGCCACCTGGCCGGCGTCGGCCTGGTGACGCTCGGGGCCATCGGCCTGGCCGGGACGCTCGCAGCCCGGGGCCTGGGTCGGGCCTACGCGCCGGGGGCGGGTCGCGGCTCTTAAGGAAATCGTGCTTGCGACGCTCCGGCCGATGGGCGATGGTGGCGGGGGCCCGGGTCATTGCAGCCTTTTCTGCCTTCCCCCGAGCCAGGAAGACGGAGGCGGTCCGATGGCGAGCGGCGGGCGGCTGAGCTTGGGGCCGGTCTTCGTCTACGAGTGGCTGGCGCGGTCGCGGCGCTGGCAGGCGTATGCGCTCCGGGGGCTGTTCGTGCTGGCCCTGCTGGTGGGGCTGGGGCTGGTCTACCGATCGGCGATGGGGAGCACCTACCTGACGACCCGGCAGCAAATGGTGCAGGCCGGCGAATCGTTCTTCCAGACGATGGCGATCATTCAGCTCGCGCTGGTCTTGCTGGCGGCCCCGGCGGCGACGGCCGGGGCGATCTGCCTGGACAAGGCCCGGGGGACGCTGGCCCACGTGATGGTCACCGACCTCTCCGACGCCGAGCTGGTCCTGGGCAAGCTCGGGGCCCGGCTGGTCCCGGTCCTGAACCTGGTCGCCTGCGCCCTGCCGGTGGCGGCGCTGGGGACGCTCCTGGGCGGGATCGACCCGGTGGCCCTGACGGCGTCGCTCCTGATCGCGTCGGGCCTGGCGGTCCTGGGGTGCTCGCTGGCCTTGGCCCTCTCGGTCTGGCTGGCCAAGGCCCACGAGGTGATGACGGCCGTCTATGCGATCTGGGCGCTCTGGCTGCTGGCCCTGCCGACCTGGACGATGGCGTCGGTGGGCTTCTGGGCCCCGACCTGGCTCAAGGTGACCAATCCCTTCTGGCTGACCCTGGCACCGATCAACGTCCCCGGGGCCACGTCGATCGTCGAGCCGATCGGCTTCCTGCTGGCCTGCCTGGCGATCTCGGCCGGGCTGGCGGGGCTGTCGGTGGCCCGGGTCCGGCCGGTCTACCTCCGCCAGTCGGGGCAGATGCCGAAGGCGGCGAAGGATTCGCGGCGGGCCGCCTGGTTCCGCCATCAGGTCCGGTGGTGGCCCGGCCCGTCGCTCGACGGCAACCCGGTCCTCTGGCGCGAGTGGCATCGGAACCGGCCGTCGCGGTCGACCCGGATCGTCTGGGGTCTCTACATCGCGCTGACCTCGACCTTCAGCCTCAAGGTCATCTGGGATCTGTGGATGAGCCCGCCCCTGGGCCGGAGCGAGACCGCGGCGATCCTGAACGCCTTCCAGGTCCTGATCGGGCTGCTCCTGCTGAGCGCCTCGGCCGGGACGGTCCTGAGCGAGGAGCGGGTCCGGGGGAGCCTGGACGTCCTGCTGGCGACCCCGATGTCGACGCGGTCGATCGTCTGGGGGAAGTGGTGGGGCTCGTTCCGCCGGGCCCCGTGGTTGGCGTTCTGGCCCGCGCTGGTGACATTCTCCTGCATCTCGGCGGGCACCTCGACGTGGAAGGTCGGCATGGCCTTCCTCGTGCCCGTCCTGATCGTCGCCCAAGGGGCGGCGGTCGCCAGCCTCGGCCTGGCGCTGGCGACGTGGGTTTCGCGGACCGGCCGGGCCGTGACCTGGACCGTCACCGCGCTGGTGGCCTCGACCGTCGGCTGGCCGATCGTGGGGATCCTGCTCATGGGCGGGAGCGTCGACTCGATCGCCGTGACGATTGTAATTTTCGGCAGCCCTTTATACAACATCGTCATACCGACGATCCAGCTGGATCGGACCGCCGGGTTCTCGGGCCCGATGGAGCGGGGGATCGCGATCGCCGTGGTCTTCTGGACGGTCGCCTATGCGATGGCCGCCGCCGGGCTGTTCCTGGCCACGCTCCTGACGTTCGACCGCTGCCTCGGTCGGACGCCCGAACTCCCGTCGACGGGCCGGGAGCCCCGGCCTGACGGTCCCCGGCGACCGGGGCAGGCGGTCAGAGGCTCGGGTTGGAGAACTCCCGGAGCGGCAGGTCGACCGGCTGCAAGTGCCTCGAACTCCGCGCCACCGCCTCGGTGAACTGCATGTAGCGGACGCCGTCGGCGAAGGTCGTCCGGGAGACCGACCGCTCGCCCCGGATCGCGGCGATGAACTCGGCCTCGACGTCCCAGCCGCCCCGGAGTTCGTCGGGGATCGGGATCGGCTTCGGGCCGGTCTCGCCCCGCCGGGCACCCTGGAGCTCGTCGCGCTTGAGGTCGTAGATCAGGGTCCCCTCCGACCCGAACAGCGCGACCGACGAGCCGGCCTCGTGCCAGGTCACTCCGCTGAGCCGGTAGGTCCCCCGGGCCCCGCCCTGATAGCCCACGATCACCTGGACGCTGTCGGCCGTGCCGACCTTGACCGCCTGGCCCGATTCGGGGTCGGGCCGGGTCGGGATCAGCTTCGAGGCCGAGGCAAACAGCCGGCGGGGGTGCGGCGTCCAGCGCATCGCCGACTCGTGGAGGATCCCGACCCCGAGCATGTTGAACCCCGAGTACCGGGTCATCTGCCGCCAGCCGAGCGGGGTTGTCGGGCCGGCCAGCTCGGTCGAGAAGCCGGTGACGTGGACCTCGCGGAGCGTCCCGATGTAGCCCTCGGCGATCATCGAGCGGACGAAGGCGTCGCCGGCCAGCCCGTAGGGGCTGGGGACCACCATGGCGGTCAGCCCCGGGCATTCGAGCGACCGGTCGAGCATTCGCTGGGCTTCGCGGGCGTTCATCGCCATCCGCGACTGGGTCAAGACGTGCTTGCCGGCGTCGAGCGCCGCCAGGGTGATCGGGCAGTGCTGATAGGGCCACGTCCCGATCACGACAGCGTCGATCTCGTCGTCCTCGACCAGGTTCTCCCAGCTCCCGTAGGTCCGGGGGATGTCGAACTCGCGAGCGACCCGCCCCGAAGACTCCCGGCTCCGGTTGCAGACCCCGACCACCCGGACCCCCGAAATCGCCCGGAAACCCGCGAGGTGCCGCGATCGGACGATCCGCCCCGCCCCCACGACCCCGACCCGGATCACCCCCGGCTTGCCCATCCCCCGGCCCGTCCTTTCCCCAAGCCGCCGGTCGCCCGTGGATCGCGGCCGGCCGGCCGGAGATGATGGGCGAGAGACTTTCGAGTGGTCAGCAGTCAGCGGTCCTGAAAAGTATCGTGATTTTCAATTCGGGCTGGCATGCCTCTTTCCCACTGATGACTTCCTTTTTACTTGCTTCTGACTACTGATCGATATCACCATCGACAACATAACCGCCGACGACCCACAAGCGGAGTCCCGATCGATGCGTCACCCCATCGCCTTCGCGCTAGCAATCGGGGTTATTGGTGCAAACCCGGGGCCGACCCGGGCCGAGCATGCCAAGATCAACCTGGACGTGGCCGCATCGGGCGAGCAGGTGACGGCGTTCGTCGATCAGACGCCGCCGGATCATGGCAAGAATCCCCGGCCGACGATCAAGGCGAAAGCCGGCGAGCCGATCAAGATCCAGTTCCTGCTCACCAACGTCTACCCGCACAAGACGCTGGAGAACGTCGTCGTCCACTTCTACATCGCCCGCCAGGGCGCGGTCGCCCAGCAGCCGACGCCCGACCTCGGCGTCGAGGGGGTCCTGGTCCTGGAGTCGGCCTTCGAGATGGACTTCAAGCCCGGGGCCAAGGCCGGGGCACGGAACACTCTCCGGATCGACAAGCCGGGCGTTTACCTGGTCCGGGTCGAGTCCCGCCAGACCGGGAGCGACCACGAGCATTTCGCCGCCGTCGACCTCGTCGTCGAGGCGGCGAAGCCCTGAACTGCGATCCGGCACCCTCCGGACCTCAAGGCCCCGGCGAGTGGGCGGCCGAGGCGACCGCGTGGGGGATGAAGGGGCGGCCGAGCATCTGCACCCAGCGCGACTTCTGGCCGTCGGAGAGGGCCGAGATCGCCAGGGCGGCCAGGCGGTCCTCGGCCTCACGGGCCTTCTCGGGGTGGGCCTTGCGGTCGGCGACCGCCCGGGCCAGCGCGGCCCGCTGCTCGCCGGAGAGCGAGAGGGCCTCGGCGACGGATGGGCGGGTGGCCAGGGCGGCGGGGCCCTCCCACCGGAGGTCAAGCTGGGAGAGCCGGTCGACCTGGTCGGGGGCCAGGTGCGACTCCAGCCAGAGTTTCTCCCCCTCGTCGACGGCCCGGCGACCTTCGAGGGCGGCCTCGCCGGACTTGCCCTTGAGGGCGGCGGCCTTGCGGTGGAGGTCGTCGATGGCCCGGTCGATCTCGTCGGCCATCGCGGCGGGGATCCGGAGGTCGTCGCGGACGTCGGGCCGGCTCAGGAGGAGCAGGGGGGCGACCCGGTGGCCCCGGGACTCGTCGGGCAGGGCCCAACCGCCGGCCCGGGCGGAATTCGGAGCCAGGACGATCCCGATCCAGAGCGGGACCAGGGCGAGCGTCGATCCGAGACGCATGGGACGGCCTCCTTGCTTGGCTTGAATGGCCCGGGGAGTCGCGGACCGGAACGAGCAGGACCGGGTCCGACGGCCGTCGATGGCCACCGACCCCCGCCCGTTATACGCCAGTCCGCCCGATCGGAAAAGGTCAGACGCGGGCCGTCAGTTGCCGCCCCGGCTCTCGCGGAGGCTCTTGCGGGCGGCCGGCTTCGCTGTCGCGGCGCCGGTCGTGGTCGCCGTCGGGGCGGGCGTGACCGTGGCTGGCTTGGCCGCCGTCGCTGCCGGAGGAGTGCCGGGGCCACCAGGCCCCCCCGGGCCGCCGGGACCGCCAGGACCACGGAGCTTCGCCACCAGGTCGAACGGTTCGCCGATCATCTTGTTGTAAATCGACTTCTGAGCCTTGCTCAGCAGCTTGCGGATCGCGGCCATGAACTCGGCCGTCTGCTTGATCCGGGTGTCTTCCATGGTCTGAGTGAATTTGGCACGGGTCGCCTCGTCCATGTTGGCCATGTTCGCGAAGCCGCCGCGACCTCCCGGGTTATTCCCGCCGTTGTTGTTGCCGGCATTGGCGTTCGGGTCGGTGCCGGGGGCGGGCGGGGGGGCGAAGCTGGCGAGGATCTGCCGCCTCGACTCCCGCTGGGTCAACCGGAGCGCGTTGATCGTGTCCCGGATCTCCGTCAACTGCTCCTCGGTCAGGGCGAGCTTGTTGGCGACCTCGGGGTTGGGGGTGGTGAAGGCCCCGGCGCCCTCGGCCTGGAGGGCAATCTGCTTGACCCGAGTCTTCTGCCTGGCGTCGAGGAGCTTGAGGTAAGCCGCGTCGACCTCCGGCTGGAGGGCGGTCATGGCATCGCGGGTCATCTGGCGTTCGATGTTGTTACCGCCCCGGCCGCCTCGCCCCCCCTGGCCGTTGTTGCCACCCTGACCGTTGTTGTTGCCCCCATTGGGGTCCAGGGCGATCCCCTGCTCGGCGGCGGCCTCGGCGGCGGCGGCGTTGGTGGCGGCGGTCACCGCGGCGGCCATCTTGGGGATGCTTTCGGTGATCTGCGCCCGCTTCTCCGTCACCTGATCCGCCAGAACCTTGAACTGCGACTTCTGCTTCTCCGTGACCTTCAACTCTTCCTGGACCGCGTCGACCTGGACCACCCGCTCGATCGAATTCCCACCGCCACCACGGCCACCCCATCCGCCGCCAGGACCGCCGGGGCCGCCGCCGCCAGGACCTCCCGGCCCTTGGGCCCCCTTGGTCGCGGGGGCATTCGGAGTCTGGGCCGAGGCGATCGGCGCCGCGGCGACGAGCAAGGCGAGTCCGGCCGCGAGGTGGAAGCGATAAGTCATGGAACGCTCCGGGTTAGGCGTCCCGACCGACTCCAGGCCCAACAGGGGGCGACGAAGGGGGGGACGGGCCGCGCGTCTTGGTGACGCATCTTCTTCAAGGATGTGCAAAGTGAGCGGCATTCACCATCGGGGCGTCCCGGATTTCTTACCGACCCGAACGATTTGCGGTCGATCAGTGTGATCGACCTCGGGGTGTCCCCCTGCCTGCCGACTGGCTCGGCTCCGGATCACCCCCGGGCGAGCCATGCGGCGAGCCCGACGGCCGAGCTCAGCGAGGCCAGGCGGAGGGTGGCCCGGTAGATCGCGAACCGCCGGGTCGACATCGGGGCATCCTCCGGGCCGGCCGAGGCCGTCGCCCGGCGTTCGAGCGAGTTCAGGGCGCCCATCCCGACGAGGTGGATCATCGCCAGGACGAGGAACCCGAACCCCTGGTCCATCCACTCACGCCACGGGACCGGCGGCAACGCGGGCTTCCACTTCGAGGGCATCGAGAGCGGGCGATCGGGCTGGTAGACGACCAGGCGGGTCGCCCGGCTGGCCCGGCCCGAGCCGTCGGAGGCCCGGAGGACCAGCGGGACGGCCTCGGGCGTCCCCCGAGCGGGGGTCCCGCGGATCAGGCCCGAGTCGGCCTCGACGGCCAGGCCCTCGGGCAGCTTCCCCTCGACCGCCCATCGCGCGGGGCCCCGGCCGCCGGTCGCCGCCAGGGCGAGCAGATAGGGCCGGCCGGCGATCGCCTCGGGGAGCTCGCCGGGCGTGGCGATGGCCAGCGGCCCGGCCTCGGGCCCGGCCTCCGTCGCCCTGGCCGCCGAGGACGGCAGGTCGACCGCCTTGGGCAGCAGGGCCATGATGACCATGGTCAGCAAAAGGATGAACAGCAAGGCCCCGGTGAGCTTGGTCACGACCACGGCGACGAACGAGTCCTCGCCCGATCCGCCAAACTCCAGCCCCGAATGACCGCCCCGTCTCGACCGTCGCATGGGCCTTCGGCCTCCGGTTTGGGAATCGATGGAGGGACGGCACCGCCGCCGGGCGGGCCGCCTCACCTTCCCATCGGGCCGTCAGAACCCTCAGCTTGAGCAAAACCGGCGCGATCGGCGGATTCGCCCCGATCCCCGAGAGGCGCCCGATCAGTGGGCCAGGGCGTCGGGTCGGCCTGCGTCGGGCCCGTCGCGGCCGAGCAGCAGTTCTTCGCGGGCGATGGCCACCTCGCGCGGGGCGTCGATCCCGATCCGGACGGTCCCGCCCCGGACCTGGACGACCGTGAGGACGATCGAGTCGCCGATGAGAATCCGTTCGTTGATGGTCCGGCTGAGGACGAGCATGGTTGCGCCTCCGGTGCGCGATCGATGGGTGTGAAACGGGCGGCCGTTGGTTCCGACGGGCCGCCCGCCCAGGTCTTCCACCATCATCGTTGCGATCCCGGGCGGAAACCGGCGGGGATTCTCGGAGAATCGCCGATATCCGCCCGCCGGGCGTCGGGCCGGCTCAGTACTGGTCGGCGGAGATCACCTCGCCGCCCTGGACGGAGCCCAGGGCCCGCCAGGCGACGGGGTTGATGGTGCTCTTGATGAACTTGACGCTCCCGTCGGCGAACAGGGCGTTCACGCCGCCGGAATGGCGGCTGGTGGCCGCCAGCGACATGTAGGTCGGGCCGCCGTCGTTCTCGTCGATCGAGTCCCAGTCCATCGGGAGGATCTGGCCGGCGTTGGCGAAGCCGGTGGCGCGGCTGGCGGTCGAGACGGTCTGGTTCGGGGGCATCGCCGTGGTGAACCCCGAGTAATACACGCCACCATTGCACCAGCGGGTGTGGCCGATCGGGCCGCCCGCCTTGATCTTGCCGGAGGCGGTGCCGCACGAGTTGATCAGTGAGAGCAGCGCGGCGGCGGAGGCGGCGCCGGGGGGCGGGACGTTGGTCGGGGTGAACGCGCCAACCGAGGCGTCCGAGGGCGACGCCGTGCAGCTCCGCATCTGGGCGTGGCCAATGGTCCCCTCGGAGGCCATCAGCGTGTTGCTCAGGCCGTCGGTCACCTGGGCGATGGATCGCGAGTAGTTGGGGCCGAAGAGCGTCCGGTTCTGGGGACCCAGCGCCGAGCCAACGATGGAGTAGACATACCAGTCACCGTCGCAGGTCCCGTAGCTCGTCGTCGCGACGCCGGTGGTCCCGGGCGTGCTGTCGTCCAAGTGCGACCCGGGGTCGCTCGGGCAGAAGAGGAAGCCGAGCGGCGTGTTGGCCACGGTCGTGTTGGGCGGCTTGCTGTAGGTCAGGCTGAAGTTGATCGAGTTGTAGAAGTTGCCCTGTTCCAGGAACGGAGACGCCCGTGCGAAGGCGCTCCAGGACGACTCGAACAGCCAGTTCTTGCCGTCGAAGGGCGGGGTCAGGATCGTGGTCATCGGGAAGACGGTATTGCTGCTCTCGTAATTGTGGAAGGCCAGGCCGAGCTGCTTCAGGTTATTGACGCACTGGGCCCGGCGGGCGGCCTCGCGGGCGGCCTGCACGGCAGGCAGGAGCAGGGCGATCAGGACGGCGATGATGGCGATGACGACCAGCAGCTCGATCAGGGTGAAGCCG
>JAABUP010002804.1_pt1 | contig 32565 bp, 33 predicted proteins | sample 5559201 | NCBI WGS metagenome assembly JAABUP01 (sample SAMN10711887, study PRJNA513373) | rock metagenome | isolation source: Antarctica rocks | place: Antarctica
AACCTCGGCACCTCCAACGCCGGCGGCATGACGATGCCCAACGGAGGGGTCAACAGCGGCGGCGGCGGCACCGCCCGATCGGCCCCCGGGCAGACGCCGGTGGTGCCGGTGACGGCCGGGGTGCTGGCCATGGTGCTACTGGGCACCGGCCTGCGCAGCATCCAGCGCAGGCGCGGCGCCTAGCAGGCCTGAGCACCACCCGCGTGACGCGTGCGGGTGGGTGGCCACCTCGGCCACCCGCCCGCGTCGGCGTTCGGACTCGAACTCCCCCTGTGTCAGTCGCCTGCGCCGTCGCTAAGCAGATCCGGCCAAGCTTTGGGCCAAGGGCAGGTGACCGAGGACTGTTGGGCTGCGGGTCAGCCCCTCAGCCGGTGAGCCGGACCGCCCCGATGTAGCCGCCGAAGCCGGCGACCGACGCGACCCGCACCACGTCGCCGGTGTGCGGTGCGCTGATCATGTCACCGCCGCCGATGTAGAGACCGACGTGGTGGATCGTTGCCGGGTCGGTGGTGTCGGTGGCGAAAAACACCAGGTCGCCTGGCTGCAGTTCGGACTGGGCGACGTGCCGGCCGGCGGTCCACTGCGAGCCGGTGTAGTGCCCGAGCGCGACTCCGGCGTGCACCCACGCGAACAGGGTCAGCCCAGAGCAGTCGAACCCGACGGTGTCCGCGCCCTGGGCGAAACCCGGGGTCGGCCCGGTGGCGTCCCCGCCGCCCCACGAGTACGGCACCCCGATCTCACGAAACGCCCAGCCGACGGCGGTAGCGGCAGCACCACTGCCCGGCAGGCTGGTCCCCGGCGGGATGGGCGGCGGCGAGCTGGGCTGCGCCGGGCTGGTCCCCTGCGAACTGGGCAGCCGTGCAGCTACCCGCGCTGGGCTGGGCACCGACGGGCTGGGCCGTTCGCTGACCTGCGGCGCGGCTGCGGGGGCGGCTGCAGCCGCCGTTTCGGCGAAATGAGCCGCCCGTGCTGCTGCAGCCGCCAGGGCGAGGTTGGTTGCCGTGCGGGCTGCCGCTGCGTCGCGGCGGGAGCCTGCTCGGCTTTGGCTGCCAGCTCGGCCGCGGTGACGTTAGCCGTGCCCAGGGTCTGCTGGGCGGCGTCGACGATCCGCTGGGCCCGCCATCTGGCGGCCGCCGCCGAAGCTGCCGCCCGGCGGGAGGTCTGCAGCGCCCCTGCCGCTATGGCGGCTGCACCGCGGGCGGCGGCGGCGGACTGCGTCACCTGCTGCGCTGAGCTGGTCGCCTGCCGGGCACGGTCAGCCGCTGTCTGCTCGGCGCGGGCGGCCCTGGTGCCCGCGTCGGCCGCGACGGCCTTGGCCTGGACCAGCTCACCGAGCGCGTCCCTTTGGTGTCGGTCGACCCGGCTGATCAGCTCCTGGCCGTCGGCGAAGGTAGCCGGGTCGGCGCCGAGCAGCAGGGAGTAGAAGCCCAGGTGGCCGCCGGACTTGTACGCCCCGGCCGCGAGCGCACCAAGCCGGCCCTGCGCGGCGGCGACGGCTTGCTCAGCGCGGCCCCGCTCGGCTCGGGTGCTGACCCGCGCCCCGACCGCCCAGCGGACCTCGCCGGCGGCGGCGTCCCTGGCGGCAACGGCCTGGGCTGCGCGGAGGCTGGCCGCGCCGGCTGCGGCTGCGGCGCTGGCACTGGCGGCCGCGGCCTCGCCGGCCTGCAGACGGGCCCCGTTGTAGGCCTCGGCTGCCTGCTCGGCCCGGACCTGAACCGCATCCAGCTGCCGACCTGCGCTGCGCACCTGCTGTTGCGCAGCGTGCAGCTGCTGGTCGGCGGACTCTGGCGCTGCGGACGCGGTAGGAGCTGCCAGAGCGCTGCCCGTGCCCAGGACCAACGCGGAGCCCACGGCAATAGCCAGCAGCTGGCGTCGGGCCACGTGCACGACCCCCTCGGGCTAGATCAGGACTCGTCCAGCAGACAAGCGAGGCACAGCTCCCGGACTGCACCAGAAAGTGAGAGCCCTCCGTCTGCATCGGCGGGCTGGCCCGCTGCCTGAAACAGGACTCAGAGCAGCCGACGCGCCTTGGTCACCAGCACCGTCTGTCCGGTCCGGCCGGTCGCCCTGCCACGGCCCAGTGGTGGAGGCGGACCACCCGTCCAGGGTGCTGAACGCCGTCCGGTACGGCGGCGGCAACGGTCAGGCGCCGGGCGAGGGCAAAAGGAGAACCCCAAAGGGCCGAGGTGACCGGCCGGCCACGGTCAGGCACCACTGGGAGTCGCTCGAGTCCGCCCGACTTGACCCCGGCGCCCGGGCTTCTCCCTCGGACTGCAGGCGCCCGCCGAGGGCTGGCGGAGACGGGGACAAACACCTCATGACAGCGCGACCACTTCAGCTCGTCGGTCTGCAGTGAGCGTTCTGCTCCGCCGTCAACACCGGCACGCAGCCAGGAGCATCGTCACGGGCGAAAGACGTAGCGGAAAGGTCTAACAGGACTGGTTGCGCCACGCTGATTTCGTGCACTGGTTGCGCTACACTGCTCGCCCAGGGCCGCCAGCGCAGCGCTCTCCTCGGTGACCGAGCGGGCCACGGGAGTCGGCGCTGCTGTAGTCGTTGCCGAAGGCCAGGTAGATCACCCCGTCGGCCTGGGCGGCGCCGGCGCGTAGGACGTCCAGGTCGGCCACGGCGCCCCGCAGCGGCTGTGCACCGGCTGCTTGTAGGGCCAGCGCGGAAGCCGGGAGGATGGCGGCGGTCGGGACCACTAGCCCGAATGTGACCGAGTCCACGCCACGGAGGCGTGAGCCGGGCACCAGTTCGGTGTCTGACCTATCTGTACGCGTTGGCAGGCAACTGAGAGCCGGTGTCCACCCCGGGCGCCGCACACCTAGGAAAGGACCAGACGATGGGCCTCGATGACAAGGTCAAGAACAAGGCGCAGGAGGTCGGCGGCAAGGGCAAGGAGAAGGTCGGTGAGGCCACCGACGACAAGGACCTGCAGGCGCAGGGGCAGGCCGACCAGACCAAGGGCAACCTCAAGGACGCCGCCGAGAAGGTCAAGGACGTCTTCAAGTCCTGACCAGTAGCAGCTGTCGTGCCCGCCCGGGAGCTCCGGGGACCTCCGGGGCGATCCAAGGCCGCGCTGGCTGGGGCGGCGGCGGTTTGCAGTCAACCGGAACCGTCAGGGAAGGGTGAGCCGTGAGCCTGATCCTCGCCGCGGTGAGCACGTTGATCGCCGCTGGTGTGGCTGCCCTGTTTCACCAGCTGGTCCTGGCTGCTGTTCTCGGGGGGGCGGCAGTGGTGCTCGTTCTGGTCCTGCTCGCCGCCGTCGTCGGCTTTAGCTTCGCCGGTTACCGTCGGCTGGTACCGGCTCACAGTCGGGGGCGTGGGCGACGATCCGGTAGCCGCCGCTAGCGGCCCCGGCCCGTGGCTGTCGGACGGACGCGAGGGCGACCCGAGGCCGGGCCCCCTGGTTTGGTCTCGTGCAGGTCGGGCCTGCTCTGGAACGGTGCTGTCCCGGCGGCCTGGACAGCCTCTTATCGAGCCGCACCGGCCTCGTGCGTACCGCAGGGACCGAGAGAACGAGCCATAGCGGGGGTAGGCGGCCGCCGCCTGCCTAGATCCACGTCGTTCTCGAGTGGCTCTCGAACACACCAGATGGAGACCGGCAATGAGCAGTGCGAGTAGCAACCCGCCGGCTAGTTCGGTAGGTACCTCGACCGGCGCGCAACCCGCGTCCTCGGCAGGAAGTGGCAGCGCTACGGCGTTGGTCACCGAGCGCGGCCGAACCTCGCTCGCCGACACAGTTGTCACCAAGATCGCCGGGATTGCGGCGCGTGAGGTGTCCGGAGTCCACAACCTCGGCTCCGGTGGCGCACGTGCCTTCGGCGCCATCCGCGAGCGCATCCCCGGCAGCTCGGGGCCGAACATCTCCCAGGGTGTCTCGGTCGAGGTCGGGGAGCGGCAGGCCGCGATCGACCTGGACCTGGTCGTCCAGTACGGCGTCTCGATCGCCGACCTGGCGCAGAGCGTGCGCCACAACGTCATCCGCAGTGTGGAGCGGATGACCGGCCTGCAGGTCACCGTGGTCAACGTCGCTGTCAACGACATTTACATCGCCGGCGACGACGACAGCAGCGAGGACTCGTCCGCTCGCTCGCGGGTGCAGTGACCAGCTCTGCCGCGCCTGAGCCGAGCTCCTCGGTCCGGTCCCCTCCGGTCAGGGCAGAGCCAGCCCAGGAGCCGGCCGAGCCCGATCCGCAGGCCATCGCCACGGCCGTCGAGGCGTGCCGGTCGGTGAGCCGGCTCTCCGGGGGCATCGCCGGCGAGGCGGCCAGCTACCTGCCGGGAAAGAGGGTCAACGGCGTGCGCGTCCGCCCCGGCGGGGTCGCCGTCAACGTGGTGGCCCACTGGGACTGGCCGGCAGAGCAGGTCGCCACCGAGGTCCGCGCCGCCGTCCGGACGGCGACTGCCTCGAAGGCTCCGGTTGGGCGCGTCGACGTCACCATCGACGACGTGGACATCCCGGTGCAGCTCGCCGAGCGGCTCGGGCTTGTCGAGCCCGAGCCGGAACAGCCGGCGGATGCCGTGGCAGCCGCACCCGCCGTTACCGTCCCGGCGATACCGCAACCGGTACCCGGGCAGTCGTCCGCTCCGGTGCCCACCAGGCTGTGAACCGCGAGGACGCGGCGGCGGGAAAGCTGAGCCTGCTGGTCTCACAGCTGCACCCAGCAGAGCGTGTCCTTACGCCGTTCGTCGCTGGGCGCCACCCCGACCGCCGGCGGTGACCCGGCGCTCTTCCCCGGGTCTGCCAGCTGACCCACGGGTTTCGGCGCCGCCGGGCATCCACACCCGAACTCCCCACGTTCGTCCTGCACCCTTTGGAGCACCGCATGCCTGTTAGCACCGTCGGTCTGTTCGTTGGACTGCTTCTCGGCGTCGCCGCCGCGGCTGGAGGCTTCGCCGCCTTTGTCTACACCATCGTCCTCGCCGTCATCGGGCTGGTCGTCGGCAAGGTCCTCGACGGCCAGCTCGACCTCACCCCGTACCTGTCCGGACGCAGCGGTCGCAACCGATGAGCTCCACCGTCACGGTCAACCCCGCCCGCAGTCCTGGTGAGCCGGACTCGCCCGACGCCGGCGACGGCGGGCGGGACCCTCAAAGGCTCTCTCGGTGATCTGCGCATCGCGGACAAGGTGGTCGAGAAGGTCGTCAGCCAGGTGATCCGCGAGGTCCCGAGGGCCCAAGGGGTGGCTCGGCGGGTGCTGGGCCGCCCGCTGGGCAGCGTCGAGCCCGACGAGTCCGCGCGGGTCGACGCCGACGTCGACGGCGGGTTGGTGACGCTGGCAGCGTCGATATCGGTGCAGTACCCGCAGCCGATCCGCGAGGTGACCGCGCAGGTCCGCCGGCGGGTCGTCGACCGGGTGCAGGAGATGCTCGCGCTGGAGGTGGTGCGTTTCGACATCGACGTCCCGCACCTGTACTCCCCCGACCAGCTCGGTCCCGTCCCCGGCGGGGTGCGCTGATGCGGGCCGTCAACCGGATCGTGTCGGGTGTGCTGGCCCTCGCGCTGCTCGCGGCCGCCGTCGTGGTCATCGTCGAGATCATCCTCGCCGCGCTCGGCCACAAGCCGTATCTGGTGCACTGGAACGTCATCCGGGACGGCGCTCACCCGCAGCACCTGGCGCGATATCGGCACCCAGATCACCGGCGTCGTCCTGGTCCTCGTCGGCCTGCTGCTGCTGATCCTCGGCTTGCGCCGGGGCCGTCCCGACACGCTGGAACTCGCCGGCAGCGCAAGCGGGGCCACCGTGACCACCACCCGCAGGAGTCTGCAGCAAGCCCTGAACAACGCCGCAGCTTCAACCGAGGGCGTCGAGAAGGCCCGGGTCGCCGTGCGCCGGCGCACAGTGAAAGTCAAGGTCAGCTCGCCGATGCTGCAAGCAGCGCCGGTACGGCAAGCCGTCGAGGCCAGCACCGGCCGGCTGCTCGACGGACTCGGCCTCGCCAGACCGCTGCGCGTCAACACCAAGGTCAAGCTGCGCAACATCGAACCGGGAGCGTGAGGCTGTGACCAGCCGGGTCGACCGGATCAACCGCGTCCTTCTCGTCCTGCTCGGCCTACCGTGCCTGGCCGGCGGGATCGTCGTCCTGCTCCTGTCCTACCGCGCGTTCGGGACCAGCACAGCCCGTCAGCCGCTGCTGCGCCCGGCCACCCGCGGGTTCGCCGACCGCAACAGCGGATGGTTCTGGCTCGCTGTCGCCATCGGGACGCTCATCATCGCCCTGCTCGCCCTGCGCTGGCTGCTGGCGCAGCTCACGGTTGCGCGGGTCGGGGCACTGGAGGTGGTGCCCACCCGCTCGGGCAGACCAGTGTCTCGACCGGCGGGTTGTCCGAGGCCGTTAAGGAGGAGGTGCAGGCCTACCACGGGGTTGACCACGCCTCCGCGCACTTCTACGAAGCCTCCTCCCGGCCCCAGCTGCGCCTCGACGTCGCGCTCTTGCCGACAGCCGACCCGGGGGCGGTGCGGACCCGGCTGAAGTCCGAGGCACTGGCCCACGTCCTGCAGGCGACAGGGCGCAAGGACCTCACGAGCCTGGTCCGCCTGCAGATCGCCGACCGGCAGCGCCGCACGCCCGCCTGACGCTCTGCCGGTTCTGCTCCTCGCCGCCGAGCTCGTCGGGTTCCCAGCGGTCTCCGATCCGTCCGACCCCCAGCATGTGAGCGATCTGCTTGCCCCTCAGCTCCCGCTCGTCACCCATCCGCCGGGCCAGCGGGACGCTGCGGGACGGAGCCGGACGCCAGAAAGGGATGTCGTGCAGGGGCGAGAAAGCTGGCCGGAGGTGGACGACGCCACCTTGGTGGTGCGGGCCCAAGAACGGGACCCGGTCGCGTTCGAGCTGCTGGTCCGCCGGTACCAGCACAGGCTGTACCGGCTGGCGGTGCAGCTGGTGGGAGATCACGACGAGGCCGAGGACGTGGTGCAGGAGGCGTTCATCTCCGCATGGCGGCAGCTGCCCGGCTTTCGCGGGGAGGCAGCGTTCTTCTCATGGATGTACCGGATCGTCACCAACAGGTGCCTGAACACCACCCGGAGCCGGCGCCCGACGGTGCCGCTTGAGCAGCTCGGGCAGGCGCCCGCCGCCTGGGAGAAAGACTCGCCGGAGCGGGCGGCGGCGGGCAGCGATCTGCGCGTCGCACTGCAACGGGCGTTGGCCGGCCTGCCGGCCGGGCTGCGGGTGTGCTGGGTGCTGCGCGAGGTCGACGGGCTGAGCTACACCCAGATCGCCGACGTCGTCGGGGCGAGCCCGGACGCGGTGCGGGGACGGATCTACCGGGCACGTACCCGGCTGGCGGAGGTGATGCGGCCATGGCAGTAGCAGACGGTGACCCGCCGGACCCGCCGGACCCGCCGGGAGCCTACGGCGGCCGTCCACAACGCCCGGTGCCCCGGTTGCCCTGCGGCCGGCCAGCGGCGCGGGTGTGGGAGCGCGCCGCGACCGGCCGGCTGGACGCCCATGAACGAACCTGCCAGTACTGCCAGGCAGTCGTCACCGACCAGGCCCTGCTGGCCCGCGCGGCCCGCGAGCTGACCGCCGACCCGCAGGAACCGCCACCGGGACTGCTGGAACGGGTAATGAGCATGGTCCGCGCTGAGCTGCAGCATGACTACCTGCCGCTTCCGGCCCGGCACGGACCGGCCCGGGTCGAACACGGCCCGGCCGCCAGCGTGCTGCGGCACGCAGTCGACCAGATGGCCGGGGTCCGAGCCCGCAGCTGCCGGATCGTCCTGGCCGATGAGCAGCCCAACCCCCGGCCACCCAAAGACGGCGGCCCGGCGCCGGGACAGCCGCCCGGGCAGCCGCCCGGTGCGCTGGTGCGGCTGAGCGTCGCCGTCGTATTCGGCGCCGACCTGCTGTCGGTCGCCGCCCGCGCCCAGCAGATGGTCTTAGCCGCCGCCGAACAGCTGCTCGGCCTGCCAGTCGAGGCGGTCGACGTCGAGGTGGTCGACGTCTTCCCCCCGGCCGACCGGAACGGCGAGGCGAAAGGCAGCAGCTGATGACGACGGACAAGCCGAACCAGCCGGCGGCGGCGGCGAACCCGCCGGCAAACGACGAGCAGGTGCAGGTCGCTGACACGGTGCTGGCCCGGGTGGCCGCCTACTACGCCCGCACAGTGCCCGGCGTGGTGAACCTGCAACCAGGGCTGAGCCAAAGCGTGGCCGGCCTGGCGGGCACTCTGCTCGGCCCGGTGCCCCAGGGCGACCCGCGGCTGTCCACCGACGGGGTCACCATCGAGGTCGACCCCAACGGCCTGGCACACATCGAGATCGCCGCCGTCACCCGGCTCGGCCACAACTGCCGGGACGTCGCAGAAGCTGTTCAGCAACAGGTCACCAGCCAGGTGCGGGCCCACACCGGGCGAACCGCGGTGGTCACCGTCACCATCACCGACATCGACCTCAACACCGGTACCCAGCCGCCCGCCGACCCGCCACCCACCCGAACCCCACGGAGTCCTGCTGACGATGGCACGGCGCCAGCAACCCCGCAGACCGCGGCGGCCGCACTGCTCGCCCAGTTCCGGGCTGGTGTGAGCGCCGCCCGGTAGCTGCGCTGCGGTCCCCACACAAGGCCACGGACAACCCCGGCCCGGACCCGCCTGACGAGAGCTCCGTACCGATCGCCGGCAGCTCGGCCGGCTGACTCAACCGACCTGCGGATTCCGGCCCCGGGGAGCTACCGCTACTGAGCTGCGCCGCCTGTCACAATCCGTCCACAGCACGAGGCGTCAGATCACCGCCCGCCACTCCCCCAGTTCCGCGCCGGCCGGCCCAGAAGTGCACGCCCGAGTCGTCTCGGGCTCCTGGCACACCAGCACCCTCCACGCTGCAGCCGGCGCGGCGCCGACCTCTGCGAAAGTCCAGCGTTCTATGGTTCCTCGAACACCAGTTCTATGCACGGGAGACTGCGATGGGCACAGCAAACGCCGCCGGCTGGCAGCGCACCACGACCCGCGCGAACGTGGCCCGACAGATCAAAGACCAGCGACGCGGCTACGCCCGCGCCGTACTGAGGACTTTGGCCCGCACCCAGCAACACCGGCCCACCGCGCAGGTCCAACGCGTCCTGCGCGACACCCTCACCCCGCTGGGAGTGCGCCTGCCGGCCGCTACCTTGCACCAGCTCGCCTCGGACATCGCCGCTGGGCGACCCGTCGACCTGGCCTAGCCGCGAGGGACCCGTCAAGGGGACCTGCCAGCACGACTGCGACCGCCCCCCAGCAGCGGCTCGCCCCCGGGGGGTAGCAGCAGCTGCGCCGGCGGCACGCCGGCAGACAGGGAACCGCCGCTAGCGGCGGTCCCAGAGCCAGCGGAGCGTCAGGAACTCTGCGATCTTCTTAAGCATCGTGCCCCCTCAATGAGGGACGACGCTACGCCCAGCGGCAGGTGACAGCATTGAGCCCGGTGCATCGTCAAGGAGGGGCAATTCTGTGGGTGTTTCGCTGAGCAAGGAGGCGCCGGGCCTGAGGGCGGTGACCGTCGGTCTGGGCTGGGGCGTGCGCACCTCGACCGGCGCCGACTTCGACCTCGACGCGTCCGCGATCATGCTGGCCGGTACCGGCAAGGTGGCCAGCGACTCCCACTTCGTGTTCTTCAACAACCTGAGGAGCCCGGACGGCTCGGTCGAGCACGCCGGTGACAACTTCACCGGCGGAGGCGAAGGCGACGACGAGGTGATCAAGGTCAATCTCGCCGGAGTGCCCGGTGAGGTGGTGCGGATCGTGTTTCCGGTCAGCATCGACGAGGCCGAGACGCGGGGGCAGAACTTCGGCCAGGTTCGTAACGCGTTCATCGGCATCGTCAACCAGGCCGGCGGCGCCGAGATCGCCTGCTATGACCTGACCGAGGACGCCGGCAGCGAGACCGCGATGGTGTTCGGTGGGCTCTACCGCAACGGCCCGGACTGGAAGTTTCGGGCTGTCGGGCAGGGCTACGCCTCCGGGCTGCGCGGCATCGCCCTGGACTACGGCGTCGACGTCTGAGCAGACACCGGCCACAGGAAGCAACGCCAAGCGTGCCGATGGACTACACCAGGCGAGCCCGGCAGCCCTCCGGCGCGCCAGCGCCCCGGGCGGGCAGCGGTGGGACGGTCAGCCTGACCCAAGGCAACCCGCCGTCAGTCTGTCCAGGCAGGCAGGAGCCTTCGGGCAGCTGCGGGTCAACCTCAACTGGCACAGCGGCGCTGGCGGCGGCTTGTTCCGCAGGGCCCAGCCGATCGACCTTGACCTTGGCTGCCTGTGGCAGCTGGCAGATGGCAGCAAAGGTGTGGTGCAGGCGCTGGGCAACGCGTTCGGGTCACTGCAGACACCGCCGTATGTGCTGCTCGACGGCGACGACAGGTCCGGGACAGCCGCCGGCGGTGAGAACCTGCTCGTCAACTTCGACCAGCTCCAGCAGATCCGCCGCATCCTGGTGTTCGCCTACATCTACCAAGGCACCCCGGCGTGGGACCGCGTCCAAGCGGTCATCACCATGTTCCCGGCCGGCGCCCCGCCGGTCGAGATCCGGCTCGATGAGACCTCCAGTGCCCGCACTGGTAGCCCTGGCCATGCTCGAGAACGCCAGTGGCCAGCTCACCATCCGCCGGGAGAACCGCTACATCCACGGTGCACAGTCCGAACTGGACCGGCAGTACAACTGGGGCCTGATGTGGAAGGCGGGACACAAAGACTGACCCACCCCGGCCGCCACTGCCCCCTCCCCAGGCGAACATTGTCTTGGCTGCGGCCACGGCCCGGCCAGCAGCTTCGCCCACACACGGCCTTCTTGGCCGTTGTCGTCAATGGCTGCGAAAGCTTCGCCGGTACCCCGGCCACCGGCTCGGGTCTTCATCCCCCGGGGCGTTGCACACAAGCCGTCCCGTAAGGGGAAGGGCGTCTAACGGGTGTTGGACGGTTTCCGGTATGCCAGGCGAGCACGCCCGCCGGGCCAGATCAGTCGCGGCATAGTTCCTGCAGTGACCAGCCGTTGCCGTCCGGGTCAGTGAAGAAACCTCGAGGTTCCCGAGGTCGGGGACCCCCGCTCGCCACTGGCTTGCTCCCGGCCGGTCCCTGCTCCTGCTCGGTTGGCGGCGCCTTGCCGTCAGTCGGGAAGCTCCAAGTCGCGGGCCTCGAACGCGAGCAGGAGCTCCATTCGGTCCCTGCCCGAGTCCAGCCGGCGGCCGGTGAGCTCCTCCACCCGGCGGAGCCGCTGGCGGAGCGTATGGCGGTGTACGCCGAGCTGCGCGGCGGCCTCCTCCCACGACCCGTTGCGCTCCAGGAAGGCGCGGACCGAGGCCGACAGCGTCTTGCCTCGGACTCCGGCGGCGTCCAATGGTCCGAGCACGGCCCCCGCGTACGCCGCGACCGCCCCGGGCGCCCCCGCCTCAAGCGCGAGCAGCAGCTGCAGGCTCGCGAACCCCAGCACGTCGACCACCCCTGACCCGGCGCCCCGGGCCACCTGCGCGGCCCGTGCCGCCTGCCGGGCCGAGCGGCTCGCGGCACCCGGTCGCACCGGTCCGCCGATGCCGGTAGGAGCCCGGTCGGTGGCCGCTTCGACGATGGCCACGAGGTCGGGTGGCGCGTCGGCGACCAGCAGGACGACCTCCCCGGTGCGCTCGGCGACCAGCAGCCCCGGCAGTTGCGGCATTAGGAGGTCGATGACCCGCTCTAGCTCGGCGACCGGCGGCAGGTGCAGCACGACGGCGCGGACGGCGGTTGCCCGCAGCCCGATAGAGGCCAGCAGGTCGGCGGCCGCCGCGTCGGGCAGCTCGGCGGCCAGCAGCGCGGTCGCGACATCTGACCGTCGCCGCCGGTCGGCGTCACCCGCGCCGCGCAGCCGCTCCAGCTCGAGCGTCAGCAGCACGACGGCGGCCGAGACCAGCTGGCGCTCGAAGGGCCCGGGTGGCGTCGCCCCGCCACAGACGACGAAGCCGCGCAGTCGCCTTGAGCCGAGCGGCTGGACGCGGACGTCGCGGCCGGGCCGCAGGACGCTGGCTGTGGCCTGCACACCGTGCCCCCGCAGCCGTTCGAGCTCGCCGGCGAGGTCGGTAGTCAAGCCCTCGAGGTCGCCGCCCGCGCTCCCGACCGGACCGCCCTCAACGTCGGTCACGAGCACCGACAGGTCGGTCAGGTCTGCGAGCGCGGCGGCCACGGCCGGCACCCCGCCGGGGTGCACAGCGGCGGCGGTCAGTGCCCGCTGCGCCTCGAGCGCGCGGAGCTGCTCGGCGTACCGAGCGGCGGCCAGCCGGGCGAAGACCGTCTCGGTGACGGCCAAAAAAGGGGTCTGTTCCGGCACCTCCAGCAGCGGCAGGCCGTACCGCTGCGCCGCGCGGACCAGAGCTGTGGGCACCTCGGCGTGTGTCAGCGCGGTCCCGGTCCCGACCGCCAGGCAGGCGGTCCCGGCTGCCACGAGCCGCTCGACGTAACCGGTCAGCGCGACCGGGTCGGTGTCGAGGGCCAGCCCTGTTGTCATGAGCAGCTCACCGCCGCGCAGCCACGGGCCGGGATCGCTCAGCTCGCTGGTGTGGGCCGCTAGCACCAGCCTGTCCAGCCCGGTGCCCCCGACCAGGACGCGCAGCCCGAGCGCGCCGTCCGCGGCAACGGCTGCGACCGTCGGACCGGCCGGTCGGGCTCCCGGATACGCGTCGTTCTGCCGGGAGTCCACGCCGGCATCCTGCACTGCGGGCGGCGCCTCGATCTCGCCAGTCGCCGTCGCATCGAGGAGGAACCCATGACCGAGCCCGTACCGCGCGTCGTGACGGACCGGCGCGCGGGTCTGGCCGCGACGCCGGCCTGGTGCCGCGCTTCGCCGGCCCGCCGCGGTTTGACGAAGTGCCGACGTCGACGTGGCCGTGTGTGCCGTTTGACGGGGACGCAGCCTCCGGCCGGGCCACCTTCGGCCCGGCCCAAGCGCGGAAGAGCTCGCGGCCCTACAACCCGTCCCTTCAGATGTCGCCCTTCGCCCGGCTGCAGGTCGCCTGCGTGTCCGGTAGTGGCCATCCTGGAGCGTTGTCCCGACAGACAACGCCTGAATGGCCACTCGTGATCGCGGTTGCGGGGTGCTTACCTGTGGCTGACGTCACCGCCTTGCGGACTGCCGCGTACTTCGAAGGAGACCAATGGCTCAGGCCCTGCAGAACTTCGTGGACAGCGTCCACGTTGAAGCCGCGTCCGGGCAGGCCAGCGACGTGGTCAACCCGGCGACCGGGGAGGTCTTTGCCTCAGCTCCGGTTTCGGGCGCCCAGGACGTCGACGTCGCCTGCGGGGCAGCTGCCAGGGCCTTTGAGACCTGGCGTGACACGACACCGGCCGATCGGCAGCGGGCGCTGCTGCGCATCGCGGATGCGATCGAGGCTCGGGCGGAGGAGTTTGTGCGGGCCGAATCTATGAACACTGGTAAGCCGCTGGGACTTACGGCCAGCGAGGAGCTGCCGCCGATGGTGGACCAGATCCGCTTCTTCGCCGGCGCCGCGCGCGTCCTTGAGGGCCGCTCGGCCGGGGAGTACATGGCGGACATGACCTCGATGGTCCGGCGGGAGCCGATCGGGGTCTGCGCCCAGGTGACGCCCTGGAACTACCCGATGATGATGGCCGTCTGGAAGTGGGCGCCGGCGATCGCGGCCGGCAACACCGTGGTCCTCAAGCCCTCCGACACCACGCCGGTGTCAACGCTGCTGATGGCCGAGCTGATGGCGGAGTTCCTGCCTGCCGGGGTATTCAACGTCGTCTGCGGCGGCCGGGAGACCGGTCGCCTGCTCGTCGACCACAAGGCACCGCAGATGGTGTCGATCACCGGCTCGGTGCGGGCCGGCATGGAGGTCGCCGCGGGTGCGTCCAAAGACCTCAAGCGGGTGCACCTCGAGCTCGGCGGCAAGGCGCCGGTGGTGGTGTTCGACGACGCCGACATCGCCGCAGCCGCTGAAGCTATCGCGGTCGCTGGCTACTTCAACGCTGGCCAGGACTGCACCGCAGCGACGCGGGTCCTGACCGCCCCGGGCGTGCACGACGAGTTCGTTGCGGCCCTCGCCGAGCAGGCGCACTCCGCGGCGAAGACCGGGATGCCCGACAACGAGGAGGTGCTGTTCGGTCCCGTCAACAGTGCCGCTCAGCTCGAGCGCGTCCAGGGTTTCTTGTCCCGGCTGCCCGAGCACGCGCAGGTGCAGGCCGGCGGGTCGCGCTCCGGCGGTGACTTGCAGCGTGGTTTCTTTCACGAGGCGACCGTGGTCAGCGGCCTGCGCCAGAGCGACGAGATTGTCCAAAGCGAGGTCTTCGGACCCGTCATCACCGTGCAGCGCTTCACCGACGAGGACGAGGCCGTGCGCTGGGCGAACGGCGTCGAGTACGGCCTCGCGTCGAGTGTCTGGACCAAAGACCACGGCCGGGCGATGCGGATGGCCAAGCGTCTGGACTTCGGCTGCGTCTGGATCAACACCCACATCCCGCTGGTGGCGGAGATGCCGCACGGCGGCTTCAAGCACACCGGGTACGGCAAGGACCTGTCGATGTACGGGCTCGAGGACTACACCCGCATCAAGCACGTTATGACCAACCTGAAGGCCTGACCCTCCGCTACATCGCTTCTGACACAGGAGATTTCATGTCCGCACCTCCCCTCCCTAGCTCATCGGTGGCAGGTCCGACGTCCGACCAGGACGCCGCGGACAGCGCGCAGCTTGCGGCGCTGGGCTACAACCAGCAGCTGACGCGCGCTCTCGGGTTGTGGCAGAACTTCTCGGTCGGCTTCACCTATCTCTCGCCGTTGGTCGGCGTCTACTCGCTGTTCGCCTTCGGTCTCGCCGCCGGAGGCCCGGCGTTCCTGTGGTCGGTGCCGATCGTCGTGGTCGGCCAGAGCCTTGTGCTGCTGATTTTCGCTGAGGTCTCTTCCCAGTTCCCGCTGGCAGGCGGCATCTACCAGTGGGCCAAGCGGCTGGTGGGATCGCAGTACGCCTGGCTCGCGGGCTGGATGTACACCTGGGCGCTGCTCGTGACGGTCGCGGCCGTCGCCTTCCCGATCTCGACGTACTCTGGACCACTGTTCGGCTACCGGCCCACCACGGGCACCACGGTGCTGACCGCGGTTGTGGTGATCCTGTTCGCCGGTCTGGTCAACCTCGCCGGCGTCAAGCGTCTGGCCCTGATCGCGACGATCGGCCTGGTCGCCGAGGTGCTGGGCACCGCCGGACTGGGGCTGTACCTGCTGCTGTTCGAGCGGCACCACGGGCTCGGCGTACTGGGCAAGACGTTCGGGGCAGGCACGCCCGGCCACTACACGAGCGCCTTCCTCGGCGCGGCGCTGTTTGCAGTGTTCATCTTTTACGGGTTCGAGGCCTGCGGCGACATCGCCGAGGAGGTCAAGGACCCCTCGCGCAAGATCCCGCGCGCCATGATCATGACCCTGGCGGTTGGCGCCTTCGCCACCGCGCTGCTGTCGCTGGGCCTGCTTCTGTCCGTCAAGGACCTTGGCGCCGTCGTCAGCGGCAAGGACGCCGACCCGATCGGCACCGTGCTCGGGGACGCGCTGGGCGGAGCTGGGACAAAGTTTGTGCTGACGCTGATCGTCATCGGCTTCGTCTCGTGCACCGTCGCGATCCAGGGCGCCACGGCCAGGCTCGTCTACAGCTACGCCCGGGACGGGATGATCGTCGGGTCGCGGGCCCTGTCAACGCTGCACCCGCGCTTCCACATGCCGGTCGGTGCGATCGCCGTCGCCACCGCCATCCCGGCGCTCATCACCCTGCTCCCGTCGGCGACGGTCACCCGGATCATCACCTTCGCTGCCGTGGGCATCTACGTCGGCTTCCAGAGCGTCGTGCTGTCTTCGCTCATCGGCCGTGCCCGGGGCTGGCAGCCCGCCGGCGCGTTCACGCTCGGCCGCTGGGGCTGGCCCGTCAATATCGCGGCGCTGGCCTATGGGGTCACCGCGATCGTCATCCTGTCCATCAAGGGTGGCAGCGCGCAGGGCGGCTTCTTTGACCACTGGCTGGTCCCGATCTCGGTGGCGATCGTCTTCGCGGCGGGCCTGCTGTACCTGCTGGTCCTGCGCCCGAAGGAGAACGTCCGTCAGGATGCCCGCTCCGCCGGCGCCCTGACCCCTGCGCGTCCCTGAGCCCGGGCCCCCACCGCAAGGAGAACAGGTGACCACGACGGCTCCGCAGGCCGCAGCCCCATCAGCGCCGGCTGCCGGCCCCGGCCCGCTGCTCCACCCCTTCGCCAAGCCCGCCGCAGGCGCCGGTGCGTTCACGCGCATCGTGCGAGGCGAGGGCGCGCTGGTGTTCGACGACCACGGCCGGCGCTACGTCGATGCCATGGCCTCGCTCTGGTACTGCAACGTCGGCCACGGCCGGACCGAGATCGCGCACGCGGTCGCTGCCCAGCTCGGAGAGCTGGAGAACTACCACCTGTTCGAGCGCTTCGTGAACCCGCGCGCCGAAGAGCTGGCCGCCCGGCTCGTCGAGCTCGCGCCCGTACCGGGGAGCCGGGTCTTCCTGACCAGCGGCGGTTCGGAGGCCGTCGACACGGCGCTCAAGCTCAGCAGAGTCGCGCACGCACAAGCCGGTCACCCGGAGCGAACGATCGTCCTCAGCCGGCGCCCGAGCTACCACGGCGTCACCTACGGCGGGATGGCGCTGACCGGGCTTCCCCTGAACCGAAAAGACTTCGGCAACGGGATGGCCGACGTGGTCCAGGTCGACAAGGACGACCTCGACGGCGTGCGGCAGGTCTTCGAGGACAACCCCGGCAAGGTCGCGTCGGTGTTCACCGAGCCCGTGATCGGGGCTGGCGGCGTGTGGCCACCCGTGCCCGGCTACCTCGAAGGCCTCCGGGCGCTCTGCGACGAGCACGGCGCGCACCTCGTTTTTGACGAGGTGATCTGCGGCTTCGGGCGGCTCGGGTCGACATTCGCCGGCACACACTTCGGTGTGCAGGCCGACCTCACGACCTTCGCCAAGGGCGTCAGCAGCGGTTACGTCCCGCTCGGCGGAGTCCTGGTTGGGCCGGCCGTGCACGAGGCCCTGAGCGCCGACCCGACATTCGTGTTGCGACACGGTTACACCTACTCCGGGCACGCGGCGGCCTGCGCGGCCGGGCTGGTGTGCCTCGACATCACCGAGCGGGAAGGCCTGGCAGCCCGCGCGACGGCGGTCGGTGACCGGCTTTCCACCGGCTTGAGGGGCCTGAGAGACGCAGACCTGCTCACGGACGTACGGGGCGTCGGCGCCCTGTGGGGAGTCAGCCTGCACGAGGGGCTTGACCCGGTCGTGGTACGGGACCGGATGCTGAACGACGGGGTGGTCGTACGCCCGATCACGCCGTCGACGCTGGCCATCTGCCCGCCGCTGGTCATCCAGGACGACGACGTCGACCTGATCGTGAGCATCATGCAGTCGGCTCTGACATGAACCGCGCTACGACCTGCCAGCTATCGCGACAGCCTCCACCAGCGGTTGCCTCGCGGGAAGTTACATCGTCGGCCGTCGTCATTGCGTTGGCTCTCACGGGGTCCCCCATGCGTAGGTCTCCTTGTGCACCCGCAGGAAGATGAACGTCTCGGTCTCGCGCACCCCCTCCAGGGGGCGTAGCCGCTCGTTGAGCAGCTCCAGCAGATGCTCGTTGTCACGGCAGACGACCTCGGCGAGCACGTCGTACCGGCCGCTGGTCAGCACGACGTAGTCGACCTCCTCGACGGCGGCTAGCCGGTCGGCGACGGCGCGGGTGTCGCCGTCGGCGTTGACGCCGATCATTGCCATGACGCCGAACCCCAGCCGGATGGGATCGGTGACAGCGACGATCTGCAGCACCCCGGAGTCGATGAGGGCACGGACGCGGACGCGGACGGCGGCCTCGGAGAGCCCGACGGCGGCGGCGACCGCGGTGTAGGAGCGCCGGCCGTCTTCCTGCAGCTGGCGGATGATGGCCTTGCCGGCGTCATCAAGCAGCGGGGCAGGGACGGGCCGCGGGTGGGCAGCGGTTGCGATCACGGGACGCATAACGACCTCACTATGACCGGATCGGCCTCTGCTGACAACCGGGACGACGTCGTTTCTCGTCGCTAACACGCTCCGATCCCAAGGAAACGCTTGTGTTAGCCGTGGATCTGTGCGAGAACCGCATGACACACCACGCCGCCCTTGACTGGGGCGGCCCAGAAAGCGAGGAGCGCACGTGGCGACAATGGCAGACGCTCGACCGGCCGAACCCGCTGCCACGCGGGACAAAGGCCTACGGCCAGGAGCGCTCGGGCTGATCGCCAGCACCGTGATCGGGATCGCCTCGACGGCGCCTGCCTACAGCCTGGCCGCCACGCTGGGTTTCGTCGTCGCCGCTGTCGGCCTGCAGACCCCCGTGGTCGTCATCATTGCCTTCGTCCCGATCCTGTTCGTGGCCATCGGTTTTGCCGAGCTGAACAAGTCGGTGCCGGATTGCGGGATCACCTTCACCTGGGCCACCCGCGCCTTCGGGCCCCGCACCGGGTGGATGGGCGGGTGGGGCATCATCGCCGCCGACTTGCTGGTGATGGCGAGCCTGGCGCAGATCGCCGGCCAGTACGTCTTTTTGCTGTTCGACGCCAAAGGCATCGGTGGCAACCCCAGCAGCGGGTGGGTGCTGCTCGTCGGCGTGCTGTGGATCGCGGCGATGACCTACATCTGCTACCGCGGCATCGAGCTGTCCGCGCGCTTCCAGCAGGTGCTGCTCTCGATTGAGCTGGTCATGCTCGCGGTGTTCGCCACCTGGGCGCTGGTCCGGGTCGCATCCGGTGACGCCCCCGCCGGGCACCTGACCCCGTCGCTGTCGTGGTTCAACCCGTTCGATGTCGGCTCGTTCTCGACCTTCGTCACCGGCGTGCTGTTGATGCTGTTCATCTACTGGGGCTGGGACAGCGCGGTCTCGGTCAACGAGGAGACGGCCGACCGGACCCGCACCCCGGGCCGAGCGGCGGTGATCTCGACCGTGGTGCTGCTAGCCACCTACGTGCTGGTCACCCTGGCGGCGCAGTCATACGCCGGGACCGGCACGACGGGCATCGGGCTGGGCAACGCCGACAACCAGGGCGATGTCCTGTCGGTGCTCGGCGGCGCCGTGTTCGGCACCTCAGGCATCGGCTCGGTACTGAGCCACCTGCTGATCTTGATGGTGCTCAGCTCGGCCGCCGCATCGACCCAGACGACGATCCTGCCCACCGCCCGCGCAACCCTGTCGATGGCTTCCTACCGAGCGATTCCGGACGCCTTCGCCCGAGTCCACCCGCGCCACCGCACCCCCAGTGTCTCAACAGTTGCCATGGGTGCTGCCTCCACCGTGCTGTATCTGATCATGAACTATGCCGCCGGAGGCCATGTGATCGCCGACGCGGTCTCGGCCATCGGGCTGTGGATCGCCTTCTACTACGGCCTGACCGGCTTCGCCTGCGCCTGGTACTACCGCAAGACGCTGCGGCGCAGCAGCCGGGAGCTGTGGATGCAGGGGGTCCTGCCGACCCTGGGCGGGCTGATGCTGTTCTTCGCCCTCATCTGGAGCGTCAAGCAGGACTGGAACTCTGACCAGGGCAACACGTCCTGGTCGCTACCGTTCAGCCCGCACTGGCACATGGGCGGCATCTTCCTAATCGGCGCACTGTCCCTGATCGTCGGCCTGGTGCTGCTGGTCGGCTACTCGCTGACCCGCCCCGCCTTCTTCCGCGGTGAGGTCCTGAGCAAGCAGAGCTCACTGGTCGTGCTCGAGGACGGCTCGACCACCACCACCGTCGAGGTGATGTCAGCTGCCGACGCAGCGGCACGTCCCGAGGAGCACCGCGACAGCATGGCAGCACCCGCCAGCCGCCACTGAGCAGCACCCCCTGGCACGCCCGCCGCGCAGCATGAACCGCCAGCCGCAGGATCGGCAGCAGACGACGCGGTTGCGACGCAACTCGGCAGGCCCCGAGACAACGAGAAGAGTGCTGCTGCTCGCCCTTGACACCGGATAACGTCGCGGGAGAGGGTCGTAGCAAGCGAATACGTAAACGCACTCCCTGATGCAAGGAGCAAACCAGTCATGCGGGTCGGCGTTCCTACCGAGGTCAAGAACCACGAGTACCGGGTGGCCCTGACCCCGGCCGGCGTGCACGAGCTGGTCGGCCACGGCCACGAAGTGTTCGTCGAACGCGGTGCGGGCATCGGCTCGTCCATCCCCGACGACGACTTCACCGCCGCCGGCGCGAAGGTGCTCGACACCGCCGCCGACGTGTGGGGCGAAGCCGAGCTCCTGCTCAAGGTCAAAGAGCCGATCGCCGAGGAGTACCCCCGGATGCGGGCCGACCAGGTTCTGTTCACCTATCTGCACCTGGCGGCCTCCCGGGCGTGCACCGACGCGCTGCTGGCCTGCGGGATCACCGCCCTGGCCTATGAGACCGTGCAGTCACCCGACGGGTCGCTGTCGCTGCTCGCCCCGATGAGCGAGGTCGCCGGCAGGATGGCTCCGCAGGCCGGCGCCCACTTCCTGGAGCGCTACGCCGGCGGTCGCGGCGTGCTGATGGGCGGCGTCTCGGGGGTGTACGCGGCCAAGGTGGTCGTCCTGGGCGCGGGCGTCTCGGGGATGAACGCCGCCGCGATCGCGCTCGGGATGCAGGCCGAGGTCCTGCTGCTGGACAGGAACATCGCCCGGCTGCGCGAGGCCGACCGGATCTACCAGGGCCACATGCAGACAGTGGCCTCCAACACCTATGAGATCGAGCGGGCCCTGCTCGACGCCGACCTGGTCATCGGCGCGGTCCTGCTGCCCGGAGCCAAGGCCCCCACGCTGGTCAGCAACGACCTGGTGCGGGCGATGAAGCCCGGCTCGGTGCTGGTCGACATCTCCGTCGACCAGGGCGGCTGCTTCGAAGACACCCGCCCCACTACCCACGACGACCCGGTCTTCCGGGTCCACAACTCGCTGTTCTACTGCGTCGCCAACATGCCGGGCGCCGTCCCGCACACCTCCACCTACGCCCTGACCAACGTCACACTGCCCTACGTGATGGCCCTCGCCGACGCCGGCTGGCAGGCGGCGTGCGCGGCCGATCCTTCGCTGGCCGCCGGCCTGAGCACCTCCGCCGGGGCGCTGCTGTCCGGACCGGTCGCGGGCGCCCACGCCCTGCCGGCCACCCCGCTCGCCGACGCCCTGTCCTGAGCAATCCGCCCCCCCGAAGGAGACCGATGACCGCCACGCCGCAGGACATTCCCGCCGGCCGGCCGCGCCTGGAGCCCAGCGCGCTCGCCGACGCCGCCCGCGACCACCTCTGGATGCACTTCACCCGCCACTCGACCTACGAGGCCGGCGCCGCGGTACCGATCATCACCCGGGGTGAGGGCCCCTACATCTGGGACAGCAACGGCAAGCGCTACCTCGACGGGCTCTCCGGGCTGTTCGTGGTGCAGGCCGGCCACGGCCGGGTCGAGCTCGCCCAGGCCGCCGCCCGCCAGGCCCAGGACCTCGCGTTCTTCCCGCTGTGGTCCTACGCCCACCCGCAGGCCATCAAGCTGGCCGAACGCCTCGCCTCACTCACCCCCGGTGACCTGAACCGGGTGTTCTTCACCACCGGCGGGGGGGAGGCGGTCGAGACGGCGTGGAAGCTCGCCAAGCAGTACTTCAAGCTCACCGGCCGGCCGATGAAGCACAAGGTCATCAGCCGGGCGGTGGCCTACCACGGCACCCCCCAGGGGGCGCTGTCCATCACCGGCATCCCGGACGCCAAGAAGTACTTCGAGCCGCTGGTCCCCGGCGGGCACAAGGCCGCCAACACCAACTTCTACCGGGCCCCCGAACACGGAGACGACCTGGAAGCCTTCGGCCGCTGGGCCGCCGACCAGATCGAGATCGCCATCGAGATGGAAGGCCCCGACACCGTCGCGGCCGTGTTCGTCGAGCCGGTGCAGAACTCCGGCGGCTGCTTCCCGCCGCCGCCTGGCTACTTCGCCCGGCTGCGCGAGATCTGCGACCGGCACGACGTGCTGCTCGTCTCCGATGAGGTCATCTGCGCGTTCGGTCGGCTCGGGACCACCTTCGGGTGCGAAAAGTTCGACTACGTCCCCGACATGATCACCTGCGCGAAGGGCATGACGAGCGGCTACTCACCGATCGGCGCCATGATCGCCAGCGACCGGCTGATGGAGCCGTTCCTGACCGGCGAGAACTACTTCGCCCACGGCTACACCTTCGGCGGCCATCCGGTCTCGGCAGCGGTCGCGATGGAAAACCTCGACATCTTCGACCGCGAGCGGCTGGGCCGCAACGTCCTTGACAACGAGAAAGCGTTCCGCACCACCCTCGAACGGCTCCTGGACCTGCCGATCGTCGGCGACGTGCGCGGCGACGGCTACTTCTACGGCATCGAGCTGGTCAAGGACAAGGCCACCAAGGCGACCTTCGACGCCGCCGAGAGCGAACAGTTGCTGCGCGGGTTCTTGTCCAAGGCACTGTTCGAGGCCGGGCTGTACTGCCGCGCTGATGACCGCGGCGACCCCGTCGTCCAGCTCGCCCCCCCGCTGGGCTGCGACCAGAGCCACTTCGATGAGATCGAGCAGGTGCTGCGCAGCGTGCTCCAGCAGGCCTGGAGCAGGCTGTGACCCGGGTCCGCAACTGGGTCGGCGGCGAGCAGCGCGATGCCGCCGACGGGCGCACCAGCGAGCTGGTGGACCCCACCACCGGGCAGGTGTACGGCACCGCGCCGCTGTCCGGGCAAACAGACGTCGCTGCGGCGACCGCCGCGGCCGCCGCCGCGTTTCAGAGCTGGCGCGACACCACCCCAGCGCAGCGGCAGCTGGCCCTGCTGCGTCTCGCGGACGCCGTCGAGTCCCGTGCCGGCGAGCTGATCGCCGCCGAGAGCCGCAACACCGGCAAGCCGCTGGCGCTGACCGCCAGCGAGGAGATCCCGCCGATGGTCGACCAGATCCGTTTCTTCGCCGGCGCCGCCCGGATCCTGGAAGGCCGAGCCGCCGGCGAGTACCTCGCCGGGCACACGTCCTTCGTCCGCCGCGAACCGATCGGGGTCTGCGCCCAGGTCACCCCGTGGAACTACCCGATGATGATGGCCGTCTGGAAGTTCGCACCCGCGCTCGCCGCCGGCAACACCGTCGTGCTCAAGCCCAGCGACACCACCCCGGTCACGCCCACGATGCTCGCTGAGATCGCCGCCGAGTTCTTTCCGCCGGGGGTGTTCAACGTGATCTGCGGTGACCGCAGCACCGGCGGGCTGCTCGTCGACGACGAGATCCCGCAGATGGTGTCGATCACCGGCTCGGTCCGGGCCGGAATGGCGGTCGCCGAGGCGGCCAGCCGGCGGGTCAAGCGAGTGCACCTCGAGCTCGGCGGCAAAGCCCCGGTCGTGGTGTTCGACGACGCCGACGTCGAAGCCGCCGCGGAGGCCATCGCAACCGCGGGCTACTTCAACGGCGGCCAGGACTGCACCGCCGCGACCCGGGTGCTCGCCGGGCCACGGGTGCACCAGGACTTCCTCGACGCCCTCACCACCCAGGCCCAGCAGACCCGGACGGGGATGCCCGAGGACGAGGGGGTGCTCTACGGCCCGTTGAACAACGCCGCCCAGCTCGAGCGGGTCAGCGGCTTCGTCGACAGGCTGCCTGCCCACGCGTCGGTCACAGCAGGCGGCTCCCGTCAGGGCGCGGACGGCTTCTTCTACCAGCCGACCGTCGTCGGCGGTCTGCACCAAGGCGACGAGATCGTCTCAGATGAGGTGTTCGGGCCGGTCATCACCGTGCAGCGGTTCACCGACGAGGCCGAGGCGACCCGCTGGGCCAACGACAGCCCCTACGGCTTGGCCTCCAGCGTGTGGACCAAAGACCACGGCAGGGCGATGCGGATGGCCCGGGCACTGGACTTCGGCTGCGTGTGGATCAACACCCACATTCCGCTGGTGGCCGAGATGCCGCACGGCGGCTTCGGCAGATCGGGCTACGGCAAGGACCTGTCGATGTACGGGCTGGAGGACTACACCCGCATCAAGCACGTCATGAGCGCGATCGGCCCCTAACCACCGCCGACCGGGGGCGGATGCTGAGCATGCTCAGCCCCCAGCTTCGACATCGCTACAGGCCGGCCAGCCGGTCAAGGACGGGAGAGGGGCTGGTGGGAGTCCGGTGACGCGTTACGGCAGCCAGTTCGGTCCAGACATCACCTTCCTGGGCGTCGACCGGTGCGACCTCGATCAGCCGACGACATATGCCAGTGCTGACGTCGTCATCGTGGGGGCCCCGTTTGACGGCGGCACCTCGCACCGGCCCGGCGCCCGCTTCGGGCCGCAGGCGATCCGCATGACCGATTACCTGCCGCACAACGGGTTGCGACCCAGTCTGGCGCTGCGCACCGACGCCCTGACCGACCTGCGAGTCCTCGACGCGGGTGACGTCGAGATGTACTCCGGTGACATCCAGACCGCTCTGCCGGCCCTGGAGACGGCGGTAGAGCGGGTCACGCGTTCAGGCGCCATCCCGGTCGTGCTTGGTGGTGACCACTCGATCGCCTACCCCGACGCCAAGGGCGTCGCGAACGTCCTCGGCCACGGCCGGGTGTCCATGCTGCATTTCGACGCGCACGCCGACACCGGCGACGTCGAGTTCGGCTCGCTGTGGGGTCACGGACAGCCGATGCGCCGGCTGATCGAGTCGGGCGCAATACGGGGAGACCGCTTCCTGCAGATCGGGTTGCGCGGCTACTGGCCAGGGCCACCGACCCTGGACTGGATGGCCCGCCAGGGAATGCGGTGCTATGAGATGACCGAGATCGTCCACCGCGGACTGGGGACCTGCCTGGACGAGGCGTTTGCCACCGCGGTCGACGAGTGCGAGGCAGTGTTCCTGTCGGTCGACATCGACGTGTGCGACCCCGGGCATGCGCCCGGAACTGGCACGCCCGAGCCAGGTGGCCTCAGCGCCCGAGAACTGCTCGACGCGGTCCGGCGGATCTGCCTGGAGCTGCCCGTGGCCGGTGTGGACGTCGTCGAGGTCAGCCCCCCTTATGACCATGCCGACATCACCGCCGCGTTGGCGAACCGCGTGGTCCTCGAATCGCTCAGCGCGATCGCTCGCCGCCGACGCGACGCCCGGGACGGCACCACGTGGAACCCCTCGCTTCCCCTACTGGCAGAACGAACGATCCCCGCGGAAGCCCTCGGGCGACGCTGACAAAGAGTCCTTCCTAGTCCCAGAGCGCACGAACGGCGGCCAGCCCTGGGGCCGTGACGTCGGCGCAGCACGGACTGCTGCAAGTCCACGGTCGCCGCTGTCGTCGGCAACGAGGACGGAGCGCACCACATCAGCGCCATCCTGTTCCAGGCCCTCAACGACGTCGGCTTCACACTCCCCGCCCACGCCGTCACCTACTGGAACGACGAGGCGATGCCTTAACATCCCAGCGACTCCCTGGCGGCACCGGCGGCGCGGAGTCGCGCCGCACCAGCGGCACCAGCGGCACCAGCGGCACCAGCGGCAGTTTCATCGTGTCAGCGCGACCCGGCGATGGGCTGGACCTGCCCGTGCCCCAAGCCAAGCGTGTGCGTCCACCAGATCGCGGTCAGGCTCGTGAGCGACATAACGCCAGTCGCGGGAGGGACCCGGGAAGCGAGACCGGGTCCGTCACCTGGGAGCGGTCTCGAGCGAGCGTGGCATCAGCGGAGCTGGCGGTAGACCTCACGGCGATCTCCGACCGCCACGACCGACACGAGCAGTTCACGATCGGTGACTCGGTAGACCACCCGGTAGGACCCGCTACGCACCCGCAGCAACCCCTTCGCCCCGGCTAGAGCCTTCGCGCCGGGCGGTCGTGGATCGATGCCCAGCGCTGCGAGGACCTCGACGACCTGCCCCTGCGCCGGAGGAGGCAGCTTGCGCAGCTGCCGACCGGCGGCGGGCAACAGAACAACCCGGTAGGCGCCGCGCTGTTCCCCACCTCCCTGTTCGCTCAGAGACCCAGCTCGGCACGGACCGTCTCCAGGGGGACCGGTTCGCCGCCCTCCTCGATCGCAGCCGCAGCGGCGGCCACGTCGGCAGCGTCCTCAGCCGCCTCGATCGCCTCGAACTCCTCGAGCAACTGGGCTGGCACCACCGCGGCCACCCGGCGCCCCCGGCGCGTCAGGTAGGTCCGCTCCCCCGCGAACGCCGCCCGGCTCACCACGTCCGCCAGGTGCACCCGCGCATCGGACACCGCAATCTCCGCCATACATACGAGCGTACGACTCGTACGACTCACGCGTGTCCAGTCGCGGTCGTCGCCGACTACCCCGACCGGCGCCCAGCGGTGACCCCGGCGGCGTCCTCGACCCGGACCTGTCCCGGATGCGATCAGCGCCGGTGCCTGCCGGGGGACGAGGTTTCTGTCGGTGCGGGGTGGTAAGACGGCAGCATGCGGGCGGCGGTGGCGGACCGGTGGCGGTTCGACCGCAAGGTGGTGTGGTCCCCGACCTGCCTGTGGTGGGTCGGGGCGATCGCAGACGACGGCTACGGCCGGTTCGCCACCGGCAACGGCCGGGTGATGAGCGCCCACCGCTGGCTGTGGGAACAAGACGTCGGACCGCTACCCGCCGGGGTGCGGCTACGGCACTGCTGTGATGAGACCAGCTGCGTGCGCCTGGCGCACCTGCTACCGGGCAGCCACCGGCTCAACATGGGCGACATGACCCGCCGCGGACGCGCCGGCGGCCCGCACCACCACGGCCGGGCCGACATCCGAGGGCCGGCTGGGCGGGCCCGCGCTATCCGCGCCGCCCTGACCGGCGGCTACCACCACGGCCGGCTCACCGCCGTCATCATGGCCGGCGAACCCTGGCGAGATCAGCTCGCACTGTTCCCGGACCCGGACACCAGCTGAACCCCTCCGGCCAGGCCGATCACCCGGCCCCCGACGGACGCCCCTCCCCCACCAGAGGCCGGCCCGGTGGCGGCGGCCTGCCCCCGCCGGCGTGGGGTTGGCGGCGCGTCTGGGCGCCTTGTTTGGCTTTGCCGTCCTACCGTGGCCAGGCGCTGCCCTAACCCTGGGGCAGCAGTCAGGAGCAGAACGTGAACCGCAAGGAGCTCATCGCCGCCGTGGCGGGCAAAGCCCGGGTCGCCGAGGCCGACACCGACAAGGTGCTCGCAGCCTTCCAAGACGTTGTGTTCGAGGTGGTAGCCGACGGCCAGGACAAGCTGAGCCTGCCAGGCTTTCTCACCTTCGCACAAGGCGCCCGCGCCGCCCGCGAGGGTCGTAACCCCGCCACCGGCGAGGCGATCCAGATCGCGGCGACCAAGACCGTAAAGGTCACGGCCGGAAGCAAGCTCAAGGCCGCTGCCGCTGGCTAGCCCAGTCGGGGAATGTTCGCTCTCGCCGTCACCGGTACCTGTCCCGGCGTGCTGGGCTGCCGCGGCGGCCGGCATCCGCACCGAGTTGGGCCGCGGCGATTTCGAGCGGGCGACCTGGGCCGGTCGCCTGGTCCGTCCCCAGGCACGGTCGTGCGCGGCATCAAGGCCGCGCGCGAGCAGGGCGACGAGTCGCGCCGCCACGGCCGGTGCCACTGCGAGCCTGAAGGGCGGCCTACCGCTACTTCCACCTCGACGCCGCCGACCTCGACCTCGTCAACACGCTCAGCGCACGAAACCACGCTTGTTACTGCTCGAACCTCACCTGCTGGACAAGGGGTGGACAAGGCCTCCCCGGCCGGGCTGTAGGCGATGGCCGACGTGTCGGCACACGCCGACCCAACGCCGCAGCACGACAATGAGCAGGTGATCGGTGGCGGGGCAGCGTCGCGCCAAAACCTTGCCCACGTGGCGCTGGAGGCACTCGTCGCCGAACGCGACCTGGCAGTCACTGTCACCAAAGGTAGGACACCGGCTGCCAACAGGCTGCTCAGCATCGACTCCTTGCGGGATGCCGCGATCCGAGACCTTGGCCTGCAGTACAGCCTAGCCTAACGTCAGGAGGAGTAGCCCCTGGGCCGTCAGGTTAGGGCCGGTTCCGGTGTTAGTGGACACCTGTCCGGCGTCCTAAAGATCCGCCCGACATTTTCGGGCCGGGTTAACGCACGATCCTGTACCGCTGCTCACACCCCGTCTACATTGGGGCGCTGCGCAGAACACTCGAACCCGATCCCACCGCCCCCGCACCCCTAGTCACCGAACCCGGGATCGGATACCGGCTCCATCTGTAACGATTCTCGGGCGCAAGGAAGCCGCTGTTTCGGCACTCCGTCTGTCGCGCTGCGGTCGGTCCGCTTGCCGCTGCGACGGGGATCGCATGGTCACACCGCTCTGCCCCCCCGATACGCGCCGGTGGACGCGGCGGTGGTTGGGCGCGAGGCTGGCCGCGTGGAGTTGTCATGGTGAGCCGGTGGCGGTCGTTGCGGGACTTATCGGCCGCGTCGTTGTGGGTGTCTCCGGCCCTTTGGGCGCTGGTCGCGTTGTGCGCGGGGGCGGTGCTGTCGCGGGTGGTGATCGACGCGCGGTCGCCGTTGGCTTTCATTGCGTTCCAGGGGACGGCGGATGATGCTCGGACGCTGCTTATCACCATCGCCAGCACGGTGGTGACAGTGATGGCGCTGGTGTTGGGGTTGACGGTCGTGGCCCTGCAGCTGTCGTCTACTCAGTTCTCGCCCCGGTTGCTGCGTAACTTCTTGCGGGACCGGCCGACCCAGCGGGTGCTCAGCGTGTACTTGGCGACCTTCGCGTACAGCGCCGCGGGCCTGTACACGGTGGGGGTGTCGTCGGGTAACCGCACCGAGCAGTTCCCCCGGCTGGCGGTCACTGGGGCGATCCTGCTGCTGTTCGCGACGCTGGGCATGGTGGTGTACTTCGCCGACCATCTGGCGCACTCCATTCAGATCGACGCGATCACCGGCCTGGTGCAGCGTGGCACCTTGGCGGTGGTGGCCAGCAAGCCGGGGACCGTCGAGGCGCCGACGCCGACGCCGCCCTCGTGGGCGGTCAGGCTGCCGGCGGCGCGGTCGGGCTACGTGCAGTCCGCTTACCCTCGGGTGCTGCTGCCGGTGGCTGCACAGCTGGATGTGTGCGTGCTGGTCCGTCCTCGAGTCGGTGAGCATGTGGTCGCCGGGACCACGTTGGCCTGGGTCTGGGCCACATCCCCTGATGTCCCCTCGCCGGACCTGCGCCCCTTCCGGCGCGTTATCGACGACGCGGTCCGGGTCGGGTTCGAGCGCACTTTGGACCAGGACGCCGCCTTCGGTATCCGCCAACTGGTCGACGTGGCCTGCAAGGCGCTGTCCCCGGCTGTCAACGACCCGTACACCGCGGTGCAGGCCGTGGATCATCTCTCGGTGATCTTCTGCGCCCTGGCCGTGCGGCCACTGGGCGATGACATCGCCTACGACGCGGACAACCGCCCGCGGGTGATCGTTCCGGGCCGCAGGTTCGGTGACTATCTGGCGACGATGTGCGGGTTGATCCGCCGGTACGGCGCGGCCGAACCGGGGTTGTCGTTGGCGTTGCTGCGGCTGCTGACTGACTGCGCGTCCGTGCTGAGCGATGATCCGAGCCGGCTCGCCGCGATCGGCCAGCAGGCCGAACTCATCCTCGCCGACGCGGAACGGGCTATCGCCCAACCCGCCGACCTAGCCCCGGTGCGGACCGCCGCGAAGGGCCTGCTTCAGCGAACGCTTTCCACCTGATTGTGCGGGCGTCGGGGTCCTGGTGCCGGTGGCGCTGTTGCCCGGACCGGCGACCGGGGCGGAACGGGCCACGCTGCCGATGGCGCTCGACCGCCGCCGCGGAGTCGTCGAGGGCATCGGCCGTGGCCTGGTAGAAGGCAACGGCGTCGGCCAGCTGTACCGGGCCAGAGTCGGTGAGCGCGACGTCGAGATAGGTCTCCACCGTCGACAACGAGCGCCTCGTATGCCTGAGCAAGTCGCGGAGCGACCACTCGCCGAGGCCGGGCTCGTCATAGCAACCCACCGCGTGGGCACTGACCTTGACGAACCATCTGGCTGCGTCATCGAAGGCATGAGCAACTTGGGTGTGCACCGCCCCAGCGTCGCAGCACCGCTCGAAGACGGCCTTCATCGAGTCCGCTACTTAAGCCCAGCCCCGTCTCACATGGCGAACCCTCTGCGGCGCGGCAAGGGCTGCTGGAGACCAACAGCATCGCCGTACCCGCAAGCGGACCCCTCAGCAGGATGCGCGGAGGTCGCGCATGTCGGTGTGTCTGCGCGGTGCACTGTGGGACTCACTTGACGTGAGCTGGAGATTGTTCATGGACTTGGGAGAGCGCGTCTCGTGGGCGTCGGGCCTGACGCTGCTGTCTGACGTCAGTGCAGCCAGTTGGGTCGACACCGCGGTTGGCGCGGCCCTTGGCGGCCCGCTGGTCGTCGGGACGCTGGCGTACGCGGCATCGACCGTCCGGTTAGTGGGTCGAACCAGAAGGGACGGGTTCGGCTGACTGCGGTGCCGGGATAGGCCGTGCGGCGAGTTCGCTGCGGATGTCCTCGCGGACCTGCTCGCGCAGGGTCTCCACCAGGCGGGCCAGACGGCTGTCGATGTAGTCCCGGGTTGCTGCATTGCCTTGGGTGAGCCGGACAGCGGCAAGCTCGACGCCCAGGTACTCGGTGTTGGCTCGCTGCCGGGCTTCCTGGTCGCGGTCTTGGGCAATCTGCACCTTGTCCCGATCGGCCTGCCGGTTCTGGGCCAGCAGGATGAACGGTGCGGCGTAGGCCGCCTGGGTGGAGAACGCCAAATTGAGCAAGATGAAGGGGTAGGGATCCCAGCGGATGGCCGCTGCGATGACGTTCAGCACGATCCACACCACGACGATGACAGTCTGGATAACCAGAAAGCGGGCGGTTCCGAAGAACCGGGCAACCGACTCCGACACCCTGCCAAGGAACTCCGAGTCCGGGTAGGGCACCTGCGCCCGCGAGCTCTGCCGCGGCAGATCCAGCCGCTCGGGCCGTGGTCTGGTGCGTGTCCTGGTCATCCAACCTCCCGGTGTTGTTACGACGTGAGGTGCAGCACGCGGACGCGTGCCACCCGTCGTCTGCGAGCCGGTTGCCGCTGCACCATCGACAATCCCGAGCGGGCCACCTGGGGCGTTCCGAGGGCGCCGCCGGGCGGTCACAGCGGACCGCGTAAGTCTGTAGCAGAAGCGCCCTGCCCGAAACCGACCTTATGCCGCACCGGTGTCAGTTCGAGCCTGCCGCCTGACGACAGGCCCTGCAGCCCTATGGTCAGTCCGCCGGGGGGGCATAGCGGTAGTGCAGGATGCTGCCCGCGGGCTGTTCAAGCAGATAGCGATACAGCTGGTCGGACCCGGGGGTGTCCGGGGTGCCGAGCCACAGCTCGGCAGGGACCGGCAGCCCGCCGGGCAGTGCCAGCCGCTGGCCGTCGCAGGGACCTCCAATGGCCTGCCCGGCGCTGGCCGGCCGCCGGGAAGCGGCCGAAGCTGCTGATCGGCGGCGTACTTGCCGCGCCTGCTGGCCGACGACGACCAGGCACAGCACCGCTGCCAGCAGCAGCACCGGGTCCGCGCGGCGACGGTCGGCCGCCGAGAACAGCACCAGGACGGCCACGTCAGCCGCGCCGACAGCCAGGGCGGCGATGCCGGCGATCCGCAGGCGGCACCGGGGCGACGCCGGGGTCACCGTCAGGCCACCCCGAGCAGACCCAGGACGGACTGCACCAGCACGGTGGCCGACAGTACCGCGACGGTGGCGAGGCTGACCGCGGTGACGGTGCCTGATCGGTGCCGGTGTCAGCCTGTTCGGCGTCATCACCGCAGCAGTCGCCGCCTACTTCATCCGACGCGTCACCAACGACCCCCGCCCCCGAAGGGGCGGACCTGCCCGCCCGGCTGGAACGGCTGCAACCGCCGTCACCCGCATAGAGAACGCTCTTGCCATCGAAAGCCAGTGACATGAAGACACCGGTAGATAAAGGACGTTATCTGTCACTCCGTCGGCGTGCCCGTTGGCTGTCGCCCTGGGGCTTCTAGTAGATTTGACCGTCACCTCCGAAGGGGTCGAGACCGCTCGTGAACTGTCCGAGGTCGTCGAACTCGGTGCCGACCACGCAGGAGTTTCACTTCAGCCACCCGCTTCGCGCCACTCAGCTGATGTGCCTGGCCGCCGCCGGCGACCGCGTGCGCCGGTGACCAGGCCGGTGATGGTCCGGGCTTCACCTCCGCACACCTGATACCGCGGCCAGTCTCAACGCCGTGACCGTTCGGGCCGGCGGGCGAGCCAACCTCTCTAGGAGAACCTCGAACCGGCGGCTGCAGCCGTCCAACGTGCCCGCTGCCCCGTGCGATTGCCCCGTTCGTCCCAGCGACGGGCGTCGTGCCGGCCGGGAGCCGGGTTGCGCTCCTCGCGCGGCGCGTGCACCCTGCTCGAAGGTGAGGAAGCCGGGGGCGCGCCCCTGCCTGCGCTCCTTGCCTCGGGCGGGAAAGACCCGCCGGTTTTCCGAGGTGTCGAGCAGAGGTCGGGGAGATGAGCATGACGGACCTGGCGGGGTTTCGGGGTGCCATCTTCGACGTGGACGGGGTACTCGTCGACTCGCCGCACGAACGCGCCTGGCGGGAGGCGTTCGCAGAGTTGATGGACACCGAGTGGCGGGACGTGCGGGAGCTCAGCAGCT
>JAABUP010002805.1_pt1 | contig 32549 bp, 19 predicted proteins | sample 5559201 | NCBI WGS metagenome assembly JAABUP01 (sample SAMN10711887, study PRJNA513373) | rock metagenome | isolation source: Antarctica rocks | place: Antarctica
TCCTCCTAGGACTAGTATATTAGTATTACCGATAGTCTAAGTAGGATACCTACTCGCTTAACTATAGTACCTAAGAAGGAAGATTAGGAACGGATTACTATAGCTATTACTACTAAGTAATAGAGCTAGCTCCGCCGTATTATAGAGTAAGTCGAGGATAGAATAGCTCGATACTTATAATTACCTATATACTACGAACTAGTCGACTACCTACGAGGAGGGGAAGAAGCTATAAATGAATTAGGATTATCTCGGAATCGGAAGAAATATCTTAGGAAGAGGGCTTAGTTATATATATAGCCTAAACTATATAAACTATAAATCTTAAATTTTATAGAAGCTATAGGAGTACGGAGTACCTATCTTATCGAAGAGGAAATTCCCCGATTCTTATATATAGTATATAAAGATTACGGATATTTTATATCGGCTCTTATATTAGACTTTCTTATAGGTAGAGTATACTAGCCTATAAGAGTTAAGGACGTTTACGCCTAGTACTAGAGTTATTATTTATATTAACTTAGGGCCAAAAAGCCTATTAAGATAAAGGTATAACTAATGATATATTTCGAACCTATATCTATAGGAGGAATGGACTAGATTAGCCCTATCTTACCACCTTATTCTATTACGGGAGTACGATACATATTACTCTACCTAGACTATTTCACCCGATTTATCTAGGTAAAGGCATATCTACGGTATAGAGCTATTAAGGTTATCGACCTCTTTAATAATTATCTAATACTAATTTTTAGCTAGCCTTAGGGAGTATATTCTAATAATAGATACTATTTTATAAATAGGGAAGTTAGACGCATATTTATAGAATATAGGGTTAATTATTTTATAGGACCTATAAGCTATCCCGTATCTATAGGTCTCTTAGAACGAGCGGTATAGGAAATAATAACGTTCTTATTAAAGAAGTGCATCGAGAGGGGAACTACCGATAGATAGTCTCTAACTATACGAGAAGGCGCGCTAGATATAAATACTAAGTCTATACGAATATATATATATTCTCTAGCTTAACTAATGTTAGGCTACGAGCCCTAACTTTATTATTTCGATTCTATACCTACTCTAGTCCTATCACCCGAGGAAGCTAAAGAAGAATTCCCCGTATATTAATACTAAATTTTCACGGCATTACGGGATAAGAATAAGCGCCTATCCTCTAAAGCAGCTTCCTATACCTATTACTAACGGGGGTAGAAGGAAAGGAAGTAGAAACTACCGAACCTAGGGGATCTTATAATAGTAAGGAATTACTTAGTAGATATATAGAAAGGTAGAAAGCTAGAGGCTAAGTAGTTAGGACCTAGATTATTAACTAGGGTTACGACTTATAGGCGCAGCGCCTATATTAGGGAAATATATAGGATAGGAGAAGGGAAGCGATATTACTTAGATAATATTATACTCTATTAGTAACGAGCCCTAGTCTTTATCGTAGCTAGCGTAACCTTAGTTAGCTCTAATATAGGTATAACGCCTATTACGATATCCGTAAATAGAATTCCTATTAGTAGGCGAGGTAGGCGAGTATTATTGCTCTCCGCCCGCTAACTACCTATTATCTTTCCTCTTAGAATTAGTATTTATATATATTAAGTTCTTAGTAATAAATTCCGCGCTTTAAATTTATATATCTAGCTTATAACTAACTTCGGTAGCTACTATATTTTAAATAACTATATCCTTAGAGGCATTTACTACGATCTTTATTATTATCGCGTCTAATAATAAGTCGCGTCGTTACGCGTCTACTAAGAGTGAAGTTAGGGAAGATTCTCGGGAATGTTTATCTATATTTACTCTTAACCCTTAGAATCCTCTTACTCTCGCTATCCTTACTTACTAACCTTATTATAATATATATACACACTATACTCCCCCCCTATATCCTCAAAACCTTATATTGCGCTTTTAATAGTATATCGTCGTCTTACTTAATCTATTATTAACGATTACTTATATTACTACGATTCCTTACTCGGCATAGGCGTCGCTTAAAAGATATAACTATAACTAGCTTTCGTATATATAGATTAGCGATAGATACTAAAATATAACGGAGAGGCTTATTAGGAGCGGAAGCTAAGAAATGGACTAATATAGAGAAAGCGGCTTCTGCTGCTAATAATATAAATATAGATAACTCTACTATTATAGGACCGGACGATTCTACTATAAACGCTAATAAAACTACTATAGTAACGGACCTACCTAATATAGCTATAATAGCTAAGAATATAGATAAAGGCCCCCCTAATACCCCCTATACTAGTAATGCTAACTCGATATCTAACTAAGTCGGAATATTCAGCTTCGCAAATCTACTAACCCGAAGCCCTATATAATTATTCGGGGCCTTTAGATATATAGCACTAAACGCTACGGTAGCTATACTCGGGAATGCGACTCTATTACGATAATCCTATACCCCCGCAATAACGAGTAATAAAGATACGTAAGTATCGAATCCCTCTAACCTTATATAGATAGGGGGGCCTATATAACCCTCTTCCGGGCCTGCGGCTCTAGGTAAAGGTAGTAGCTCTATAGTTAGTTCCTTTATTAAGGCTAAGCGAGAGTATAAGGACTTATTAGTAGATAGATCTAGAAATATTAATAAGCGAGTAAGGAAGGATAGGGAAAAGTATAAAGCTTTACTTAATTACTTAGAATTATAAGAAGGACTAGATATTAAAGAGAGGGTATATAAGAGTAATTATAGTATATTTAAAGTAAGGTATAATAAGACTACTAACGTCGAGAAGTTAGCCTTCTAGAATAGTTTTTAGGGAAGAATAAATTAAATAAGAGAGACTATATCGGATAAAGTCTTTAGTTTAGACTTTACTACGGAAGAGTTAAACTTACTAGATCTACGAGTAGCTACGGATCTTATACTAAACCTAGTAAATTCTAATAGAGATATTAGGACACGTATAGTAAAAGCTAAAAAGCTAGAAAAAGATCTTATAATACGACTTAAGAATAAGGCGAAATTCTTTAGAGAAGTTAGTACGGCGGTAAAGAAATAGGAATAGAAATATATCGATACTATTACGAAAACCGATAAGAAATTGCGTAAGGAGTTAGATAAAATCTCCTCTATATTAGGAACTATACTCTGAGTAATAGTACTAATCTAAAGCTTCGCGGAATTTAAGAAGCGATTATTTATTATTAGTAACTATATTATAGAATTAGTAGAGCGCTTTCGGAGAGAATTACTACCTACGATTATATTTATACGAAGGGAAGTAGCCGTAGTAGTAGAACGCGAATAATAGCTACTATAACTATATAATTACTAAAGTAGGGCTATTAGTAATTAAGATATAGTAGCGAGGATATATTTCGTCCCGAAATTCATCGAATTTTTGGCTCTAGAGGCACACCTATGCGAATATAATAAGAAAACGGAAAATCTTCCGGACTAGCTAATTATAGAAGATAAGGACGAGATAGATACTATTAATCCGAGGTATTAAAATTACACTATTAGGATAACGGATAAAGGGCTTATATTAAGAGAAGATTAGCTACGCTAATATTTAGACCTACTAGAATATTATCGTAAACCCTCCTTTAGCTTTGCCTAGTAGGACGAATATCTTATAGCTTTTAATCGTAATATATATATATTGCGAGAGAGGGAAGAAAAGAAATATAAAGCTTAGCGCTAGGTGGAATAAATAGCTAAAGATAAAAGAATAGTACGTATTAGAGTAGTCTAAGACCCTATAAACCTAGGTATATAATTTACCGAAGCTTAGGGATTATTAATACTAGCTACTACGATTCCTATATAAGTACCTATTCTACTTATAGACCTAGTAGTATAGGATTAGGCTACTTACCGTATTAAACGTCTAGAACGACGAGGGCGAGATAAATATTTACTAGAACCTTAATAAACTTAGGTTCGTATACCGATACTACCGCCTTAGCTAAATCGTAGTTAAGGGCAAATTTATTACTAGACTAATATAGAGTAGCCGTATAACTTAGCGAGAGGAATAATTAATAGCCGAGACGTTCCGGAAAATCTACCGGAATATATCCTAAGATTATAGGGAAGACGGATTTACACTATAAAGCCCCGGTAGCTACTATAGGGGGATTTACACTATACGCCTATTTAAGAAGAGAGGTAAGAGGTAGATAATATAGACTTCTATAACCCTCCTACTCCTCCTACCCCTACTCTAGTATATAACCTAAACTCCCGTATAGCACTACTATATCTCGAAAATCCGGTATTCCTCTAACGCTAGTATAATAATAAACGCTAGAGATAGTAGGCTTAAATCTTACGCCACTACTAGCACTTATACTTACGGCTATCCCAGCGCCCCTCTTCCCGCTACTAGACTCTTTACGACGATAACCCTTATATTTACGATTATTACTAAAATTAAGCTCTACGCTCCCCCCGTATTAAGGAAGAACGTCATCTAAACCTATATAACGATTAGCGGGATTATCGCCGTCACCTTTAGAGGTGAATCAGCGAAGTTTACGGGGACGTAAACATTTCGAATAAGGGGGAGGTTAAAGGATTAGTTTTTTAGTAATAACGTTCATGACGTTCCAGACCGCTGAGTCAGCTTCGTACATAGCCAACTTTTGCTCCTGCTTCTTTAGATAGATCAATCAAGACACATCACTCAAATTGAGACCTTTTGTTGTGGTAGTATCAGTTGAACTTTCAACGCCTGACGGAAGGTCGTCAACAACACTAGCACGAATTGGGCTATCAAAGTCGACAATCAGAGTACTTCGATCGTTCAAGCGCCGTCTAAAGGCCACCTTCGCACTATCACCGCGACTAAAGACTGTTCCAGACCATAGTACCGTTCTGGGATTACATTTGGTACCTTTTGACTAGTTTCCTCATGCCTCATGAAGATCTTCTCTTAGAAATTGCATCACTACCTCAAGCAGAAGAGCTAGACTAAGAGAGCTCGTTGGGAGGTGCTAACAGCTTGCATGGCATGAAAGGTTTCGGAATCAATTGTACTAGACAATGCGCTTCGTTAGGGTACATCACTCCCCCTAATGTCCTCCAAAGGTTTGAGTCCGCTCGCTCACTGGTATGTGTCTCATGACTCTTCACCCCATTTCCAAAATAGAATCAGAAAGAAAGACCGGTCTGTGTTTTGATTTCAAATGCCCTCCTCAGGCTTAGACTATCTGTTTCGCCTCCCTATTCCAAATTGTCCTCGTCATCATGCGTCTCTTTACTGGGGAGGAGGGTTGGTTGTCGAGAAACAGTAGCGCGCTATTTTCCATTCGCCACCGGACTTCTGGAAGACGAAAAGCTCTTGATTGGCTTCGTTGCCTAGACCTCTCCCCTTTACATCGCTTGTGCCGGCGGAGTTTGTTCTCGCAAAAGCCCAGTCCGGGGAAAGCGGCACTATCTCCTGAATTTCGAACTTGACGTTGAACTTAATCATAGAGAAGAAGCCCTCATAGGCCTTGCGGACATTGTTGATCCCGACGAAAGACGGGGCATGCTGCGGCATACAGATGCCGTCCTGGGTGTAGAGCTTGACGGCATCTTCCGTGCATGCGCTGTTCAGAGCATCTTGGTAGCTGTGCAAGACAGTGGCAATCGCCTCGATATCTTTAGACACTGCTATTCGTCAGCTGATTCGTCTTCAGTACGACTTGGGGATGCATGGTGAGATGATACGTACTGATGAGACTCCTGATATGCTGAGGCAGCAGTCCACCAACACACATACAACGGCTTTCAATCCAAGGTTGGATCCTGTCAGGGGCAGTTTTTTCTGTGGTTGAAGTGTCTTTGATGTGGTAGATTGAATCGTTAGGGGTAGAAGGATCTTCTTTATACTGTGTGTCGTGAAGCTCGGTTGGAGGGGAATCGCGTTTCTGCTTTTTCACACCGCCGGAGGCCCTACGAGGCATATCTACCGCTGGTACTTCCACGACGCTCTAGCCTTGTATTACCGCAGGTGGAGCCTCTGTGGCTTTATGGTCCTTTCTGGCAATATCACTGGCTGTTCCTCTGAAAGCCGCCTTATCTTTCGCTCCTTAGCTCTACTACTCCGAATTAAGCCTGGATCCTCGGGCTTCTCCACACGGTAAATGACTTTCTCGGCTCACAAAAGTCTTGACGTTTCGTCTTAGCGTTGGCTCTGGTCCGTCTAGGTCGAGTAAGACTACCAAGTCTTCGGAGCTGGAATTACTAGCGGCAGACTTCGACCCTGATCTTATTACTAAGGTATTGAAGTTTATCTTCGCTTCCTGACAAAGCTAACTGTTCTGCTAGATGATCGATACTTCATGATCAATGCGACCTTTCCTTCGGCTTTAATATACATGACGTTCGGCTTCATGGGAGGCTGCTCGGCCCCGACATCCGTGCAGACATACTCAACAAGTTGCCACCTCACTACGCTTACGAGATAGTCCGATCATAATCTTCAAGGCAGCAATCATTCTTGCTCTTTGCTTCTAGACTCAGGTAAGTGTTCACCGCTAAGCAGGTGCTAAGTACTTGGTGGCAGCTGGACTATCGACGGCATGGAACGGCAGTCCCTGGACCCTTTCGACCACTCAAATACGTCAGACCCCTGGCCTTTGGCCTAGACTGATGCATACCGCGATTCCTAGTGTGACACTCAAGCTTCCAAGGATTAGGTTGCTCCCTGTCTTGACAGATGTGGGAGATTTGATACGCCATGCTCTAGTCGTGAAAGACATTACGTCCACACCCATACACGATGAATGCAGGCCTACTGGACTGGATGATCTTTCAGAACATAAGCCCGCGCTCCTGGTGTACTATATCTCACCATATACCTCGGATGTAACCCATGCATTATCAGCTGAAATCGCACAGAGATTACTCTTGGCATAATCAAGATGGGAACATGAGAAATCTCGATCTGAATGGCTGCAAGATCCATTTGCTGCGAGATCCTCCAAGCATTACCTTTTACCGTGCTGCAATTGTTCCACCTGAGGAGTTATGACGCTTGATGTCCCGGCATTTACACCTATACTTACAGACTCGCCACGAATTTTGCCTTTTGGATTTGATGATAGCATCTGCAGCCTCGGGAACATCTTGGGACCTGGATTACAGGATCAACTTATTGTTTCTTCTCTTGAATACTGGCTATGCTTAATTAAATTTGATAATTAGTGACTGTCGAATTCTGCCCACCCAACTGATCCTTCTGGCTGTGATAATAAAACAGCGCCGTTGGAAGCACAGATTTTCCCCTTGTTGTATCCTCCAAAGGTGTCCATCCACCTCGGCGAACGATTGCGCTCCAAATTCCTAGGCTCACACGAAAGATAGGCCTTAGCACGTCCTATGGCCCCATCTCGGAGCTTACTAGGAAATAACGAGTCCCGTCTATATCCATTATAGGGAACCACAACACCGAAAACACTTTGCCACCATAAGTCGTTCACCTACGCCCATGTATACCCAATCTCGATACGCCGGATCAACAAAGGTACGTCTCCACTTTATCGTATTATGTAATCTAATCTAACACTATACAAAGGCACTCCTGAACATTTCTGTAATCGCGAAAACGACGGCGAAGAACAATCGACGACTGCGCGGCTGTCTAAATTATTGCAGCATACGACGAGACATCCAAAACCGGTGAGATGTTCAAATCGGAAAGATCTGTGGAGATTATAGTCTTATGGGATAATAGGTCAAGTTAGACATGTCTCATCCACATCGTCAGCAGAGGCAATGTTCCTCCGCCGATTCTTCTTTTGACATCCAATAACCGGACAGGATTTCGCCTACCAATGTCACAATACAAGCCTACACCGACTATATCTTTCAGCGGACTCAATGTCTTACAAGAAGGTATCCGTAGTCGCCAGCCATCAAACTTCCGAAGTCGCCGCCGTTCCTCGACATCCTCCCTAGAACACTTAATAGCGATTCTAGCCGCCTCCGTGAAAAGCAAGTACGGTATCACATCGGGACTATCAACCCCAGCCAACGAAGTATTGGAAGGAGCCTTAACATCAATTCATTATTTGAGGATTAGTCCCACTACTGGATCACAGTGTGTCAGAATTGCTTGGAAGATCAATTACAAAGGAGATTCAATGGTCGAATGAACAGGACGGCAGGAAACATATCAGATCCTTCTCCCGGTTGTTGATACCAGAAGATCCAATCTCAATGATTTCTACGACATTGTGGTATCGGTTCAGCTGTCGTCGATTCCAACATCCTGCTGCTGGGAATCAAATTCATAAAAACGCAATTTGAGGATTCAGAAACCATCATGAGTAGCTAGCGCTATAACCCCTCCTTTTCTCCGATTTTTGACCTAGTTAGAAACAAAAGCATCATCACTCTCATCAAAGCGTCAATCTGCCTGCAAAGCATATGCTGCTGTCCTTATCAAAGCCCGAACATCTCAAGTCCCGCTCCTCCGCCGCTTCGCCGTACATGCTACAAAGCTGATGCTGTCATCCCACCCGAAACCAAATATGCGATTCTCAGCTCCTTCGCTATGCACAAACCATGCCTAAAAGACCGCCGAAAGCCCAAGCAAATGCACGACACAAACATCTCTTCTCACTTTCTCATTCGTCCGCAAATACGTATCTTCCCCCCTTCCTAATGGCCTCCCAATACATTTCCTCCACCTTCTCCCTCTCCCTCACCCTCGCCGCCTCCCGATTCCTCTCATGTTCCTGCGTGGTCGGAAAATCCGTATTCCAATAATCCACTGGGCTCGGCGCACGCCCAAAATAAGTCCTATGTTTGCCAAATTTGTCTGCAAATTGTTTGGTTTTAGCTTGCAGTAAGATTTCTTTCTGATCTTCGGCGGACATTCTGTCTAGCTGGTGGGTATCACCTCCCAGGTATTCTAACATTAGGCGGCGATCAGTCTCTGCGGTGTCTTGACCCGGCACTCGGGCGTAGCCGCTGTTCTCGACGAATTTGCGGATGTCCTTGCAGCGGGGGCAGTTGCGGTCGGTGCAGCCTGAGATGGCTTGCTTCTCGTCGTGCTTTCGGACGCTTTCGTGATATGCGTAGTCGCTGTGGGCGGGATTCAATTTGAAGTCATCGAGACGCAACCGGTGAAGGGGCCGAGCTCGCAACGGTTCGTGCTCTGGCTGGTCGTCTGCCGGCGAGTTTGGGGAGGGTTGTCTACGATGCGAGGGCTTCGCTGTGGACTGTTTGGTAGCGAACGGAGTTGACTCTCTTATGGGTTTCGTCGGCAATCCAGCGCCTCTAGATTCCTTGAGATCGGTCTTGCTTTCCACGCCTGTTTCGAAGGATACTCTTTTAGCTGGTATACTGAGCGGCGTGATAGGTACCTTCGAACTTCGGTGACTATCAGATCGACCAACCGATAAGTTTGATACTGCCGGCGCCCTAGATTTATCGTGGCTGGCTGAATTTGTATCCAATATTGACTTCGCAGGAGACGGTTCTCCCAATAATACTTCTAAGCGATGATGGGCATCTGGAACCTTGACTCTTTTGTCAGACGATACTGTCGCATCAAGCGGCCTCGGCTTGGTCTTGTGGCTAGTTGATGGAGAAACATCTCCATCTTCAGCCAAGGCGGGCACTTGAGCTGCACCGCGATCGCGTCGACTTGGAGGGCATGAAAGTTTCTGTTTTGTCAGTTTGACATTAGTCCTGGGAAGAATTTGAGCGTTTGGGTCGGTAGGCTGCAACACAGTAGGAGTGGCTAGATCGGCCCTCCGTTGCTCTGTCTCTCGACGACTTTGCGGTGTGTGAGGTCGCTCGGGGTTTTCTGTTCTTGGTGTGGGATAAGCGCTCAAGGGCGGGGAACTGGGAAGCACGAAAAGGCTATTGTCAGGGAGCCCGGTAGTCACAGGCTCCTTTAGATTGGTAGCAGGGGTATAGTGTTGCTCCGAAGCTTCTAACCTGTCGCGGACTCGCTGATTATGCGCTAATTGCTGAGCCCTTAACGAAGCTCTGTGTAGCTTTCGTTGTAGCTCTTGATTAATTAGCTCACAATCACCTCCTGCTGGCTTCGAAAGCCGGGATGAGACAGATCCATCACTCGGAATGGCGCGTCGACTACCTTCGTCCTTGATCATAAAAGTTTCCGCATATTCTCCTCCTGTCGCGTCATTTGATTCTTTTGTCTTGTCTTGATCTGTTGTGGATGACAATATCGAAGAATAAAGTCGCATTTGCTCCAATTTTCGCCGCTTCCTAGGGGTGACGACGTGACCTCCAACATCGTCCAGGTCAAGGCTATCATGAGATTCATTGACACCGACTGCACCAGCAGCAGGCAGAGGGCTACTAGAATTTGGTTCGGTCTTAGGAGTCTTTCTCGGCCGGCCGCCAACATCTTGAACGTGATTAGGTCTCCCGCGTTTGAGAGATCGTTCTGACACGAATATTGGCGAGTCGTTATCTTCATCTCCTCTTGGCTCCGGATTTAGATCGCCCCTATGATCACGAGTTTTAAAAGAGCTCCGCATTTGTGGTTCAGATTCATCGGATGCCTCTGTGAGATCTCCAGAGCTCGCCATTAGTGCATCGCCAAGGGCCATCTGCGTTGCAAAGATCCTTTCAGAAAGCATCTTGTGGTCTGGAGGCGGGCCTCTATGCTGCTTTTGCAAATCGTCTACTTCCGTCCAAGGAGAGGTTGATCTAGAACTCCCGCTCACAGAAGGGGTAAGACCTTTTGGAATCAACGGCGGAGCAGGAGCACTAGAAAACCTTAGATCTCTTGCCAGTAGTGCTGCTGAAGGACTTGGAGCGTCGAGAGCCTTGGGGGTCTTCTTCGGGTAATCCAATATCCATCTATTTGTGTACTCTCGCCATTGCTTCGTCATGTCCTTGTAGTGCTGCACCTTGCCCACCAAGGCGTGGCGTGCACAGACGAGCTTCCCATAATCCTCATTACTCTTGGCAAGTTGATCTTTGATCCGGTCATATTCTTCGATGTCCACGTATTCCGTCCTTTTAACAGGACTTCGCTGGTTGCCCTTCTGGCCTTTTGTCGCCGAGTCGTGGTCGTCTTCGGATGCGACACGTGGGTATGTTTGCCTCAAGGCCTCAAGTTCAGCGACCAGCTTCCCATTCTCTACTTCTAGCGCCTCGACTCTTGCTGCTTCCTTTTGCAAAGCGATACCTAATACATCAATTCAGTTAGATTCGACTTCTTTGGTGTACATGAGTTCTTTCTGGGGTTCACTGACACTCCGAAACTTTCTCAGAACGCTCGTGGGTAAATAAATCCTCAAAAGCATCAAGTCCAGACCGAATATCAGAGCGAATTTTGGATTTCCTTTCCTCGAGCGACTCCATCGAGAACAGTCAGACCCCCTCCTCCATTCTCCCTCTCACACTATTCATCCCATCCAGGACATCTGTAAACGGTCGGCAAGCGTCAACTGCGTGGAGTGACGCGCATTAGCGGACCGAGAGACGCGACTGCCAAATTATCTTATCTCCGATCTCCGAGTAAAAGTCTACATATCGCCCTACGTTACAAGAGAGATACTACAACGTCAAATGGTACTGTATTTCCAAGGTATAGCAAGTAGATTTGAAATGGTCTCATCAGTGCAAGAAGAAATTTATCTGAACTTTCCAATGTTTTCTTCGGAGCTACATTATGAAAAATCGTACACAACAAGAGCCTGCGGTCCCTGCATCTTTTCCCTCAGGAGCACAACCTTCTCCTCGTCAAACGCTACCCATCCTTTGGTCACATTCGTTCCTCCTTGATCCTGTCGTAGGGCTAGCTCCGAGCGAATAGCATCGGCAACGTTCAATCCTACAGCCCCCTCCAACTTGGAGGTACGTGAGACAAGCTCACTCTCAGGGCGTATTTGAACACTGGCTTCACCTGTACGTGCCCGTTTCCGAGACGCACTAGATGACAAGCCTCCCTCAAGCTCCCATACCCGAAGCTCGTTGCCTAAAGCGCTCACTGAGACCGCCTTACCGCGGTCACCAACATGAGCTCCGGAGACAGAAGAGGTATGACCCCAAAGCCGGCTTCCTGCTCCAATACTCAACTCTTCAGTATTAGACGTTACCATGTAGAGCGTTAATGTGTTGTCTGCGTGAGCTGAAAGTAAATACGGATGGTTGTACGACAGGGATGTCGGCTTCGTGATAGGTGGCATTCGTTGGTGACCCAGGTCATGATTCGACGATGCAAGACTTGATGGACCCAATGGTGAGCTATTCGGGCTTGGCTGATGGATTGACGGAATTGTGAAAGGTTTAGTCAGAGCAGATCCCATACGAGAGTCCACTATGGTTCCCGTGCTGGTCAAGCGGACCTCTTGCAGCCCAACCGACCAGCCCATCGTCCATGTAGGCATTGCATAAGCTATGGAGGCAACGATAGCGGCAGAGGAGGCACGTATAGAAAGTGAGATTGGAGGGTAAGCCGAATGGGATCGCAAGGACGATAGAAGCCTTGGCGCTCCGAGAACGTCACCAGCGATATTATTCAAGTTGGCTTCGATTTTATATAATGACAGCAGCGGCTCTCCAGTCATTGTCAATAAATAAGGGGAGGCGTAGGCGATCGCATGAATGGCACCATTCGTAGAAGGGGCATGGCTGTACTGAAGGACGAACTTTCGCTCCTGCTTTGCCAATGCATATATTGCGAATCTTCCATCATCAAAACCAATGGATATGTTGACTCTATCGGCCGACTTTGCCGTGTCATCTATCGCTAACGATGTTGGCGCACCAGGAGATATTATCACACTCGCAATCAACCGGTCTTTTCCTTTCAGCGCCCAGGCCCTTAATCCAGTATTCACTTCTGCGACGACAACGACATCGTCATGCAATCGCACCAGTAGAGGAGGTGTAGACGGCTGATCCGCAACCTGGGTTTCGCTCACGCTGGCGCTGCCTCGCGACCAGTTGTGGCGTAGTTTGTATTGCCGCTTCCAATTTGTTGCTCTACCTCTTCTGACGAGGTGGTCGTCATCAAGCCATTTCGATATCTTTGAGGAATAAAATAGAGATTTGGCTGATGTCTCATGGTCTCGGAGGCCTGGTATCCGAGAAGCCCTGGGTCGGACGAACCGGTTGTAGAACAAGCCTTTCCATAGCTGAGAGTCCCCAGCGAGAGATTGCAAGCGTCGAGAGAGTCTTGAAGGTCAGCTCAAGGTAGAGAACAAAGTTTCTTCATGCGCACCTTTGGCAAAGGACGAGATCTGAAGCGGAAAGATATGAGAGGGTTCGAAGGAGAAGTTCGTCACTCAAGAGGGATAGTCTGTCGAAGCTGGATGTTCGAAGCCGTTTCGAAGATGAAAGAGTCTCATCATCTTCACGTGAGCGCTTTGCCATATCGACACTGATGTTCGTAGATAGGATCTCTACTAACAAACTCAATGGTGGACATTGAGGCTGCAGGACAAATGAGGTCGCACCCCGATGTCTCATATTCCAGGGGCAGGGTTTAGCGAGCTTTCCTTAGCGCGTTGCCCCACGACAAATCAAGAAGTAGTGCCTACCAACCATAAAATATTCTCAACCTCGACTTGCCCAATATCTACGCATTGTTGCATTGCGAAAGCCTCGTATTACCTCGCAACCGCTGTTCTGCTTCTCGCAAATAGACAAGGTATGTTGGCTGGCGCACATCAAGCCACTCACTGCGGCCCCAACAGCAACCTGAAGCTAATCGCAAAGCTCACCTAGAAGCTCAAATACTACAATCATGGACTATCAGCAGCCTGGCGGACGTGGTTGCTACAACTGTATGTTTTCAACTCAATTGTGACTCACTGAGATTTCCCGAACTCCTTTCGACAAATCCTAACGAAATTGTTCCGCCAAACAATTAAGCTAACTAGATAATTTGTTGCCAGGCGGAGACTCCGCTCATCAAGCTCGTGACTGCCCGAAGCGTGGATCTCCCACCTGTTTCAACTGTGGCGAGGTGAGAAGATCGTCCATTGACTAAGGCACTTTACTGATGCAAGGATTTCCAGGAAGGACATGTCTCACGCGAATGTAACGCGCCTCAGAAAGAGAAATCATGCTATCGCTGCGGCGAAGTCGGGCATATCTCGCGCGAATGCCCAAACCCTGGTGCTGGCGGAGGTGGAGGGGGAATGAGCGGTGGATACTCTGGAGGAGGAGGCGGGGGACAAGAATGCTACAAGTAAACCTGTTCTGACTTCATCCAAGTATATCAATTGACCAAGAACAGGTGCGGTAAAGTCGGCCACATCGCACGTAATTGCACCGAGGGCGGTAGCTATGGTGGAGGTGGGTATGGAGGTGGTCACGGAGGAGGCTACGGTGGAGGCTATGGAGGTGGAGGACGGGGTGCGGGTGGACAGACCTGTTACTCGTGCGGAGGCTATGGACACATGTCTCGAGACTGCACTCAAGGCCAGAAATGCTACAATTGTATGGTCCCCCTCTTGAAACCATCGTTAAGTGAACCAGCTAAAAGAACACCAGGTGGCGAAGTCGGTCATCTCTCACGCGATTGTCCCTCGGAACCCTCGTCTGAACGAGTCTGCTACAAAGTATGTCCCGGCTCCAGCCACTGTAACTCTAGCACCGCTGGGTTGAGGAACCCGACCCCCTCTGTTCCCTAAACTGTTGTTCTCGATGAATTGCTCACTACCTCCTGAGCATTTACTGACATGACAAATCAATAGTGCAAGCAACCCGGGCATGTACAGGCTGCATGCCCGAATTGATTCGCAAGTGACGATCCTTGTCGCCTAGACCACGGACGATGAGAAGGATAGGTCCGGTTTTCTTGTCATACAAGCACCTCTGCATACCCCGCATGGCCACGCAGTGGAAGGAGCAGCAACGGCCAGGAATCTACGTTTCTTGTATCATCTCGTTTCTAGCGCAGCCGCGTGACGATTTTATACCCAAGCATTGGATTAGCCCCCTTAGTGGGGAATACGATGGGGCAGGTATGCGAGGCGAGGAGGAGGTGGCGTGCTACGATAATGGGCATCTTGCATAGCGATGGCTTGTGTACGCTGGCTCGTGACGTTCCTGACGGCCTCTGATAGATCAATATCAAAGGTAGATAGCTTGCGGAGGCCGCCTTCACCCAGGAGGCCTTCCTTTACCCACAATCTGTTCCATGATGTCTCAGACTTTGCAGCTTCATCGATTCTGAGGGCTCTATCGAATGCCAGTAACCAAGGCCTTGTCTCGCCTGTTGGCTCAGTTGGGACGCTGGACAGCGAGGCCCAGGATGAGATGTCAGCCAGGGTAGAACGCACCAGTACCAAAGTAGAGGTCCGAAAGCAACCACTACGATGCTCATCTGACGAAGTCAATTGAGCGGGCGACGCGGGCGAGACGGCAAGGGAATCAACACGAGTGCTTTGGGTTGGAAAGGAGTTGATACTAAAGTAATCAGCAGGCGCTAAGCCCACCTGGGCAGAACTGGAGGAGGGAGCAGATGACGCGGATTCAGGCTGCACGGTGCACCTTCAGAGCCTCGGCCCCCACCGCAGTGGCATGTGAGCATCGACGTCTGACGAGCACATTGATGGATTGTTCGGACTCCCACGGCCGTGAGAAGAGGATAGGATGGATGGCGCATGGTGAACAAGCCATGAATTGAATTGCTGTCAGGGCTTGATGTGTCGTACTCTCATTGCGGGACGCCAGCGATCTGAAAGTGAAAGTGAAAGTGCTGAGATCATGCACTTGGCGATTGACTTTCGGCGAGGGTGTGGCTGAGCGGAAGGGAGGGGACGCTGATTGGGCCGAGGGGGTCTGTTTCTCCCCAGCCACCAAAATCAGAGCCAGGTCGGAGAGAGAGACTGGCGACTTGCTACTTGCTACGTGCTGTCTGGTCCGTGTGATTCCACGACACACCACCCAGGCCGTAGTTTCCTGTGCCCGCCAAGTGTCGCCTTCATGGATCGCAGCATTGGCCAATCGCTGCTCGACGGACCCAGCGCTTCTCGAACTCGAACTGTCCGGTTGGTTCGATGGGCGACTGGCCAGCTGACAGTGACGACCACAGGATTGGCGCTACAAGTCCTGTTTGTCTCCCCACGACACACGACAGGATGTTCGCAGCTGCCTTGGGCCTTGATGGGCCCACGGTACAGGTGTCAGTTGATGCGAGTCATCGATTGATCCACCCATCATTCTTTGACTCCCTCGTTGCTGCCTTAAGCCCGTTTCGCCTGCGCTGGTTCCTCGTCTCTTTGTCCTCCCTACTGTTTCCAATTCACCACCGCCGCCTGCCTGCATTCTCGACGAGGCATCATCACCCAATGCCCCATTCTCATCCTCTCTCTCGTTCATCTCGTCAATTCCATCCCAAGGTCATCATCATTTGCTGCGCAGACAATTGTTGATCGTGTCCGCCATCATTGCGTCGTCTAATCACCATCTTATGCGGTGGCACTGCGGCTCACGTTTCAACTCCGAGCCTTTGCCACCAATCCGGACAACCTCTTAACACCGTCTTACAAATCCAGAACCACGGCCATTCGCCTTCCATTGACTTCGGCCTGCCTGCAATTAGCCATCTCTGAATCATCCTCTCCTCCATCTCCCGTCAATTGCAACTTCAACCAACACCACTTATCAAACTATGTCACTACCATCGATATCCAACCTCATGTCTCCTCCTGAGGCAAAACCGCTCGACAGCTATTCCATCACACCCGCAAAGTCTGCTGCAACCCCTCAATCTCTTCAATCTCGTGCCTTCACGCCTGAGCAGACACTCGCTCCCATGGCAGACTGTACGACCCCAGACACCAAATTGAGAGTACTGCCATCCCCGCCCATCTCACCATGGATGAAGAAGCGGTCCAAAGAAGAGAAGGATGCTCGGATAGGTACTACCTCGTCGGGCAAGGAAGTTGGTGGCCTCAGAGACCCTGTTCTGTTCCCAGGCTCGGATTCTTTTGAATCAGTCAATGAGCAGCCACTCTTTCCATCAGAACCCTTCGTTACACAGGCCGAGGAAATCATCTCGAAACATATGGCGATGCACATGCACCAATTCGACAAGAGAGTCAAACGGCCTACTCGAGAAGAGTACCGCTTGGCCATCGCATGTGTTCCTCAAATTGGTCGCCTTTACAACCGGAATCCCGGCGCTTACATGAAGAGACAGCGTGAAGAAATGGAAGATCAATATTGGCAGGCTAAGCGTTTCTGCGCCGACGCTGGCACCAAAGCAGCTCCTGTACGGATTGCTCCTGCGCCAGCACCGAAGCCAATCAAACGAGCTATCAATCGCGCCTTGACACCCACAAAAGCGGCCATTCCAAGGATCAAGCGTACACCAAAGGCGTCGCCTATGACAAAATTGATGGGGTTTCCGGTCAAGGGTCGATCAGAAACACCGGATCGGGTACCTGGGACGAAGCGCGAGGATGTGGACTACAATGCTCTCCCAGACTATGCACCTTCCACATCGACACTTCCCAAGGGTATTCCTAAGGTGCTGAAAGCAGACTGGCCCAGCAATAACATCCTCAATCTTTCCAACGATCCAGATCGCGACATACTTCACGAGGCGGAACTTAACCTTGCGGGCACACTTCGCTTGAGTTGTGCGACCTACCTCTGTAGCAAACGACGGATCTTCGAGGCTCGCGTCAATGCGCTGAGGATCGGAAAGGAGTTCAGGAAGACAGACGCACAGCAAGCGTGCAAGATTGACGTCAATAAAGCTAGCAAGCTCTGGACTGCTTTCGACAAAGTCGGGTGGTTCAACAAGGATTACTTTCAATGTTTCCTCTGAGTCTTCGGAGGAATTGTCTACGACTTCAATCACGACTCGCATTGCATCTTACGATAAATCTCTTTCAATGTCTTTGCATTGTTTACTTATTGACATCGAGTACGGTACGGCATACGATTTCACGACACAATTTTCTTCCAACGATTTTACGCAGGCAGGCCCTGCGCTCGGCGATCAGCGATCAGTCTGAGATAGGTCACATTTGGTGTTCTCCGGATTTTTCTTAACTCCACTCGGCATGAATGCATATGACTTAGGCGTTCAACATATCATCTATCGGGACCGCAAATTGTATGGTCCAGTACTCAGCTCACAGATACCCCTTTTCGTTTTGATACTACCATGAGGCGCCCATCGAGGGAAGTCTCAAAGCATACAGTATGCTACTTGGACAGGGATGGCACGAATACCGAAATTGAAGGGTGCGGAGGGTTACAGCTCAGTGTCTGTCCACTGGAGTCTCTATTTGGATGGCTCAAATCACAAGTAGAGTACAGCTGGACTATGTAGCTCAGATAGCTCTTTAAAATCATATCATTACCCCTTTGAGTATTGCCTCAATGGTGTTTTTCTTTTCATGAAAATCCGCTAGGACCTGATGAATCCGGGCTCGATCACGGTATGACAGTTCCTTGCTATCAATCCTTAGATCTCCCTCTGATCATTCGCCTTGAAGAAGGTGGAGGCGATTTGCGGCAATGCCGTCAGCCCTACGCTTACTGTTCGTAAAGTACACTCCGTTAGCAGCCGCTGCTACCGATTACTTACCTTACGAACGCGGATACTTTGTATGCAGGTGAGAAGGCACCTGATTCGAGATGGTCCCGGCGCTGTTTTAGGCTGCATTCTCACTTGTTATTTTTGGTGCCTGAGAAGCGGAGGCAATCTAACGGTATTAAAACGGTAACTTTCAAAACGATTAATGGTTCCCACCTAAACCCGACCTAATTAGCTGGCGAGCCCGATAGCAGAGGCGGCGATGAAGGTGATTATATATCACCAAGGCTGCAAGGTCAACGAAGCCGCTGTCATTCCTGGGATTGCTTCTCTGAGCGACTGAAGAGCCGGGTTGTTCTTGGCCTTTACGATCTTCCCTAGTATAGCTCCGCGAGTACTAGCTTACTCTATAAGAATCCCTCATTGGATTAGACTTGGCTCATAGCCATGAGGCCTATTACTAGATATCTGACCTAACGGAGTACGTAGCATAGGTGTAGAGTGGTTGAGAGAAAGAAGGGTTAGTGGGGTATAAGACGCAAAAACGCGCAACTTCGCGTTTTTGCACCTAGACTTTTTGACGCGGAACTGTAGCAGTCCATGTCGGGGGATTAATATCTCGTCTGGGTATAAACGCGCACTTTATAAAAGGTTTCTTTTTTTTTTTAGACGTTCGAGTCTCCAAAAAAGCTAAGCAACAGAGAGTTGTGTTGAATAATGTGAGCAGCTATAGCCGGGAATGAGGTCATGCTGCGCCCTATCTAGTTCCAAGAGCCAGAAGCCTCTGTGCTCCCTTGGTGCTCCCCTGATTCTGCGCTGACAATAGAAGTCTAGGAGCCTTATCTGTAATCTACCACAAGGGTTTTCCTTCAGGAGGATTTTGCTATCTGCCTGCGATTCCTTATCTAACTTGACTTCTGTCGTCAATCTCTAGTCCAGATAGGTCATTGCCCGTGCTCTCCTAGAATTAGCCTTGATACAATGGCAGAGCCTGTCGGTATTATCCTTGGGTTGGCTGGACTCGCAGGTATTTTCAATGCTTGTATGGACGCAATTTCGCTTTTCCATGCCAGCCGATCTCATGGTAGAGATTTCGAAATAATTATAATCAGGCTGGATATTGAGAAGACTCTACTCCTGCAGTGGGCCGAGCGAGTCGGTCTTCTGGGCGAAAGGAACAGCCGTCCAGGCCATGACAATCGATTGAATAATCCACAAACTCATTCCGCGGTCGCAAATGCGCTTAGCTGCGCACTTTACCTGTTGACGGATGCCGAAAGACTACGTTCCGACTATGGTGTTGTATCGAGCTCCTTAACGCTTGACCTTGCTTAGGGTAGAGGAGTTGGAAATTCTAGTAGGATAGGGTCTTTTGCGAACACTTATCGGCAACTCCAAACTAGGATAGGAATCAGACAAGGTAACGTAGGCCATTGCCTCAGGACTAAGTGGGCCATTCACGACCGAGAAAAGTTCTCGTCTCTGATCAACGAGCTTAGAACCTTCGTCCAGTCTCTGAATGAGCTATTGCCCACTTCAGAACAGCATCGACGACTCCTGGTCCAAAGTGGAATTGAAAGTATTGCTCAAGATATTCGTAGCCTACGTCTGGTCCAAGAAGCTTCCAGGATAGATCACCGTGACTGGTCAGAGGCGGCGAGTATCCGTGCGGACGCTAGTGAGATAGGCATCGAAGATTTGGAACGTATCGAGGATTGGAGGCGTGATATTCAAGAGCTGCCGCAAAATGACTCACACGATATGAGCCGGTCAGAGCATATAGATTCTATCCAGACTTATAACCCTGAGGCATATAGAACCGCCGCTACGGGCTCTACCGAGGACCTTGTTCAGCTTTGCTTCAGTATCGGTTACCGGCACTGACAGTTCTGGACATTCATTATTAAGGGTGAGTTGCTAGGAATGCTTTTTCTCGCTATTTTTTCCAATCTAATCAAGTATACAGTATGCTCTGGATAATCTTTGCTTCGGAAATGCTTGGATTTTGCTTAATAAGGGTTCTGATGCCAACTCCTTCGAACCACTTGATTTTCGAGTTGATACGCACGCGAGTCACGTGTAAACCTCTCGTCGCCTACTATCTATGTTGAGATATACATACTAATCTACCTTTAAGGTCCCATCTCAGCTTCCTAATGTTTAAGTGCGAGGATCTCAATGGGTTCGCCTCCATCCCAGCGTCTTGTCCCCAAGCCACGGAGCTGCAAGGCCTGCTGCTTCAAAATAGCGCGGATCCATCCCGCCCTTGTATTGGTGGAAATCTAAATGGAGATGTCACGTTCGATAGTATGGTTTGCGGCGGTCTTCTGCAGGTATTCTCAAATGCTCGATCTTTTCATTTGTCAATATACATTAACGACCTATAGAGTCTTCTACCATTCTACCTTTCAAGAAGCCCTATTATTGACCTCGAAAGGGTTTGTGAACAAAGGGGATACACCCGACTGCTCTGGGCATGCAGCAGTACTTACGACCCTTATGGAAACAAAGTCAATGCAATCATGTCGCTGGTATATCGTGGAGCAGATGCTCGCCGTCGCTGCGAGGCATTCGGTAACTCAACTCTCCACCTCGCTCTGCTATCTGCTAGAGACGAGGTCCATGTTGGTAACAGCAAACCGTGGACGGGGAATAGCCGAGATTTACAGCTTATACTCACGATTCTACTAAATGATCACGCAGAAATAAGTATGCAAAATCATGCCGGATTTACTCCTTCGGACGTGGCTATAGGATTGAAATGTACGAAAAGCTGGAACAACGCAATGCAGGTCTGTGGGCTTACTGGGCATGTTATTGATGCCTCTTATAGTAACAATGGATTTGGTCAAGATTTATTGAAGCGATTTAGGTTCAACAAGTGGTGGGAGGACTACAACCATCTTACTAGATGGCTGTGCAGGCCTGACTCTTGTAATAGTACTGAGCAAAGCTCGTGCGGTTGGTGGGTAGACTATACGACCCAGTGGCTACCATGGTGGCGGTGGGATGCGAAATTCTCTACATGGGAGGAGCTATAAATCTACATAGTTCCTGCAAGGTTTTTGTCATCTTTACAGCTATGCCATTCTTTGGGACAGCCCTTTTGTAATAAATAAACCTAGCGGATTTACATTTATATCACAATGTAATGTCGCTTAGTATGCGAATTCCATCTAAATACGTTACTTCTCTCTTCTGTCTCTTGGGCGCGAGGGTGCATCTTGTGGTACCAGATGAGGTAGCCTTTGAAGGATATAATAGAATAGGACTTAAGCAGTTTCAAATGATCCTTGCGTATAAAGTCACAGTACCTAGTATAGAATAAAAGAAAATAGAGTCAGCCTCAGCGGTCGATATAACGAAATGCAGCTAGGACAGCGCAGACGTTAAGATATACCGTTTCTATTTCTATAGCGTCATTTCTTAAGCAGCAATAGTAGTATCTACCGGGCCTTATTATATCTTCTCTAGGCCTAATTTAATTAGCTCCTAATTCAGCTCTGGCAGATCCGTATTAGAAGCATCTGAGTCGATATTAAAGTCCGCCTATTCGCCATCGTTCTCATCTTTTCAGAAGTCACCTTCCTTAGGATACGCGTTATGGAATGCAAAGACGCCTATTATAGTTATAGAAGACTAATACTAAGAACGGGATAAAAATAAAAGAAAGACGACTGCGAGGTGAGAGAGGAAGCCTAGAGTCGAAGAAAGAGCTAGAGGGTAAAGAAGGAGGAAGGAGAGGGATAAAAAGGTTAGGAGGCCTTTAACAGGCCAGCCGCTATCGTGGATAATTGCACTGCCTTACCGAGCAGGAGCCTAGTCGAGGTCTAGTAAGCATAGAAACATTAATAAAATTATAAGAGGTGTAGGATACGGAGGCGTATCTATATTGACGGGCAGGGAGCAGCCAAGAGTTGTGACGATGGCTAAACCCCGAGGGGAGGATAGTAGGAAATGGAGGGCGGCGAGGGGCAGGCTAGCCAGATGCGGCACGCTTCACCGGAAGCAATTCACCTGCACATAGACTACGCGGATACTCTATGTGCAGGTGAGAAGGCACTTAATTTGAGATAGTCTCGGCGCCGTTTTAGGCGGCGTTCTCACTTATTATATTTAGTGCCTAAAATATGGAAGCGATCTAACGGTATTGACCGGTAATTTCAGAAAGATACAATGGTTTCCTCGGGGCGTTGCCCTCACGTCAACTCTAATTAACAATACTCGAAGAATTATCGTTTGTATTGAAAGGCATATCCCTCATGTCATAGTAGCAACGTAGAGGTCCGGTAGCAGAAGGTAGAAAGACTTATATTGCAGTTGCTACGTGTGCGCCGCCTAAGTAGGGTGCTCCTCAGCCCTACGATGCTGACTCATCCTAGCGCCCTAAGCTTGCCACATTTGCCTTAGGACCTCAGACGTGCTAAGCCACAAGTGGCTTTCTGCTTACCTAACGGTTGGTGCGCAGCACGTCTAAGTGCAAAACCGCGTATTTTTACTAGAAATACCTTAACTACCGACGTATTTTTTCGACTTTTTTTTCTACGATAGCCTTGCTCCTAAAGATTATTCTCGGCGCGAGATCTCTCGATTTTACCGGGGGTTTCTATTAGTAATTTTAGAGAATTCGTGGTTATAAAAAAGTTCGCATAGGGGTTTCTAATTTTTTTGCTATAGAAATCGCGAAACCCGTTAATAAAAATAACGTTTCGGTCGTAAATTTGCTTTGCGCGTTATAAACCCACTGCGCGCACGAAATTTCGGGCGGAAAAGTCTTAATTAAGTAGGAGTATCGATTCCCTAGCCCCGAGCGTCGAAAAATCGAAGAATTTCGATCGTTAAGTCGTGGTTTCTCGACTTCGAAATCTTATCGTGAAAAAAGTTAGTGATTATCTGACTGTAATCTAGAGTTCTGCGCTCAGAGGTGCTGCAGGTAAGGTGTTGAGTCAGCCATCTTAGCAGCTAGCCCGATAGGGCTAGCCAGCACGTCTGAGGTACTGAGGCAATGCCATATAGGCGCTGTACTGCCCGAATATCTACACGTATTCAACAATAGTAAACTTTGCCGAGGCATTCGCTTCCTGCATGATTTGCGCTCTCCCTTTCAGGCCGCGCATGAGGAAATTCCATGCTCGGGGTTCGGGGTTCGGGGTTCAGCTCCCCGGGGGTCAAAAGGAAGTTCAGCCGGGGTCAGCCGACGCATACCTTGAGCATCGAAGGTATTTTCCTTCCCGACCCCAGGTACGCTAATACCACCTACATATGTACCCCACCTACTGACGATTACCGGATAGCAACATGTCATCATGACTCTAAAGGAGAGTAATCACCAGAATGATAGACCCGTGACAATGACTAGCGTCAATCTGGTATTGATGTACAGCCTACCGCTCCATTTCCCGCCACTACTATGGAACCTTCGGTACTTTTACTGCACTTGGACCTTAGTTGGCATGCTCGTCGAAACTTCACCGATGTTCCAGAGAGACGACTCCGAACTTCCGTGGGATTGATATGTAAAGCTCCGCTGTCCAAGATCACCCGAGGAGCAAGTACTCCGTATTCTTGCGAGTACCATTGCGTCAACCCTCCGTACCTCCGCGTGGGTATCAAGTCTTGAGACGATCAAACTACCTCGTCCGAGGATAATTCATGCGGCGTAGGACCAGTGACGCCAAGATGATCTCGGTATCAAGGGAGACAGACACACGGCGCCGCTGTCGTCTTGGTCCTTAGTCTTCATACTTACCATATCAACGCCCGGTCGGGAGTCCTGTACAGCGCAGGTCAAGCTTCATATTGTGATACGACAACTCCATCGTCAGGCTTGGGCTAATCAGAACCGCAATACCAAACATGGCCATGGGTGGAAGTCTCGAATCTGGGCAAAACCCTGAGAGCGAGCAGAGCCTGGCCCACTCCCTACTTATTGAGCTTCTGGCGTATGTACAAGACCATAGAAGATGGATGACCAGCAATGGTACTGACCGACCCGTAGATATCAATTCGCCTCGCCCGTCAAATGGTAAGACTCCTTGCATCGCGTTCATACTGTTGTGTACGTTGATCATGGCAGGGTCTAACGGGAAACAGGATCGACACTCAAGATGCAATATTCGGCCAGAAAAACGCCAAGCGTGTTGTCGAGATTGGCCCAGCAGATACACTTCGTACGATGGCTCAGCGCACACTGGCCACCAAGTACGAGACAAAAGATGCAGCTCGACTGATCCAACGTCGGCTCCTGGCCTTATCAAAGGACGAGAAAGAGATTTTTCACGAGCATGACGCGATGCCGGAAACCCCCAGTGAACAGCTGACGCGGCCCCCCACCAGTCCTACCTCTGAACAAAATGTGTCCCCTGCTATATATCCAGCGGCGAATACCCGTATCAATCGTAGCCGAAAGATGGTTCAGATTGAGGATGTGCCAATGATGGCCGTTGATGTGGTACGAGCGTTGGTTGCACATACATTGAAGAGATCGCTCTCAGCTATATCCTTGAGGGAATCCATCAAGGACCACGTTAAAGGCAAGATTTCCATTCGCTGACCCATTTTCCACGCCTCCTCGTTGAAGACCACTAACAGTTCTTCCAAAGGCAAATCGGTCCTTCAGAACGAGATAGTCGGAGACCTTGACAACGAGTTTGGCAATCTACCTGATAATGCGGAATCAATTCCCCTGGACGAGCTTGGCTCCCTCCTGCAAACGACGTACAATGGGGACCTTGGGAAGCAGACGTCTCTACTAATCGCCAAAATGATGTCAATGAAGATGCCTGCAGGCTTCTCCGCTGGGGTGGCCAAAACGCACATGGAGGTGCGATGGGGCCTAGGACCGCAACGGCAAAAGTCAGTCATGGTAACTGCAGTAATCAGGCAGCCAGCTTCCCGTATCTCTAGTGAAATCGAAGCCAAGAAATTCTTCGACGACGTAGCCGGTACCTATGCTAGCTTAGCAGGAATTGACCTGTCCTCGAGCAATACTGAGAGTGAAGACGCTGGGCCCGGACTCACTCTGGATCCCGCTGCCTTGGATGCTCTCACAGAGCACCAAAAAAGGCTCAATCTGCGTCAATATGAACTCCTTGGGCAACACCTGTGTTTGGATACCAAGGCGACTGATGAGGCCCTTTTGGGAATGAAGGATGCTGTCTCTAACACTGAAGCAAAGCTTGATCTCTGGATCACCGAGCACGGCGAGTTTTATGGAAGGGGTATTCTTCCGAAATTTACTCGCAGGAAGGTGCGGGTCTACGACTCATGCTGGAATTGGGTACACGACGATGTTCTACGTCTTCACTATGACCTGCTTTCCGGGAGAGTTGACGTGACTGATCGTGTGGTCATAGGTCGTACAGATCGTGTAATCAATCGAGCTATTCCGAAAACTTTGGACCTCCTGCAGCATCTTATTAATAAGTCTGCTTCTCAACATTACATAGGCTGTAATGTGGTTGGAGAATTTGAGATGCAACTCCTCGCCAGCTGCAAAAGCGCCGTCAACTCAAAGCCTTTCTTCAAGGATCCGTACGTGCCAACGGCTCCTAGAACAACGGTCAACGCCAAGGGTGTTATTGAGTACACAGAAACCCCTCGAACCGGTGTCTCCTCACTCGAAGAGTACACCCAAGAGATGATTAGAAGCGATGCATTGTTCAGACAGCATCTCACACATGGGCCATTACGACATCAAATTAGTGCTCTTCAACTTTCAAATCTCAAGCATGAGCACTTCCAGTACAACCCAGCGAGGACAGGATTGCTCCCAGGAAAAGCCGACCAAATCACTCCGCCAGAAGACGTCTGCAGGGATCCTCGGATCATGCACAGAAGCCCCGCGCTTCCATTTCTTCATCTGAAGCAGCGGGTCGGGTCTACGTGGAAGTACAGCGAGAGACTTAGTACCGTGTATATGAACACCCTCGAAGGCTCGGCTCGATTCGGAGTCACGTTTCAGGGCAAGACGGCACTTATTACCGGCACGGGAGCTGGATCAATCGGAGCCATGATCCTGGAAGGCTTAATCAGTGGGGGTGCTTCAGTGATCACTACCACGAGCAATTTCTCACCTGAGATTACACAATATTATCAGTCGATGTACGCCTCCCACGGGGCTCGGGAGTCCCAACTGATTTTGGCATCATTCAATCAGGGCAGCAAACAAGATGTTGAGGAGCTTGTCGACTATATCTACAGCGACAGTGGCATCAGCTGGGATCTCGACTATGTATTGCCTTTCGCCGCAATTTCCGAGAATGGAAATGAGATTGACAGTATCGATTCCAAGTCTGAATTAGCTCATCGTCTGATGCTTACGAATGTTCTCCGCCTCCTTGGCTCCATAAAGAAGCGGAAATTGTCCAGAGGCTACAATACTCGTCCTTCCCAAATCATCTTGCCTCTTTCACCAAATCACGGCACGTTTGGTAGCGATGGTCTCTACTCGGAATCCAAACTGGCCCTCGAAACGCTATTTAATAAATGGCATTCCGAGGATTGGAGTGAGTATCTGACAGTATGTGGCGCTAACATAGGTTGGACTCGTGGTACCGGTCTTATGAGTGGTAACAACATCGTTGCGGAGGAGATTGAAAGACTTGGAGTCCGAACCTTCTCCCAGAATGAGATGGCATTCAATATCCTAGGTCTCATGGTACCTTCAATTGCGCACTTGTGTGAAGCCGGACCAGTCTACGCAGACCTGACCGGCTCAATTGATTCCGTCCCTGATCTCAAAGCCGTAACGATCCGAATCCGGAAAGACATTATGGATAAGAGCGACATTCGAAAGGCACTGCATTTAGAGATGAGCAGAGAGACCAATGCCGTTGACGGGAGTGATACACCATCCGTTCATCATCAATTCCAGATCAAACCTAGAGCCAACCTGACTTTCCAGTTCCCCCAACTCCTCGATTACCAGTCAGATATTGCGCCTCTGAACGACCTGAAGGGGATGGTGGACCTTGACAGAGTGGTTGTCGTTACTGGGTTCTCGGAGCTTGGACCGTGGGGTAATGCGAGAACGAGATGGGAGATGGAGGCATTTGGGAAGTTCTCGCTCGAGGGCTGCACCGAGCTAGCTTGGATTATGGGCCTAATAAAGCATCACAACGGCCCTATCAAAGGAATGCAAGGGACTTACGCCGGCTGGGTCGATGTCAAATCTGGAGAACCGATCCACGATGGAGATGTCAAATCCAAGTATGAGAGACACATTCTCGACCACACCGGGATCCGTCTAGTCGAGCCAGACCTACTTGGCCCTGAGAGGGAAAATAGACTTATGCATGAGGTAGTGACCCAGGAAAATCTTACACCGTTCGAAGCATCGAAGGACACTGCCACCGACCTGAAGAAGCAGCACGGAGACAAAGCGCAAATCACTCATACCCCAGGCACAGAAGAATATTTGGTCCATCTAAAGGCTGGAGCCACTATCAGAGTGCCAAAAGCCGTCAATTATGAGCACTTTGTAGCAGCACAGATACCTTGGGGATGGGATCCTCGGAAATACGGGGTTCCCGAGGACATAATCAATCAGGTGGACAGAGCAACGTTGTTCACATTGATTTGCACGACCGAGGCGCTTGTGACTGCCGGTATCATCGATCCCTACGAACTATATCGTCACGTTCATTTAGCAGAAGTCGGCAACTGCATCGGATCTGGTTTCGGCGGTGGAGAATCGTTGAGAGCCATGTACAAAGGCCGCATGCTAGAGAAGCCGGTACAGAATGATATTATGCAGGAGACGTTTATTAACACGATTAGTGCTTGGGTCAACATGCTCTTGATGTCCTCCACTGGGCCCAACCGGACACCAGTTGGAGCCTGCGCCACTGCGATTGAGTCTCTTGATATCGGTTATGACACCATTGTTAGCGGGAAGGCCCGAGTGTGCCTCGTCGGAGCATGTGACGTATACGGGGAGGAGGCCGCACAGGAGTTCAGAAACATGAAAGCAGTCGTTCGCGAGAAAGAAGAAGGCGCACGGGGTAGGATACCGAAAGAAATGTCGCGGCCAACAACTACATCTCGTGACGGCTTCGTTGAGTCTGAGGGTGCTGGCGTCCAGGTGATTACCAGCGCAAAACTAGCACTCGAGATGGGCCTGCCAATATGGGGCATTGTGGCGCTTACTGCCACAGCATCAGACAAGATAGGCCGTTCTGTCCCCGCACCGGGGCAGGGAATCCTTACCCTCTCACGCGAGGACCCTACTAAGTATCCATCACCACTGCTGAACCTCGAATACCGGCGAAGGCAGCTCCAGTACCAGCTAGATGACATCAATAACCGATGCGAAGCCGCAGTCCAGTTCGCCAAAGAAGAACTTACCGCTTCAAAGATTGACCAAGACTTCGACGCAGCAGAGCTCCTAAGCAGCCAGACAAGCCAAATCAACCAAATCGCCCACCACCAGCGCAGCGAAGCTCTCAACACCTGGGGCAACGAATTCTGGAAGCGCGACCCCACCATCGCTCCCCTGCGCGGTGCTCTAGCCACCTGGGGCCTCACTATCGAAGACCTAAATGTGGCCTCCCTGCACGGTACCTCCACGCAAGCCAACGACAAAAACGAAGGTGACGTTATCTGCAAGCAGCTCAGACACCTCGGCCGCTCAAAGGGCAACCTTATTCTAGGAATCTGCCAGAAGTACCTTACGGGGCACCCCAAGGGCCCTGCGGGTGCATGGATGTTCAACGGCGCGCTGCAAGTGCTTGACACTGGCTTGGTGCCGGGCAACCGCAATGCCGACAATTTGGATAAGAAGCTCGAGCCTTTTGACCTCGTGCACTACCCCGGCCGTGCCTCCATCCAGACGGACGGCATCAAGGCCGTTTCATTAACATCGTTCGGCTTCGGGCAGAAGAGTGCGCAGGTAGTGGCCGTGCATCCGCGGTATTTGTTTGCCACGCTGGGAGAGGGCGATTATGAGGCGTATAAGGTGAGGGCAAGTGTGAGGCGGGAGAGGGCGTATCGGTATACACATCGGGCTATGGCAACCGAGAGCTTGTTTGTGGCGAAGGAGAAGCCGCCGTATGAGGAGGGTATTGGAAGTGAAGTTTATTTGTCTCCAAGTGCAAGGGCTGTGTATGATGTAGACGGAGGATTGTTCAAATTTCCTGGTGCTGGGAGCTTAAAGGGAACTTGAGCTTACTAATGGTGGCGGCGGCAGTGGTGAATCAGTTTTAACATTGATAGGATATCAGAGAGGACGAAAGCGAAAAGAACTAAAGGTAGTAGGATACTTTTCTTTCTACATTGTGCTGGATGATTGTATTGCGTGGGTATTGGTGTTTTTGACCAATGCCAGCATATGGCCCTTCCTGCTTGTTGCTAGATTCCTTTTCTATTTGCGCGCTTTGTTCTCGAGAATTAATTCGCGACAGTCTTAGGATAGTGGGGGCGTGGATCTTTCCGAGTAAATTGCTTCATAGAGGCAATAATCACAATGATTCTCTGTTGTAGAACTAGCTTGCTCCCCCCAGTGGGACTGGGGGTTAGTACGTCACACCAATGCAAACGCCATGACCAAGTGGTCATAGCCACTTGGTCATAGCTACATGGTCATAGCTAAGGGGTCATAGCCATAGAGAGACCATAGCGCAGTAAGCCATATAGGTAGGTATCTGCACCAGTCAGTGGCTCTTCATTCGATTTCGTCTCTTTCAGAGCCATAGCATTATTCGCCTCGCCCTCCCACTCCATGTATATAGCTTCAATTTCACTCCAGGTCTATGCCGCATAAAGGCATGGGAGTTATCTTAGCGCTGGGGCTGCTACAGAGGTCTATTCAGGCCAAATAGCCCCGGCGTGTGACTAGCCAATCAGGTTCTACCTCTACCATGTGCATTGAACAAGACATGTGATGTGCATTCGATCTGGGAGCAGTGGGAGGAGGACTAATACGCAACTCGACAACCATCCATATCCTTAGCTCTTGTTTATGTCCAATGAGGCATTGGCTGGTAAACATTCGCTTCCTCAAGAACTAATCGAATCTGATGGATGAGCCATTCGGGTGGGCCAGACACGTAAGATCACAAAGTGTAGGCGCAGGAATGCTTATATTACGAAATTAAAGTACTCGTAATCGCGTAGGAGTATTGGATCCGGAGCGACACTCGTTAGAAGCGATGTACGTTTATTATTTAGCAACGTTGACGCTGTTTATATTCAAGTTACTATGGTGAAGGCATCGGCTACACCTCCGACTAGTCAACATCATGACTTGTTCCTCCGAGCTTTGATTGACACTCAGGGGTTGAAATCGAATGGTCACACAGTCGTGTCCCCTCCTTGCACACAATAGTACTGAACTATACACAAAGCTACCTAAACCGAGCACTTCTCCGCGTTTCTATACCCTCTGGGTTTACCCGAAAATGGCGGTTTTGAAGAACCTAAGCAAATGACGCTTTACCACCTTTGTTCTCCAAGCCATCTCCGCTGCAATTACTGCCAGTAGCGAGGTCTCCAGTGTAGATTTGTTGAGGACGCCAGATAGAGGGGTTTGCGGCTTTTTCAAGAGGGCTAGATTTAGCACGTGACAAGTGAAAGGGGGCAGATTACAGGTAGTGCACAGTTGGAACGAGGACTTACACATGGCTTCTCGCCAATGCGCGACATTGCCCGGAGTACGCGAGAGGCAGGATAGAGGTAGAATCGAATCTGCTGGGAATTCTCTGTTCACGTACGAGTCGCTATCATTAGCCCAGGAGCCCTTGAGGTAGCTTTGGCCTAACGCATGGACTTACAGTGCCTTGTATACGAAGCTTGCCAAAAGATCGGCGTTCGCTTTAAGTCCTCGCGACGTGAAGTATTCATCGGTTGAAGCGATGCGGTCGATTTCCAGTGCTGTGCGCAGTACAGGGTCATCGGCATGACCATCTACAATGAGCTCATCCAACATTTTTCTGATACAATAGTATCGCGGATCTGTGACTTTATAGATACGGTGACCGTATCCATAGAGCCGAAGTTTGCCCGCTTTCACATTGTCAATCAGCTTTTGCACACCGCTAACGTCACCCACACGTTCAAATTGTTTGTAAGCCATCTCAATGGCGCCACCATGTAGTATGCCCCAGGCAGCAGCATTAGCAGAGATTAAACACATGAGTATATCACCAAGGGAGGAGGCAGTATGAAGAAAGGCAGCGGTCGAATGCGTCATCTCATGATCGGCCATGAGAACCCAAAGGCGTTCCAAGTAATGAACGTGCTTTTGCTTCGGTCTTTTCGTTCGCTCGTCGACGTGACCCATCATGAGCAAAGTGTTCTCGACAAAAGAGAGACCGGGCTCTGGTTGAGTCCAATCCCGACCACGCTGATGACAATACACGATAGAAGCCAGGGTATTAGCAGCGGAGCATGAGCGTATTATTTGATGATCCACAAGATCCATGTTTCCAAGATAAAGATTTTTGCCTGCATACGCTGGAATCCATTCTGGGCGGGCGGCGTCAAGCGCTGCCGTTGCAGCGATCGTCATAAGCACAGGCGGAGCATCGCGACTAAAAGATAGAGGTTAGGACTTGAGAGCTCCTGATAGATGAATATATAGACGAGATGACTGACGGGAAAGCTTTCACGGCCTCAAAGACTGTCGGAGGAGGCGCAGGATATGTCGCGAGGCTCAACGAAAAGAGCGTTTTCTCCTGCGCCGATGGTAGACGGCCCCAGATGAGCAAGTAAATGACATCCTCGTAACCTTTTTTCCCAACAAGATCGAGGATGGAATGGCCGCGATAATAGATCTCTCCTTTTAGTCCGTCGCTACCTCATTGACCACATAGTCAGCTATCCTTGCTAATGAGGCGGACCCTAGGGTTCGAAGTATGTAGAGAAAACTTACACGAATGTTATGGCGGATTCTTTGACGGCGGTATTGTTGAATCCAGGATCCATTATTCGTAGACCGCCCTCTACACAATCGCTAGCCACGCTCTTCTCATCCATCGCCTTGATCTTCTTGAAGTCGGTGGCCTGTACGGCATTCCGTTTGATTGGAATGTCGTATTCTAGTCCCGTTCGCCTATCTATGAC
>JAABUP010002806.1_pt1 | contig 32546 bp, 37 predicted proteins | sample 5559201 | NCBI WGS metagenome assembly JAABUP01 (sample SAMN10711887, study PRJNA513373) | rock metagenome | isolation source: Antarctica rocks | place: Antarctica
CCCCTCCCCCTCTCCCGCCACCTCTTTCAAAGACATGCTATTTTCAGAATGATGTAGCATTCAAAGCCGAATACTGTCCTCAATGTAACTCAGCCACAAGGAGCCTTGCCTATCTGGGCAGATGCATTGCTTGCATGACAGCATGGTGTCTAAAAGCAGGCTTGGAGAAGCTGCCGAGGAAGGTGAGCTGGAGCTGGTGAGCAAGGTGTTGGGCAACGCCCCGCTGACCACTAGAGAGCGCATCCGCCGCGACCGAGAGTTGCATCGCCTAGGCCTGAACCTGGTTGAACGCATTCCTAAAGATGTGCTCATAGATCTTGTTCAGGTCTGCAAACCTTGTAGCAGTTCTCTCTGTGAATCTGTATTCAACTATTGTTGTGCATCAGATTTCTTGCTTGCTTGCTCAGTTCAGTCTGCCTCTGTCTGCAATGCATCTGATGGAGGCACACATTTGGGCCTTAGCAACATAGTCAATTCAGAGCAGGTCATTGGTCGAAGGCCACATGTTTGGGCTGTAAAGACTGAAAGGCAAGCGAAGCAAGAGTGCAATGCATGCAGGATGTGTGCATCAGTCTTGAGGTGGCAGACCCAACAAGTCTGCCTGCAGCCATCAGCAAGGTTCTGAGAGTGATTGCGACTCTGCCACGCCTAGAGCGTTTTGTGGGAGAAGTGTGTGAGGTACCCCATTCCTGCATCATTCACTCATCTCCTCACTCATGCATTCATTCACTCATCCGTCCATCCATTCAATATGTGTTTTGCCTGGGGTCGCATTCATTCAGTCCTGAGTAGCTCCCTGTGTGACGTCCTGTTTTGGCAGTCACCACGCCAGCAGTAACATAAATCAGCGTCAGGCAAGCATGGTGGCCTTGCCGATGTTGCTCACGACAGAGACACACTCCTGCATGTTACTGCCGATGCACCACAGTAATGTTGGCACTGCTCGTGATTGAAAGCCAACAGAGTGTGTGCTAGAGGCTCCAAGGCAGTAGCACTCCTCCTGGCTAGCACTGCACATTGAGCTCAGCCCCAAGCATGCAGTCTGCTCCTTCAATGGACTTGCAACGAGCTCATCTGAAGCAACACATCATTTTGCAAACAGAGGATCAAGATGAAGGTCAAGCAGATGTGGTAATGCTTGTGTACAGGCAGTGTATCGCAAGGGCCAGCAGTTTGTGCCAGAGGCACACGCTAGGCAGGACCCTGCAAGCGTGCCAGATGTGCTGCTTGCCTGGACACAGGCGCTGAGTGGCCTTGACCAGGCCCAGCGCATCCAGCAGGCTGTGTTGCATCTGCTCAACAGCCGCCCTGGTTATACCCAAGCCAAGCCAGCACAGGTACCTGCCCTTGCCTCCCTGCCACACCTCAACAACCGTCAAGGCAGTAGCTCTGAATGTCTCCCTGACAGCAGTGGTGCAATGAAAGACAATGCATGAAAGACAATGCCTTGGTGTCAGTGCTTTTTGCATGATGTCGACTGTTGCATGCAGCCTCAGAGGTTGCTGCAACAGTGTCCAGCTTGGCATCAATCCAAGCTGCAGCTGTGTTGCACCAACATGGCTGGCTCTTCTGATGTCTCTTTTCCATGTCACAATTGCCCTCCTTCTACCTGTCACTAGCATATCCGACAGGACAGACTGCCATCATTGCACTCATCAATAAAAAAGGTCATGGTGGCATTTGCTGCCGCTTGAATCAGGCAAAATGTTACACTGAGCTCATCAACAACAGAGGTGACAGCAGACAGCATTGTATTTGCAGGTTGGCTTGGGGGAGCTGGTGCCTGCAGTGAGACATCTGATAGAGTATGAGCGCAACAGCCTGGCTGCTGCTGACACCATTGCAGCTGCTGAGGGTGTGGTTGCAGCCCAGCCGGATGTGCTGCTGCACCGCATTGTGGCCCAGTTCCAGCATCTGTTTGACTGCCACCGCCTAGAAGGAGTCTTGCCTGCTCTCAATCAGGTGAGGAGTTCCTTTATCCTTACTGTGGCAAGCCATTGCCACCACAAGAGAAGAATGTGTTTTGTTGCTCTCCATGGCAAGCAGTTGCCACCACAAGAGAAGGATTTTTTTTGTTGCTCACCATGGCAAGCAGTTGCCACCACAAAGAAACAAAACTCTTTGTTGATTGCTGTGGCACGACATTGCCACCACATGCAAAGTTGGTGGACAGGGCTGTGACTGATTCAGCCAGGCAGTTGTTTTGTGGAAGGATGAAACTGTTTGCTACAATTTACGTGTCTGCTGTGATTGACTTTGACAAGAGAGCGCATCTTCCCTTGGTGCTTGTTTAAGCAGTCTAAGACTACATTGCATTCTCGATTGCTTGCAATGCACCTTGTTGCGTCCTGAACATATGACAGTACCGTGACAGATGTGCTTTGCATATACATTGTGGGCAAACTTTGTTCAAGGGAAGGTCAGCATCAAACCCAGGCCTGCGTGGTTATATGCTGTGTGAGCAGCACTCCAATGAAGCTTATCACATATGCTCAAAAGGCACACTTCAGTCTCTAAACCCAGGCTGCTGAGGTCGTGCACAGAGACTGCCTGCATTTGCTGATTGGCAGTGAGTAGAACCGTGTGTGCCCTTAGGTGTATGTGGCATACACAGAGGGCATGAATTTCAAGAAGGCATTGGCTGACCTGCTGGGCCTCAACACTGATGCCAGCATTGGCTCCTGCCTGCAGCGTATCAGGCAGCTTCTTGACAGGTTAGCAATAGCACATGCACCCAAAACCCAATGTGCTGGGAGAGCAAAGACAGCCTAATCTGGTCTGCACCTTTCCTGAGTTGCACGCTTTTGTGGTCCTTCCAGTGACTGAGACTGTAACAACAGCCACAGTCACAATCACAGTTCACGCATGATGATGTCCTGACACGAGCTCTGCCAAAGCCACCTTTTCATGGGCTTTCTTGCACCCAACCACTCTGAAGTTACATGAGAGGGGCAAACATGACTGGTCGTTCCTTGCAGGCATGGGCAGGCCTTGGATCTTAAGCATGACTACCAGGGCAGCCCTGCAAAGGCAGGCAAAGAGAATGAAGCAGCGCATGCCAAGGAAGACAAGGCTGACGGCAACTGGCCTGAGGTACAGATCAGGGTGGCAAGCAAGCACTCAGGTAGCCTGCTGTCAGCCTTGGCTGTGCACTATCACTTTGCTCCGCATTTTAAGCATGCATTTCTTCCTGCTGAGCTGTGCCAAAACCACTTGCTGTCTCAAGAGGAGCACAAGTTATAGTATCATGTGCTGTTTGAGGAGGATCTGAACCAGGCTGCGATGGAATTTGACTAGCAGACAGCATGCTTGAACATGGTGTGATAGTCCAGCAAGGAATGCTTTACAGGTGTCACGGCAGCAGACTATGCTGCCAACAAGGCTGCAGCCAAAACCTGCAATGACAGCGGGTTGCACGACAGCCTGGCAGATCCTGAGGCGTACAAACATGTGGAAGTGACAAAGCAGCTGGTGACCCTCCTGGGTGTTGCTAAGGCGGAGCAAGTAAGCCATGCATTTTGTTCTTCACCACTGTCATGACATGCTATGGTACTTGCTTGTATTGTCACCTGGTGCTGGGCAATGCAGTAACAGATGTGCAGCTGCAGCCAGACCTGTTGTGTACCAATGGCATGTAAAGACAAACAGGTTGCTGACCTGCGCCAAAATCTTGATAGGTTTGTACGAGGCTTGATGCTTGTGCATCCTCTGAGCATAAATGAACGCTGTGCTGTTTGCCTTTGCCCTTCACTCGCAATTTGCAGCAAGTCTGACAGTAGCATGGTTTTGTCTGCTGACAGGTGGTGCCGCAAGCAGAGAAGATTGTAGCTCGCCTCAAGCGCTTGGATGAGGTCATGCCCAAATACCAGCATGTTGCTGGTCAGCTGTATGATCTGCTCAGGGTGAAAGGTCTGGACGATGTTGTGCCTGCTGTATCTAGACTTGTAACATCGATGAACTGACCTGAAAGGCTTTGAAGGTTTCAGGTATTCCACTCTGAAATGGCCTCATGATGTAACAGAGCGGGAACTAAAAGTCTGATGCCAGCATGTCCAGGTGCTTGTTACTCAACCGGTTACATCTTGAGGTTATAAGAGGCTGATATGCATACGTAAAGTACTCTTAAGAGTGCTCTTCGTGTCTACCTTGTCTGCAGACTTATTCAGAATCGCAACTCTCTTCAACAGTGATCTGTGTTTCGTTGGTCTCCCTTACTTGCACAAACTAATGGCATGTCTGGTCTGACTCACACCAACATGAATCAGGCCTTTTGCCATTGGTATGATACTGCAATAACTGCAGACACTCAGTGAATGTCACTGTAGTGATGTCTTGTTTCCTGACCTGTCACATCAAGATGGTGCAGCGGACAAGCTCATCATCACATGTGCACATGACGTGTTACAAGAAGCAGGATGCCCAGGTTACTTTACAAAAGACAGCCAGTCTTGCAACAAGCAATTCCCAAAAAAAGCCGCTTATGCAACAATCTTGGCCTCGCCCTGGTAGATCTTGGCCTGCTCCTGCAGAATAGTGAGGCGCACACCCTTGCCCTTGGGCAGGGAAATCATAGGGGAATTCTTGTTACCAATCACAAACACATTGTGCTGTCTGGTGACAAAGGTGTTCTCAGCAGCGTCCTTCAGCTCAATGATATCAAAAGAACCCTTGTGCTTCTCCCTCTTGGTCATGATGCCAACACGCCTGCAAGGACAGATCAGCTTTGCCAACACCACACGCTGTGCATCAAGCGACATTGCATCACCTGCACAATACAAAGCCTGCAAGGATCCCCCTTGGGACACGTTCTGTTAAACAACAGTTGAACAACCTTCAGCACAAACCTCCATATGAAGAACTGCTGTATGCTTCTTCCAAATCTGATTGAGCACAAGCAAAGCAAGCATCAAGCATAAGTGAGCAAACAGCTTACCCATTGTTGGCTCCGCCAGTGACCATGCATAGGTTGCCTAGCTCAAACCGGATGAACTCCTTGACCTTGCCATTCTCAATGTCCAGCACCACGGTGTCATTTACCTGAAAATAAACTGGGCCTTCAGTGAACCTCAACCTCAGTGACCATCACAAGGACCTATGCTGACAATGGATACACCGCTGTACTCAGTGAGCTTCAGCACCGTTGCCACCGGTGACATTCAGCATCCTTACAAGTTGACTTCCCATTGAAACTCTCGTTTGAATCAATTGCAAATGAAAAGTTTGCTGCTAACTTGCATGCCATGCGTTGACAATGTGTCGCAGTCAGCGCCTGCACAATCATTACCTTAATGTCTGGATCAGGATATCTGATGGTCCTGCCATCATGTGTGGCAATGTATGGCACACCAGCTTTGCCAAACTGTTGTCGCTTGACCTTGCATAGCTTGTATGCTGCCTCCTCATTTGAGATTCTGTGGGGAACAAACCGACCCTTGGGGTCATACACCAGTCTGAAATTTTCATTTGTCTTCTCAATTTGAATGACGTCCATGAATCCAGCTGGGTATGTGGGATCAGTTCTGACTTTGCCGTCCACCTTGACATGCCTCTGCATCAGAATGGCCTTCACCTCTCGGCCAGTCAGGGCATACCTACAAGAGCAAGTGCAGCTGCTCAATCCGAGTCCTGCCTGTGAGGTGCTTGCCATCTGCACTAATGTTCTGCGTTCTGAGCTTACTTGAGGCGGTTCCTCAACAAAACTGTGAGGGGCAAGCATTCTCTCTGCTTGTGGGGACCTGGTGATGGCTTGGGAGCCTGCAAACAGCCAGCAGAGACCGTAAGCTCATATGGCCGCAAGCTGCAGCTGACCCTAGCACAGTGGTCATTGCAGCTAAGCCCGATGGACTCTGATATTCAAGTTACTGACTGTCTTCTCAAACTAGTGACATCAGGTTGTGACGGCTGCTTACAAAGACGCCCCCAAGCTTGTCGAGCATCCAATGGGACGGGGCATTGAGCCTCTTCAAGTGCTTCTTGGGTCCACGAGGCATCGTGCCAAGTCTTCAACAGCAGACTGCAAGCTTACGGCGGCTTGCCAAGAGAGAGAGCCTACCTCACACCAACTCGGTATACAACCCTGCTTAGCATTTAGATCCCTGCCAAGCTCTGCAGAGGTCATAAGTAATGAAGGCTTTGACCCTCGGTCTACACCCGGTCTCTGCTGGCGAGCACGCCATAGAGGGCGATCACGCGCTGATCTGCCGAAGGAGTTGTACTTTGGCCGATATGTTGCCTATGTAATGCTGCAGCAGAGCTTTGGCGCTGGTCTCTGTGCACAAGGCTGCTTGCGGAGGTGTCTGACAGCGCAATAGGTCTAGGAGCAATACACAGCTTGTTCTGGCCTCCGCCTGTCATTTTCAGCACGTTCATCCCGCTCGACATCTTCGTCCAATCCTGTTGACAGACATGTCTCGCCGGTGAGACCTTGTGCTGTCTTCTGCACCACTGTCGATGCCGTACTTTCAGTCGGTGATGTCAGTCAACGCGCAAGAGTGTGTGCCAGGCGCTTTGGTCGTGGACCCTGCGTTCTTCAAGCGCATTTGAACTTGACGCCCGCCTATGCAGGGTTCCTCAGAGACGCGGAGCGGGAAGAGGCACAGTTGACCCTGCTCTCGCATCTGCAGCCATGGTGAGTGCGAAATAGCAGACGGTCCAGAACAGCATCTTCTTCTTGGCATCGTTCTGCGCTCATATCTCGTGCTTGCGAGTGCACGCAACATGGCTATGCCATCAGTCATTTAAAAGTGTGCAGGACTTTGGCATGTGGTAGTATGCTGGCATGGCTCCATCCTGTGCACCCTGTCAGGGCAGTCGCAATCAGGTATCTCTGCCTCACAGACTTGAAAGCTGATGTGTGTCTGCAGGTTGAGTCCAAGACAAAGCTTGCAGCAGGTGTGAAGCCTTTAGCTGGGGGTGGTGGCATCTTCAAGTCAGCAGCAGTTGAAGTTCTCCGGCGTGAGCGGCGTTTGATGACAACTGGGGACATTACCAAGTATGTACACTGGACTTGGGTCTCTCTCTCTCTTCACAGCACACAGGTCACACGCCAGTCAGAACTTTTGCATCAATGCTAGTACTTCTCTTTGTAGATCGTTTCTTTTCACGACGCGTGTGTTTGGGTGCTCACGAGGAACACGCCCTTTTGCATGCAGGCTGGCTCTGGAAATGGAGTTGATCAACTGCCAAGGCAAGACGCCAGACGCCACCATGGCCTCAGCGCTGTACACAGATGTCAAAAGGAAACTGCATTTGTCGGTTTTCACTCGTCCACAGGTGCTAATCCTGAATCTCTACATGTTAGGACTACTTCCAGTCTGTGCCTCACAGCTTCGGGTGTGTAGCTGGATGTGACTCACCAGACATCCCAATCTGCATGCAAGGCATGTGTATATGCTGTGTACCAGAAACATACCGCTTGCAAGCAGAATGAGTACAGCAGTCTTGCACATCCAAGAGCTCATGTCACAGCAATCAACACATGTCTGTTGTTGTGTGCCCACAGTCGCAGACCTGGGTGGTTTCATTACACAAAAGCGGATGTTCAATCGTCCCGTTCAATGGACTGTTTCTCATGCACAGGCAGACATGCTTTCCACTTGCAGCTTAGATGCAAGAATCACACCCAAGCCATGATATTGCAGGAAGGCATGTTTGGGTTGCGTGAATGGGAGGATGAGGGTTTTATGCCTCCAACTCAGGACGCAGATGACCCTAGCTATGACCCATCAGTGTCTGTCAGGAAGGCCCGTCAACCCTCTGCTAGGGTATACCTTTTAGCCCTCGACTGTTGCTTACTCTTTCACAACAGTACTTTCAGCACCTTCCTGCCTTGCAGATGTGCTGCACCGGTGTGGGCTGGGCTCCAGTGACATGTTGCGCATCAGCATTCCGCCATACATGCATGGTCTAGAAGTGCATTTATCACAGAGGCATCTTTCAAAATTACGATTGTGTGTGGTACGCTGCAATTACATTCCAGACTGAGCGTGCTCTCAGCCACAGTACTTTGCTAGATGATGTCCAGGGAAGATTGTACTACATCTCACTCAGGCTCATCACATGTACATGTTGCAGCTTGTTGGTACCCAAATGCCAGTGCTGTTTACGATCCGGTGCCATTCAGCTACTCCCCATGTGTGTTTGTGTGTTTGTGTTGATCCCAGTGTGCAATTGCAAATTGATCATGACGTCCCGTCCAGAGTCTGTCATTTGAATTCCATGACATAGCTGCTGTGAGTGTACAGGCGGCACCCCGGCCCAGGCGTTTCAAGGAGACCACAAACAGTAAGTGGGATGATTACTACGAGGCTGAGTCGCCCCCCTCCTACCCGCACCTGCAGCGAATCAGCAGTGCCAGGCAGGGCAGCTACAGTGACAAGGCTCTCCTGCTGCTCAGCGGTATGCTTTGTTCTTGCACTAACCCCTGTACCTGCAACACCCATCCCCTACTTGGAACGTTCTGCCCCTACCTTAGTCACCTATCCCCTAACTGGCCAACTTTAGTCACCTATTCCCTACCTGGCAAATGCTAAACCTAGCTGGTGATCTCTACCTTACCTATGGTTTACTACCATAGCTGGTGAGGTCCACTTTAGCAGATGTTTGAGCTGTAGACTTATTCCATAGATGCAATCCCCAGTTCAGTTGTCTTAAGCCATTGTGGGAAGCAGAAGAGGAATGATAACCAGCTGGAAGCAGCAGGGGAGTCAAGTCAGTGAATTTATGACTCATCTGCAGGGGCATGTGAGGTGGGCTCTCCTATGAAGGTTCAGAGGGGTGTGGGGAAGAAGAGTAGCGGGCGGTACCAGATGCAGTATGAAGAAGAATATTTCTATGAGGAGGAGGGAGAGGGCGAGGATGAGTCAGACACTCGCCAGCGGTGGCCAGCACGCTCAGCTGATGGCAAATTCAGGGTCAGTGCTGCGATCACACCTACAGACATCTAGCATGTGTAGACTGTCAACAGCAGTGCATGTGGTCACTGCTTACAATAAGCAGACAGGAACGCATGTCATTGCTTTTTGAGGTCCAGTGATAGCAGTCGCATGGGCAGTAGAAACAGTAATGCATGTCAGTATTGCTCACAGTCACAGGTGGCAGTGCATGCTTGGTACATGTTGAAGTGCATGCCTGCATGGTCTACGAGCAACCAGTAGCAATGTATGTCAATACTTCTTCCATTCAACAAGCAACAGTGCACTGAGAGGTTGTGTGGAAAAGCTACTTGACCTGTTACGTGGCTGGCACTTTTTCCAGCCTGCCAATGTGACTCAGACATGAGTCCTACTAGCACGATGAGGTGGCAGTCACTGCTCAGGCTGGGTGTAAGCCTGAAAGCCTGAGACAGTGCCAGATACACACACTCTGCATCTTTACCTTACTTATGGGGCTTCTATTCATGTTTTCGACCATGCTAGCTGATGTCAGCATGACCCTGCACAGATCAGAGTTCACAGGATGCACAACTCATGTAACGTCTACACATTGTGAACATGATCATCATCATCATCATCATCATATGAGATTACTGTGCAGCAGTGCTGACGTGCAAGGCCTGCTTTTGCAGAAGGCCAGTTTGAACAGGCGGCCATCCCCAGTCTTACTACCCAACAGGCGCCGTATCAGGACCCCCAGCCCGAGCCTGCCAGACTCCCTCAGCCCCCACCCCTCCATGCACGACGGCCTGGCTGCCCTGCATGAGGCAGCCACTAGCCCTAAGAGGCAGGCCAGGGCACTCAGCAGCGCCCTGCCCTCTCGGGTCGCCAGCACTGCCCTGCCTTTCCATCAGGATGCACCTTCAGGACCTCAGGTGAATTACAACTTCGTACCTCATTGTTGACTTGCCCGTCATGTGAGACTCCGATTGTACGAATGCAAAAGTCACAGTCTCAGCCCAGTTGCCAGGTTGTCAGTTTCGCAGCAGCCAGGCACACTCTTGTGTCATGTGCTGCTTCACACCTGATGTTGTTGTGCTATGGCGCAGGCTTATGGGAGTGGGGAGGCACCGGAGTTGATACAGCAGCTGCCAGGGCAGGCCCCAGCAGGACTGCAGGCAACATCCCCTGAGCCCGCCTACAAGAAGACAAAGCTGGCCCATTTGAGGGTGAAGGTCCCTGGCGGGGTAACCTCCACCCTATACAATTTGCTCACTCAGACTGTTGCTTTCTTACATGTATACTCCTTCAGTGGCAGCTGCTTACAGGTGTGCCTGGCTTGTGTTGTCTTTTGTCAGCTCACATTCTGAGCTAGCATGTTCCTCCAATCATCAGATCGTCAACTTATTTGCACAAATACCAGCCAAACATCACACACTCAGCTATGCATCCAGCTATGCACTCAGCTCCCAAACCTGTGGCCCAACTGCGTGTTTATGCAGCAAGCATGCTCGAATGGAATATTTGTCTGTAGCAATTTGTAGCTTTGGTTCATTGCTACAGTCCTTTTGCATGAAAAGACTGGTGTTATGACAAGAGCGCTGGTTTGTTATGCAGGGTGCAGGTGCAGAGGTTCAGCGGCCAGTCTACCAGATGCATGCATACCCCCCTGGGGTAACACCCCCAAGCACAGACAACACCCCCTGGGGTGTGGCCTTGGGCCAGACCCTAGCAACTCCTCGCATGCCTGACCCCCAGACCAGCCCCCCTGCACCCCGAGTGATGGACCCTGGGGCAGGGCATGGATCCTGGGTGCAGGGCATCCCAGGGTGCGGTGATGCCCATGCCAGCAACAGCCCTTCCCCTGCTGGGGAGGCCTGCCTCACAACCCCTACAGATCTTCTGCTACAGGTGTGTTACTGACAGTTCTATGTCAAGGGGTTCATCCAGCCACAGGTTAGAAAGCCACACCAATTTGGTAGCAGAGAACAGGGCCTGAGCAAGCATGTAGACACATACGTATTCAATGTACCAGACAGACAAAGTAGCTTTTAGCAGACATATAGGCAGCGTAATTAAAGGAGATCAGTGCAGTGCCTGCTGTTCAAAAGCCCCTGTCAGTCATGACTGCATGCCGCTGACTCATGCTCTACAAGTTACACTACCAGTTTATCAATATATATCTGTTCGTGCACCCATCTGTTCATGCATTTATCTGTTCATGCCTCCATTCAGTGCCTCATTCATGCATTTGTTCTTTCCAGGCAGCAGAGGAAGAAGAGGCAGCTGAGCGGCTCCTGCTACAGCAGCAGCAGGCTTTGCGGTCAGCAGGGTCAAAGGGAGGAGGCGCCTTTCAGCCCTGGAGGGGTGGCCAGGGGGCCGCAGCAGACGCCCACCAGGACTCCGCAGCTGGATCCCCAGGAGATGAGCCCAGCAGGTCCCTGGGCTTTGACTTGCGTCCCAAGGTACAGACTTAGTTGTTTATTGTAATGAAAAGTTTGCTGGCGTCACTCAAGGGGAGCAACATTATTCAAATCAAATACAACCCTGCCAAAAGGTTTGATTACACAGCAAAGGCCTGAGATGCATGAGATGTGAACCAAGATCTTGTGATGGATCATCCTGCAAGCATACTGCGAGTTATGTTTATAATCCATGTCTATTAGCAAGGCATGCTCCCTGAAATGAAATAATTGGGAGTGCCTCATCACCCCACAGGCTCATTGCCCAGAGGAGACGTTGCCTCATCTTGCTTGCTCACCTGTAGAGATGACACATTTTCTATTGTCACTTGAAGTTCACAGTCCTGATTAATCAACCCTTTTTGAATTACAACACCCTTTCAAGCTATTTTGAATGTTCACATAGTCTGGTATACATGCAGTGAAGCAATGCCAGATATTGCTACATGCAATGTCATTGCCAGACATTCCAACAAGCTGCATGTGCAATAGGGATTGGACATGTCAAACAAGCAGAGGACACCCAGGCTGGGGCTGAGGGCACGTGCCCTGGACCTGCCCCTGCAGGCCTCACGTACGTCCAGTCATGACCTGGACATGGCTCACTCCCCCCCAGTGCTTGGGGCTCAACCCAACCCCAGGTACACTTCATGGCAAGCCCTTGTCTGTTGCTTGCTGGGCATTGTCTATTGACCATCTTCTGTTGAATCTGGTCTGCATAGTCCCAGTTCCTCCGTACTGCCGCTGATTACCTGTTGCTCATAAGCTGTCGCCCGTTGCCTGTCACCTGTTGCATCTGGTCTTTCCATTTGGGCGTCATCACCTCGTTTCAGCTGGCAACAGGTATCCTTCCACATCGTCATTATTCCTTGCTGTGGACTGCAACACAGCTGCCTGTTGTGCCTTTCAAGCAGTGCATGTTGCTGCTGCCTGTTGCCTGGCATCAACGCTGCAGTGCACCCAGGGCATGGCTTGACCTGCCATGGTGGACAAGCTGGTGTCATGATGCAGTGCACAGTATGCTGGCATGATCAGTGTGAGCCAACTGGAGACTCGTGTCCGGAGGCTAGAGCAGCAGCTTGGAAGCAGGCATCCTCAGGTGGGCCATCTCCCTTGTCAATCCTTTCTTGTCCTCTCAATCCTCATCGCCTTTTGCCTCATTCCTTCCCCTTTGGGTTGTTTGCCTTGAAAGGCTGGCGAGCCCTCTCGTTGGGCTGTCAGTGCTGTTTACATTGCTGCAGATTTGCAACTAGCAACAGGACAAAGCGCATCTCAAACTGCACAGGCATCACTGCGCCTTCTCATGCTTTGTTCTGCCCTGCGCCTTGGTCCGTGATGCAATTGCAAGATGCGCTCGTCCCCCTTTTTGTTTGTGTGGTCTCCAAGTCGAGCGACTTTTTGACAAGTCTTCCTCACAAGCTCGACAAGAGTGCCATGTCTCTCACAGTGTACTGCCATGGCAGCTTTCAGTAGGAACAGAAAGAGGCAAAGTGGTGAGATGTGGTTGTGTTGGATGTGCAGGTGGGCAAGGCATGGTTGCTGTTGAGCAGGGCCTATCAGGCTGAAGCAGCTGAAGGGGCACCAGAGCATGCTACCAGTGCCCATCAGGCGCTCATCAGGTGGGTGCTTTCAATACAGGACCTTTTCAGAACTAATGTCATATGACCATGGTCAATCAGAAACATTTCAGTGGACGCTCCCCTGTTCCCTTTTTTCCATGAGTGGCTCCTTTGGTGACTCCAATCCCTGCTATGACATTACTGTGTACACTTCCCATTTGCATGACTGTGCCCTCGTCAGGTGTTTACACCCTGCGGTGTTATCACTTACGGCTGTCTATGCTTTTACATATGGTGCACTCAGATAACATCATCAGGGTTTTGTGTTTGCTCAGCATCTTGCCCTAGGAGCAATGCTGATTAGCTTTCATGAGGTACCAAAAAGCTGTTGCTCACATCCTAGCCCCCCATCATGAAATCGGCACAATTTTGACAAGGGCATGGGGTTTGTTTTGCAAACAATGACACTGCAGCAACCTCCTGACCACAGTGTGATGCCACAACATTCCCAATGTGTTGCAATACAGTGTGCAGTGCCTCACTACAGAAACGTTCAACACACAGCAGTGCTGTCGTGCCATGCATGCAACACGCAGCAGTTGGCTGTCAAGCCTCAAACCAAGGCAGAAGCTTTGATAATGCAGGGCTTGGCAAATATGTGCTGGGTGTGTTGCTGATGATGACAAGGGGGCTCTGCACAGCAGCATGTTCAAGGAGTCTTTTGGTTACTTGTTTGGAAGACTGAAGAGTTTGAGTCAGCCCCCCAATGCAGATCTGGGCAAGATTCCTGATAACATGGTGCCTCTTGAACTACCCAAGCGCCTTATGCAGCTGTCAGAAGCTGCCACAAGCGGCTCATGACATATTCGAACCCAATCATGGCCATATCCGCGCTGCATTTTGACATGTGGCCAACTTTGCTGTCTTTATGCTCTTTTGTCACAGACTGAACTCATCTGTACAGTAGAAATGAATGATTTTGCGCTTTTGGTGCTCATTGCAATGAGTCCCTGCTGCTTGTGTCAGACTATGAGGCCTCCTCAGCTCGGCTTATTTCGGTGTGAAGCTTGTGTCGCCACCATGCACTTTGCTCGCCCAATAGGCGAATGTAATCCAAAATCATGTTGCCTGTGTGCATTTGAAAATTTTGATCCCAGTCAGATTTCTTGTCGAAAGCTTGACACAGGAGAGCTTCCGAGAAAATATCATCGCACAAGCAGTCAGCGTGTTGCATGCAGGACGGTGATACAGATTAGGCACATGTGCTACAGCTGATCTGGGCAAGCAGGGGATAAGCAATGTCCAATGGGGACGAAAAAACCCTTGAGCAGAATCTTAGGTCTGTTTTGCAGCGGAGCGCTCGAGGTTGGTACGGCTGCTGACTTTGCCAGTCGTAGATACTTTCGCGGCTTTGATCAGCCAGTGGTCCAGAAATCTGTAACGATAGCATCGCCCGTAAGCTATGCTTGCTGTTTGATGCAGGTTTGCTGGTCAATTGTGACTACCTGACTTCTTCGTTTATAGCTGTCTTTTGCAATAGTTGACATCCCTTGTCACCGTCAGAAGCTTTCGTTGTGTAGCTGCCCTGATCACAATCCACAGCAGCGGTGCTCAAAAGCACCTTAAAGGCAGCATGGCAGAGTCAAAATCCAAGGAGCTCGCCAGCAGCAGCTCTGGTCCTAGTCATGCACAACCACCTGCACCTGCTCAGCAAACGGAACCCAGCGCAAGCAAACCGGTAAGTTGCCCCACATCGACGAGGGAGATTTGTCCCCTGTATTAGCTCGTGATATACACATGCTTGCGCGAGAGAGGCCATAGTCGTTTACGTTCAACCTGCAGTTTAACCTGCAGAACACTGAAGCTTCTGCTCCTAAAGCCCAGCCTTTGAAGTCGCCCTGGGCAGCGATTGTCAGGTCAGAACCAAAGGGGAAAGAGGCTGCCACGGTCAAGGCAGCAACCAAACCTCAAATGACAAAGCAGGGCAGCAATGCTTCTGCAGCCAGTAGCAAACAGGACTCGCAGCCTGCGTTGCCCTCGTATGCTCAGGCAGGAGTGTCGCAGAGACCGAGCTCATCTTCGCCGGCAGACAGCAAGAAGGCTGCACAAGCTGTCAACGCTGATCATCAGTCTCCTGACGCCGCGTCCGTTGAGGTCGACAAGCACGCTCCAGCGACGCCAGCAGCGTCAACTTCCCCAGTTCCTCCCAGCGATACATCCTCCAGCACAGCAGAAAAATCGCGTGACGAAGGCAATGCTGCAGAAGCCTCGACCAGCAGAGCTGCTGATGCAGAGGTAGTGCCACAAGCATAGCCTGCAGTAGTCAAGAATTTTGGTGCATGCGACACAGCTCACAGGGCACTGCAAGCTGTCTTCTCTCACCAACAGATGTTGTCTGTGTGCAGGTTGAGGCCCTCAAACCTGTAAAGATGGCGTGGAACAAGGTGTGTTTTGCTGCGCAAGGCGCGTCCTTCTGTGCGCCATGTCTGCTTACAAGCATGCCAACCAAGACTCACAATCTTCATGCAATGCAGCAGCCATCAGAGTCATCTGGAGCTGCTGCTGTGGCAAGCACGCCTTCTGTCTGGCCATCCCTGAGGGACGCCAAAGAGCAGAAGGTTGTCAAGAAAGCCGCACCAGGACCTGTAAGTTGGCCTCAGGCTTCTGAGAGACCGGTTCAACCAGCTATGCATTGGCTGTGCCGTATGAACCCACGTCGGTTGCAAATGTGCCAACCCTGTTCATTTTTGCACAGCCAGTGCTGCAGACCCACCTTTGAGACAACAAGGCTGTGATGTCCTCTTGCTCTGTAGTAAGCTCATGAGTCAGTGAAGTTGCGTCTGTCATTCCTGGTGTTTCTGACAGCATATGTACTGCAGGCACAGTCTGGACCAACTCCTGGGAAAGTCCTGAGCACTGCTCGCCCTCAGCTGAACTCTGCGGCAGCCTTTAAGAGAAAGCCAGAGCGGGTTAGAGCTGTACCCCTGCCCATTGCATCTGCGTTTGTCCAACCCAGCAGCAGCCAACAGGCAAACCATGAGGCAAGCACTTCCCAGTCAGGAGCAGCCCATTCCAGTCAGGCGGCCCAGTCGTCCGATGCTCCATTAGCAGCTACACCCAATAGCAACCTCAGCTCTGGCAGGGGCGCCAATCCCTCTGCCAAGCCCTTGTCCTCAGATAGGACCACAGGCATAGGTGCCAGCAGCAACAGCATGATGCCTGAGCGGGGTCAACGGGGGGGTAGAGCAGGGGCTCGGAGCGGTTCCCGGCAGGGGCGTGGCTATGATGGCCAGATACAGGGTCCCCCTGCACCTCCCACCGGGTCCATGGCTCGAGGCGAGGGCCCCAAAAGGGGCCGCGGTGGGCGTGGGAGTGGGTCAGGATACAGGCAGCAGCAGCAGTCACAGTACCAGGGTGTCCCAGCGCAGAATATGGCATCTCAGCAGGTCTACTACCCCGTATCCTCCACCATGTATTACCCACCAGCAGCCTTTGGGATCCCTGCTACTGTTCCTGGGCTGCCTGCCATCTCGCAAGAGCAGCTGCTTCTGGCAGTGCGCCAGCAGATTGAGTACTACTTCAGCATAGCAAACCTTGTCAAGGACGTCTTCCTCAGGTCTAAAATGAATGAGGAGGGCTGGATTGCTCTGCACGTCATTGCCAGCTTCAACAGAGTCCGGATGCTGACGCCAGACTTAGCCATGATCATGGAAGCTCTGACAGATTCCTCCACAGTCGAGCTGTCAGGTGACAGCCTGTTCATCAGGCCCAGAGCCGGCTACCAGCAATGGATCTTGCCTGAAGCGCAGAGAGATGCCTCTGCTCATGCATTGCCTCACATGCCAGGCAGCACCAGCAGCAACATCATGAAGCCAGCTGGCCAGCAGCAGCAGCACAGCACCACAGCTGGCAGCAGCCACGATGTTGCTGCTGACACTGCAGCAGATAGATCCACGCAAGCTGACGGCCACGCCGGCAGTAGTTCAGCAGATAATGCCACAGAGGGCGCAAGCCAACAGACTAGCTCTGACAAAGCCGACGCTGTCGTCGAGGAGGGCAGCATACAAGAGGGTGCTCCTGCTACGCCTAGTAACAGCAGCCAGGATCGCAACGTGAATGACACTGGCAGCAGTCCTAGTCCGGTGGAGGGGGCTGAGCAGGGGCAGTCAGGGGTGCAGCCTGGGGCTCAGGCTCAGCACCATCCAGATGCTGCAGTTGTCTTGGATGAAGACCATCCTGAGGAGGACATGTTTGAAATGGATGAGGTAGGGGCTTACAGCATGCGTCATGTGAGCGCCAGGACATCACTGCATATGTCTGAAAGTGTGTGTCTCGTGCTTTGGACTGTATCAACAATGTATGGTTAATGTCTATTTGTGTTTCAAGTTCGAACCTGTGGTTTGTTCTGCGGAAAATTTCTTGCGTGATCAACTTCAGTAAGTTGGCCACCTGCACCCTTACTTCGTCAGGGACAATGCATATTCCTTGATCATGTCTTAATAGCAAATAGCAGTTCGGCAAGTACAATCAACTTCACGTACTGTCATGACACGTGCTGACAAGCAGGACTTGAATGTGCTGGGAAATGCTTAACACCAATCAGCCATTAACCTTTGGCGAAACATGATGCTGAATGGCCTGTTCATGGCTCATCACCTGATGCTGGTGCTGCAGGATCAGGATACGCAGAGGCCACTGACTGCAGCTGCAGCCAAGGATGAGGCTGAAATGGCTGACAAGGATCTGGCCAAGCTGATTGTGCTGACGCCTTCACGCAAGAACGGCTTGGATGCCAAGTCTGGTAGTCACAGCCATCATGCTGCCTCTGCTCTCACTGAGGGCTTGCGCTTGTTTGACGAGGTACACCTGCTGCTGATGCTGTCAACTGCTCTGCTTATGGTATTGCATTACCCTGTGCATGGCATACAACATGCGTCTGGTCACAGATGATGCAAGCAGCTGATTGTCTGACTGAGTTACGGATATGCTCTTTCAGGCGGCCAAATTGGCTGTCGTGGTGCAAAGTACACTAGATCACTTTGCATCATACCAGATTCTCAGTTTGAGGACATCTGTCCATGTGTATGTGTGGGTGCTGCACATGCTGTCATCAGCAGAATCATGCACTTGCTTCAAAAGCACAAAAGCACTGCTGCTGATGATGAGCTACCCAGCTGCTGCAAAATGACACCAGCTTGCTGTTGGTGTTGTGCTGTTGCCACGTCATGCTGCGCAACCTGCTTCAATGGGTAAAAAATGGCACTAAGTCATTGTCAATGGTACATGTGAACTGGGGACACTGCATGATGCGTGCAGGACAAGAAGGCAGAGGGGAAGCGGCGGCCCCCCAAGGCCCCAAAGGGAGCTCAGATCTACCCTGCCAGTCTGCCCCGGAGCATGGGCTCTAGAGGCAGAAATAGGTGCACCTGAGGACATCTCGTGGCTCTTTTGACTTGTAGTCTCAACAGCATACTCAAGTGTGACTTGCTACAATACCAGTGCGTCTGCAGAGGCGTATCAGGGCCAAATATCGTGCATGCTTGTTAGCAATTTTGGATGGCTATGCATCGTTCCTGCCCAGATGCTACTCCTGACTGTGCTGCTTGCTATAGCAAGGACTCCTGTGTTCCAAAGTCTGTCACATGTGTGGACCCTCAGTTGGACTCTCATCAAGCAGCAGCTGTTCAAACTTAGTGTATCTCGCAGCATACTTCTGCAACCAGATATGTTTACAGGACTGCATGGCGATTCTAACTTCATTATCATTTTCTAAAGATGAGGTTCAATCTGATTACTACTAAGTTGCAATCCAAGAGGGTGATATTTTGGTCAGAACCTGATGCCTGCGCTCACCAGGGAGAAGTGCTGTTGCAGGAACGGCAATGCGTTGCATGGCAGCAGCCCCCCGGGGAACTCAGTGGGGTGGTTATTGGGCAGCAGTCCTCCCAACGGGCTCATGGGCACTTCCCCTACCAGCACCAGCAGCAGCTTTGGAGCCCACCGTGACGCAAATGCATCAGGTGGCAATTCTCAGCTCTTGCTTGTTCGTCCAACAGCCATTATAATGTGTAGCTGATTATGCATTTTCACTAGCTATCACAATCTTAATTGGGTCGGGCAGCTTGCAAGTTGCCAAGCTTACTGCTAGATGTGTTGCCTGCAGTAAGTACAAGGAGCTGGTCGACAAGGTGCATGCAGCCCTCAAGACTGCCATCAAGGAAGCACAAACAGATATTGCTCATGGCATGCCCCTTTTGAGTGACAGCTGACAGGATCTCACTTAAGAGCGGCATGCCATGAGCAGTATCTGTTTGTGCTTCCTTGATGGCGGTCTTGAGGGCTGCATGCACCTTGTCGACCAGCTCCTTGTACTTACTGCAGGCAATACATTTAGCAGTAAGCTTGGCAGCAGCAGCAGCAAGAGTTGCAAAGTGTGTAAAGGCAGCCCTGCACAACAGGGCGGTGGGGCAGTCTCAAAGTTACAGTGTATTCCTTAAGTATCTTGTCATCTTTCATTTGTGAGCCCAAATAAGATGTGCCAGTGTTAGACAGCTTACATTGCAACTCAGAGCTGCGTAACAAGCATGTAGGCTGGGACATCTTGCACAAGCACCTGCATGTTCCAGAACCACTGGATGATAACCAGTAGAATTCGTCAGCATTACGTTCATGACTGCCTGAAACCCAATGCAATCTGGCAGCTGCAGATGCACCACTGCCACACGCAGCACAATCAGAGCTTCTCAGCACTGCTGTCAGGGCAAGACATGCGTTTCATGATTGAAAGTATGTGTGCATGAATGTGCAGCATGGTGCAGCTTAATCATTGGGCAACTCAAGTCACTGTCTGCCTGTCAGAAAAGAGGCAAATCACCACATGAAAGTTGTGTTTTGTGGGACACCATAAGAGCCTCTTCAGCCCATGCAGGTGTGTTGTCATCGTCACCAGTGGGCAGCAGCATGGGCCGCTCAGTCGCTTCTTCCTCTTCCAAGCAGCACCCCAGCTACCGACTGCTGGAGCACAATGGCTTCCAGCAGGAGGCCTATGAGCAGTACAGGCGCCGCTGCCTCAAGGAAAGGAAAGCTGTTGGTACGTTACCTTCTCACATGTTGTGACCTGCATGCTGTCTCATGACTGCAGCAGCCTTCATGCTGTAGATGTCTGTGTGTTGAAGTGTGTAGACATTCGCTTGCATGTGAGGAAGCAACACTGATATGATGCACCTTGGGCAGCAAAGTGCAAGGCTTGAACACAGTTTTGCGTAATGCCCCCTGCTCCGCTAACTGATCTTGCAGCATGATCTGTATTCACAAAAGATCAAAATGAATATGGCTCCCCAATTTAGTGCACAGCTCCATCTTCTGTCCTGGCTGGTTGCTAGGGACCATGGTCGCAAACACTGGCTTGCCAAGCCGAACAGTTCCACAGCATGTCTGGCAGCAGAAGCATTGCAAGAAATGCTGCAATGCGCCGTGCCTTGGCTACAGATCATGGTCAATGTTGTTCAGGGACTGCAGAGCATCTTGTGAGACCTGCTTTGCTGAGTTGTGTGTGCTGCACTGGCAGGTGCAGGTCTCTCTGATGAGATGAACAGGCTGTACCGCTTCTGGAGCTACTTCCTGAGGGACACCTTCAACCAAAGCATGTACCAGGAATTCCTTGGGTATGCACAGGAAGATGCTTGTGCAGGCTACAAATATGGCATGGAGTGCCTCTTCAGGTATGTGTTAAGACAAGACTGGTGACAACATGGACCTAGTGTCTTTTGACTGTTTGCTTCGGAAAAGGGGGGGAGGGGGGAGGCAGCACTTGTATAGATGACAGGGTACTTTTTGGGCTTGTTCCACAACAGCACTCTTTTGCTGCCCACCAGGAGTGGTATGACTGCTGACGTCTGCGCATCTGCATGTTGGAAGTCTGGTATGCACACTACACACAGGCTTGCTGCTCACGCTGCATTTTGCATCTTGCAGGTTTTTCAGCTATGGCCTTGAGAAGAACTTTCGCCCTGATGTGTACCAGGAGTTTGAGAAGCGCACACTTCAGGTTTGCCTCTTGCTCTTTGGGGATTTCTCTCCTAGCACGCAGTATGGATTGTGTTCAGCATACTGCATCATTTGAAATCATCCCCATTGTTCATGGTAGCCCTCCATCATGATTAGATGCTGCTCAATGGCATGTGCTAATGTACGACGCTACACTCCCAACTGGTGAGCTCTGCTGGGAACCTGTTGGATTTAATTGCGTCCACATCAAACAAAGGACCTTATGGACAGGCGGCCGCAATCAATGCGCTGACTCGTTTACCGCGGTTCTCACATTCCCATTCCATTGCATCACCATCCATACCCTCAGACAACTTTGCTCCATTGTGTATGGAACTAACGCATTTAGGTTGATTGATCTTAGGTGGCCCCTACCACCTTTGATCATGCTGACCATGCAGAATCCCTGACTGATTGACTGACAGCAAGAAGCTCTATTACATGTTCTGAGCTTTGGTGCCGTTCTTTCTGCTAGACAACATGACTACTATCTCTGATCACCCAATATGCTTGAAAGCTGACTTTGGGTCTATACACCATGACTGACAAGTTGCTAGGTTTACTCACTTGCATCTTTCATCCCTTGAGCCAGCAAAGAGCAGGCCTTCAAGGTCTTCTTGGGTTGCAAAAATACCAGGCTCTTCACTCCAGGCAGTTGCACAAGCAGTTGTTGACACATGACAATTGCACTGCTGGTCTAGCACGCATTCAGAGTCAAAGGCCGGCACGCAAACAGAGTCCAAGGCCAGCATGCAGGGGTGAATTGGGGTGAAAGGGTGGCTTGATTGCATGTAGGACTTTGAGGATGGTCACTTGTATGCTCTGGAGAAGTTGTGGGCCTTCCACCAGTATTCTGGCCTCCCCAAAGACACCCAAATGACCATCAACCCCAAGGTATACCACTCTTCTTACCCATATTATAGTTAGGTAAACCAGGATCTTTTCTTTTTCGTGTGGATGTGTACACTACGTATTACCATGATGTTTTATTGTGCTTAGTGTGTTGTGTGTATCTGGTTTTGTATGATAGACACAGTGCGTGCATGCCTTTTCCTCAATACAGTCATGCATGCCAAACATGAATGTGTGAAAATTTATCTGCCTCTGAGGGCAGCTGGGTTAGTCATGCTTTGAAATGCATGCTCTTACCACAACACAGTTTATGTGTGCACATGCATGTAAGCACATGTATGCAGTGGCCGTATGCTAAGGTAACAGCATGCATGGAGTACATTTTGTGTTAGTTCAGAAGACAGCCAATGATAGTCACAACCATGCTAATACCGAGGCAATTGCCCATGGCGAAAAATGTTTCTCCAAGATCTGTTTTGAGGCTGCTGCGTAGACTAGACAGGTCTACATATCCCACATCTAATTGGAGGTCGTGATAGTAAGAGGCGTTGCATTAGAGCACCGATGTTGTCTCCCATCATGGCAGGTGATGAACATTCTTGTCACAAGATGCGTTGGTCCTGAACTATTTAGCATGCATCTCCGTCGTGATATCTTGGGCAGCCTGTCAAAACAACAGTCTATGATGTCATCAAACCATGCTAATGCTGAGGCTCTGGCCAATGCAGAAACATCATTCTCAACCAAGATCTGATCTGAGACTGTGGCCGTCCCCTTTTACACACATCCAGCACCACTGCAGCTCGGCTGCTTTGAGTGCATGTCACCAGGCCTCAATCACCTGTCAGTAAGCAAGCTGCGCCTCTCAATGTTGTCAGGATTTGCTGTGCAGTTGAAGGGGCTTCTCGAAGGGCCATACCGGACTCTGGAAGCCTTTAGGGCAGATGGAAAGGCCACAGTGAGATCAACATTTGCATAGCTCATCTCACCATGTTGCCAAATTGGGTTTTCCGGCAGCTTACTTTGTCTGTGCCGCCTATAGCTTTGTCTGCGAGTGTGACCAAGCTGCAGTTGCAATGCCTGCAGATCTCAAATTGCTATATTGAGATGTTCAATAAGTTTCCACGTGTGTCGTAGACCAGTTTTTGCCGAATATGTTCACCCTGTGCGGCAGCAGACTGGCAATCGTTTGCCTCTGTTGCATGGCTGAGTCTCCATTTAGTGTTGCAAGCGCAGCCCTGCAAGTTCCAATACTGGCTGGATGTGTGACATGTGAAGTTGCTGATTGCTCGTATGCGTACAGGCACACGAGCAGAAAGCTGGAGGTGTTGACCACACCCAGACAAATGGCTTTCTGCCAAAGTCAGCGCTGAACCAGAGTTTGCAGGGGGGAAAGCTGAACGGCTCCAAGACTCTTTCAGCCCAAGCACCCAAGTTCTCCCCCAGCAGTAGCCCAGCCAGCATGCTGCCCAAGTCCAATGCAAACAGTGAAGAGATTCCTGTGCAAGGCTGAGCCACACAGCAGTCAGTCGGAGAGCAACAGTCACCTGGCAGGTTGTACAACAACCCCTCATTTCATGGCAAACCCAAAAAGAACTAATGAAAACTGGGAAAGACTGCAGGAGCCTGCAGAGGCAGAGTCTCTGCTTGCTTTAGGGCACTGTGTATAGTCAGTATGATGTTACTGAAGATGCTGAAGCGCAGGTTCAAAAGTGTTTTGTGCTGCTAAGTCGAGTCTCTTTGTGTGACAGCCACGCCACATACATGCCCAAGAGCTGCGCAATGCTGCTGGCTCAATGTCGGCCAAGTCATGAGCTGCATTTGTGTGCTGAGTTTTCCCTGCATTGCCTGTTTACAGCCGTTAAAGTGCTGAAATTGTGCGCATCTTCTAACAGCAGTATCCGTACATCTAGATGAACAGTCTTGATAGCCTTGCATTCTAAGACAGGTCATAGTGCGTTTGATCATAAGCCTTCTTTTGGCACCACCACATGTACAAGATTTCGAAAATTTCCCAGTGTCTTAAATTCTACAGCACATTGGTTTGCTGGCTTACTTCTTTGCAATCATCGTGTTTGGTCTGTAGACATTATGCTCCTCTGTGCTAAACTGACGTCAATTTGTTACAATTGATGCAACTCATCCAGCAAGATTCCGTGTAATTATTGGTTTATTGTCAGTGATGTCGACTGTGAGCAGAATCATGCAAGTCCCTGTTTGCTGCTAACATGGTCTCACCATCAACCCTGGCATGATATGGCTACAGTCGCAATGCACTCAGTGCCTGCCTGTGCCTTGTCTGTCATGCATGCAGTCTTGCAAGGAAACGGTTGCAGTGCACATCATAGCAGAACTACGACCAGCACACATCATAGCACAAGTCACTGCAAGAGCCCTACAAGATGGTGTGTACATGACAAATGCAGGGCTGGAACGATCTCCAACCCTGATCACAGTAGCAGCAGCAGCTGTTAGCTCAGAAATAGACTGTGGTTCAATTGCGGCACCCTTCAAGACCTTGCATGATGTTTTGATCTCTCTTTCAGGAATGTCCCTACGTGACATGCGTACTGCTTGATCTGTCACAGCTTCTGACGAATGCATCTCAATACCGATGTTGCTGAGTCTTTACCATGCCGGGCATGAGATTGTTTACTTCTGGTAATATGACCTCATCCCGTTGCTGTCTCAACAGCCCAAAGCAGTATAGCAAGATATTCTTTGATTTGCCTGGCTTCTTGCGTGTGTCCAAGCCTGCATTGTGCAAGTGCAGTCAGGCACCAAAGCTCATGGGAGCATGCATATGACAATGCATGACTGAGGGTACCTGATGATGGCATGGCAGACATGTGTAACCTGGGTCCAGAATGCTACACGGCACAATGACCATGCAACCCTTGGTACTGCCGGCAGTCACTGGCGACCAGAGCTGCATAAATGGATACTTCTGCAGCTCTCCTAGATAACACGAATGTGCTGCCATCCCCGCAACAACGCATCTGACAGGCAGTCGGTCCACAACCAAAACCAAGACATGCAAAACCAGCACTGCTTGAGTGACATATATGATTATTCTTTTCGCCAACTTCGTGTACTCCTCCACAAGCTCTGCTAGATAGTACAGTCCAGTGGCTGCAACCAGCAAAACAGCATCTCCGTTAGCCCACTTGGCAACAGTCACGTGGAGCGTGTTTTAAACGTCGGCAACAAAAAGGTCGGGAAGGCTTACCGAGACAGACGGAAAGAAACACAAGGAATATATAGCCACCAGAGTAGACAATTAATGTCGCGACGTCGAGCATCAGGAAGTCTTACCCGATCAAAACCGGGGACAGATCACTGCAAAGGGTGCGGCAGGCGTTTCCGGTCATAAAACCCGTTTGCAAGGTGGTCACGGGTACAAGCTGCAAATTAGGATGTGTGAACGACATTGGCATGCCGCATACAAAACTTTGTAAGTGCGTGAAATGGTTCATCTCCCAGCGCCAAGGAAGACGTCTTCGTGCGTTACGCAGGTTACGTGGCACAGCGGCGCAGATCACTCGCAAACCCACTTGCAAAGTGCACTTGCACACGGGCTGTGTCAGCTTAGGTATTGCGCTCTTTGCTACCTCTGCTGTGTCTATGCCCGCTTGCTCTTACACGAGCAAGCCCAGGCCGCGCCGGCGTCGTGCACAGCTTAGCTTTCTGAGTTCTAGCTGCCTGTAAACGGTGCAAGCAGTGCAAACCCGGATAAGGTCTCGCAGATTTGGCGTCGAACCATCACACAGTTCCTGGCCAGCTTCACTTTCGAAGTCACTCTTCTCGGTAGCTTTGTTACTTTAGCACTTTGCATGGTGGTTACTGCACTGACGCCAGCGGAAAATGACAAGGCCATTGCAGCCTTCGGGGAGCTCGGGGTCTGCCGCCAACTTGCTGAAGCAGCAGCAGGCCTTGGGTGGAAGACTCCCAGCAGCATCCAAACTCAAGCTATACCTCACTTGTTGCAAGGTATATACATATACTCGTGCTGCAATCACAGCAGTCCTTGGCGCCTTCTGCAATCGGTCCAAGTGTTCGACCGTGAACAAAAAATCACTTGGGTGCTAATGGGACATATGGCTCAGACGTTGCTGCTTCTTTCCTGCTGCAGATAGAGACATCATTGGGTTAGCACAAACTGGCTCTGGGAAAACTGGCGCATTTGCTCTACCCATACTTGAGGTGAGATGCCTTTCCTGTGTCAAGGCAGCTACAGCTTCTGGTTTGTATGTCATGTGCTTCATGTGTTAGAACATTGCTTGTCAATGTCAGCAGTGTGTCACATGCTCATTGTACCTGTTTGGTGCATATCAAGGTCCAGATCATCAGCAACGACAGCATGTTCTGCACTGCAAGCTCGTTGCTGCAGGGCCTGTTGCAAAAGCCACAAGCGCTGTATGCCATGGTACTATCACCCACAAGGGAGCTAGCTATACAGATTGCTGAGCAGTTTGAGGCCTTGGGGTCAGGGGTTGGGGTCAAATGTGCAGTGCTTGTCGGTGGCATTGACATGATGGCGCAGGCCATTGCTCTTGGCAGACGGCCTCATGTCATTGTGGGAACACCCGGTCGAGTTGTTGACCACCTCTCAAATACTAAGGTGTGTTGTTGCTGCTTCGCAAGGCTTTTGCATGCCAATGTACAACAGCAATCTAGCAGCAAGTTAGGTTGGGTGACAGATGCAAACCTGGTTGCTGCCCACAGACGCTGAGCATTTCCCATTGCAGAGTCCTTCAGCTTGATACAGTGTTGATCTTTCTTCCCTTTAGGCTAAATGCCACGTCAATTTGCAGGGCTTCAGTCTCAAGCTGCTCAAGCATTTGGTGTTGGATGAGGCTGACAGGCTGCTGAACATGGACTTTGAACAAGAGATTGATCAGATTCTGAAAGCCATTCCCAAGGTAGCGTGCTGCGCCAACCTTGTTGACCTTTACCTGCTTAGCATTTGTATTGCATCCCAACACACCTCTCAGCTATGTGGATTCTGTGGATCAAATCAATCTGCCTTCCTTCTTCCACAAGCAGAAAAGCAACCAGGCTGAAGCAGTTTTGTTGCAACATGCCCCCTGTTTAACTGCCTGCAAATGCCTGTAAATATACGCAGTGCATGTGTTTGTAGATTATAGCATTGGCACATCACATGGCCGCAACAAACAGGCAGGAACAGCTGCTAGCAAACAGCTGCCACCTTGTGATGTACACACACTTCTTTGCCAGCTTGCAATCAACCCGTGCCTGACTGGACTCTGTCTAACCAGGTGCTGGTCTTGGCACTGAAACATGTTGCAAGTGCAGGAACGGAGGACACAGCTCTTCAGTGCAACAATGACCAACAAGGTAGCCAAGCTGCAACGAGCTTGCTTGATTGACCCAGTCAAGGTGGAGGTTGCCCAGAAGTATTCCACTGTTGACACCTTACGGCAGCAGTACCTCTTCATTCCAGCCAAGTACAAGGTGACTGCCAAGCCATCAGCTTGGCTGTTTGACTTCCCTCTTGACGCTATCTCTCTTTGACATGCTGAATGGCTTGACACCATGGCTACATTTGCAGCCTGACCGCTTTCATGTGGTTGCATGGTGACCCATGCCATGCATCACAGCCTGTGTCGATGTGTGCTTCAAGATTGGTAACATTTGTTAGGGTTGGTGTTATGTCCCACACCTGCGACTCAACGTCCAGGCAGGCTACCATGTTGGACATGGTCCTTCAAATTGTTGACTTTACCGCTCATGGCCTGTGTGCTTATGGGGCCTGATGTGGGTCAAGTGCTTTGAGACGGCTACCATATACTCAAGAGCTGTTGTCCACACACCACACTCAAGAGCTGTCGTCATGAGATACTATCAAGCTTCCATATGAAGCCCTTCTGCAGGCGGGGGCCATGACCTGTGCCCTGTGCATAAGTTGTGACTGCCCTGCAGGACTGCTATCTGGCCTTCTACCTTACAGAGCTAGCAGGCGCTACCTTCATGATCTTCACACGCACCTGCGACAACACTCGCAAGATGGCCCTCATGCTGCGTAACCTGGGATTTGATGCAATCCCTATCCACGGTCAGATGGCTCAAGCCAAGCGCATAGGAGCACTGAATAAGTTCAAGGCTGGAGAGAGGAGCATTCTGGTCGCCACTGGTAAGGGCTTGTTGCACCCCTCGAGTGAAGGCATCACCGCTAAACGTGCACTCCATGCAGAACAATGCATGTGCTTCATGCAGAAGCATGTGGGTTTTACTGTTTGTGGCAGCTGTGTGCTGCAGCCATGATGGCAGTCATGGCAGCAAAGCGCACATGCTTATCATCCTGTTGGTGGCCAATACTGGGCCACAGTGTTGCTGCAAAGTGCCATCATTCATGACGCAACACCTCTACACCAACTAGCAGCATCAACCAGCATGAAGTCTGGACTGTTGACATAGATTGAGATTGTATGAGATGACACGTCAGTAAGCTTGCATTCAATGTCACCCATAGCAGTGTGTCACAGAAACAGCCAGGCAGCACACTATTCACGCATGCACCTGTGGCTCATACTCTGCAAGTCTGCATTATGGCTGCTTGCCACAACAGTGTATGCTTTTGTTGCAATGGAAGTGTTTTGATTGCTGCTTGAGGCAGGTAGAGTTGGCACAAACGTTCAAGGCTGACAGCACACTCTAACTTGATGCTGGAAGCCTGATTTGTGTGGACGTCTACATTGCAGATGTTGCAAGCAGAGGTCTAGACATTCCTGCTGTGGATTGCGTGGTCAACTACGATGTACCAACCAACTCCAAGGACTACATTCATAGGGTTGGTAGAACTGCTAGAGCCGGCAGGTGAGAGGCACTGCCTTTTTCAGGCCTTCCTTACAGTTGCATAGTAACTTGAGGAACGATACAGAATGGCGCAAGTGCATGTTCAACCTGTGTAGGACATGGCAACTGAGTCCAGCCTTCGATGCAGGGGCTGCTGCACCAACAATTTGTGCTCTAATGGTTGGATGCTTTTAATCATCTCAGGGGCATCTGCTGCTGCGCTTGGTTGACATAAGCTGTATCAAAACCAAGATGCATGTCCTCTGAAGCCGCCCATCCTGTATGGGCACGAACTTTTGACTGTGCGTTTGTCACGCATCAAAGTTTCACATTGCGTTGCCAAGCTCATCTTGATTTGCCTGGTCTGTCGTTTACTTCCACTCTGAGTTCTGCAGGTCTGGGCGCTCACTGACTCTTGTCACTCAATATGATGTGGAGCTGTTCCAGAAGATTGAGGCGCTGACAGGCCACAAGATGGAGGAGTATCCTGCAGAGCAGGAGGCCGTTCTGCTATTGCTGGAGCGTGTGGGCGAGGCTCAGCGCATCTCCACCATGCAGGTCCTCCTATTAGCCCCTCCTATTAGCTCCTCCTATTAGCCCCTCCTATTAGCTCCTTCTATTAGCCCCTCCTGTTAGGCTTGCCAGGCACAGAACTCCCTGGAGACAGTCAACCTTGTCTGTAGCAGTTGGCATTGGCTAGCTCTGTAGAGAAGTAGAACATGCTGCATGATGCTGCTGGTGGTCATGATGCTCTTCGTGTGTGAGCGGAACAGAGTGTGCTTCTTTAGCGACCCCTGTTTGTCCCTAAGGACAGTCTCAGGATGCGTAGTAGTCTGCAGAGTGTGATGCAGTGCTTGGAGTGTGCTTGCTACAAACGTAACTGTGCATGTGTACATGCGTGGTGTTGTTCATTGTATGTTTAATGAAAATTGGTACTGACTGCATTTCTGTGGAGACCATGACGTTTCCTTTTGATGATGCGTTGCTGGACACAAATTATGGTCTGTATGCCTGCGCACAGCAGAATGACTGCAGTAGCTCTCTTGTACAGCAGAATGTGCAGGCCTCTCACTGCTGCACATTCTGCCGTACAATGTGCCATGTGCGGCAACGCAATGCATCAACCTCTTGTAACGCTTGTGCAGATGCGGGAGTCTGAAAAGAGGAAGGGTAGCAAACGGAAGGGGCGCATGGATGATGACACTGAAAGGCATGCCATGCCAGGCATCAGGAAGCCTGCCAAGCAAGGCAGACGCTGAAAGGCACCAGTGCTGTCGTGCTGTCTGTCTATGCTGTCTTACCTGGGTTCCAACAAGGCATCTGACACCCACAAGAGCTCATTGTCTTGTCTATCATGATGGCAATGCTGTCAGCACCACAGCTGTCTTGCTGGCACAGCTAGATGCAGTCTAGGCCATTTGCTAGGCTGTGAAGGGGCGTCTGCCCTGTTTTCCCTTTTGTTGCGATGGCAGCATTTATGCATGTCAGAGCTGTGTGCAGTCGAAAGCGTTTCTCGGCCTGTGGATGAGCATCTACCACTCGTGGAAGAAGCCATCCTGAGCAGCATGCCATGGCCTTCTACGGTTTGACCGGATTGTTCATGTGTTGTCGTTTTGGCTGGCACAATTGACCATGACGTGGCTTGACAATGGACTTGAGTGATGCAGCTCTTGGCAACAATACAGTGCAAGCCAAACTCAGCACTCTAGCTGATCATCAGGGCCTATTGCCATGGTGTGTGAACTCAAGAATCTGTATGTTAAAACTAATTTATTTCTGTATGCTTGAGTTAACCAGCATATGTTAACATCACAATGCAAGGTTGGCTCTAGTTTGGAGTCATATTGCAGCATATACTGCGCCAAAACTAGCAAGCATCGAGCATGTGGACAGGTGTTGAGTGTGGTTGCATGCTGTGCATGTTCATAGGCTGGACTTCAGTGTGACAATTGAGAGAGAAAGAGAGCTTACCATGCTTTAGCCCGCCAACACAGTGCGGCAAGCGAGACGTAAAGAGGAATAAAGCCATGGTCATCTTGCTCACAATGGGCGTCGACGCCCATTATGACGTCAGCATTTGGCACATTGCTTCTCATTATCTCCGGAGATCATGCTGCCTCAGGATCCTGTGTGCTGCCTCGATGTCGAAATGGTATCGGATGTGATCAATGCAGCTCATGTGCAACTGTTATAAAAGGTATGTATCAAGACAACAAATTGTTGAGTGTGCTGTCAGAAGCATCTTGTGAAGCACCGGCGCATGCATGTGCAATTATAGCTATACCATAATGGCAACAGCTTGCCGAAACAGTCATTACAGTTGGCTGCATGACGGCAGTACAGACCCCATCATTTGATTCGTCAACATTTCCCCATCAACAATCGGGGGTATAAGCAAGGGTGACAAGAGAATGACGGTATCAGTGTGAGATCATGCGTACACTGCATTTTTGGACAAGTCCCTGATAATAACACTGTCATGAAATTCATGCTCATGCCAAAACCAAGTAAGCATATCCGTACATCAGGAGTACGCTAGCAGTGGGTGTAGGGGGGTCACTAATCGTGCACATGATCAAAGTCATGACTCATGTTCCTATGATCATGAAAGACGTACCACTCATCCATGGAGCAACAACAGCTCCAAATGAAATCTTGCCAGACAAGTGAACAGGTAAAGGCAGAACAAATATGACACAGAAACACCGTTTGTTGACAGCATTCCTGAGCTCAATACATCTTATTCAAAACAAATGTAAAACCTCCATGAAATCATGAAATAGTGAGACAACTGGAAGAGTGGTATCTGATGTTTTGCCCAAGCATCTGCATGGCAAGAGCAATACATACAGTTATCTTCACATTACGTTTAGTCTCTGCATAAGCTCTAGTTATAGCTTTACCATAATCAAGAAGTTACATAAGAGCAGCGACAACTCCCAAACTCTCACCTCCAAACTAGACTTTCATACTCGGTGTAAGTGATGCTGTTGACTCTGTCACCCAATGCTACATTCAAACCATCCATCCACTCTGAGGCAGACGTCTGATTGAGATGAACCCACAAAACACTGGACAGATCTACGTCAGCAACAGCCGAATACTTGTCGCCGTCACCATACAGAATTCTGAGATGCCCCTTGGCCAGATGATAGCTACCCACCGCAATCACATTCTGAACTGCCTCATTGTATAAGTAGTAATGCTCGTGGTCCAACACAGGGTCCTTGGAGATTGCTGATATCACAAACCTCCTGCGCTTTGGCTCGAACTGCATCTGCACTGCCCAATGCTTTGAGCCTCCATGGTTGCGCCAGTTGTGATGCACCAACACTAACAGCGTTTGTGGGTACTCAGACCAAAGGATTGGATGACCACTGATCCTGATATCACGCATCTCCAGGTTGACTGACTTTGACACCCATCTGCCAACATCTTCTTTCAGGCAGGAGGCGAACACAAGCGACGCTCCTGTCTTTTGTGTGAAGTCCAGCTTGAAAATGGTCAAACATGGCATGACTGTGTACAGTATGTACAGCTCATGGTTGTCCTCCCACACACCCCAGTTCTTGTCACAGCATGGGAACTCCCTTCTTGGAATGAGAGGCTGAGCAAAATTGACTAGGCTGTGTAGCTCCAGGGTTTCCATGTCCACTCTTGCGAAGCCGTTGCCCTGAAACCGCATCTTGTGCGCATCACTGCGAGTCTCATGCGTCACGTTCAAGGACTTGTCAAAGATCTCCATAGCATAGGATACGTGCAGCTGATTCTGGTACACAAACGGCCTGCAAAAAGAAATAACTGTTGCCTCAAAAAACAAAAGCTTTGTCAATTTTTTCAGTACCTCATGAATGTATTAGTTAGTTCAAATTGCTCATAAGTTGATCAGCATGTTGTCCTGTCAGCCAGGCATGCACCATCCTGCCTTTGGCAGTGAC
>JAABUP010002807.1_pt1 | contig 32545 bp, 50 predicted proteins | sample 5559201 | NCBI WGS metagenome assembly JAABUP01 (sample SAMN10711887, study PRJNA513373) | rock metagenome | isolation source: Antarctica rocks | place: Antarctica
TCGATGACATAGGGAAGTACGTTGCGTCTTGCCTCGGAAGCTTACCTTAATATGCATTCATATGTTCATGACTGACTGGAAATAAAAGCTCTCCACTGGAAAGAATGACTGACAGCCTGCTGATGTTCGATGCTTTGGATAGAGGCTCGGCGGCCAGTGCTGAGTCGTCATTATGGGAAATTGGTCAGTGGTTTGGCAAAAGCATTGCTGAGCTTTACGAGGACTACAAATATCGGCGAAATTTCAGTGAGCTTCACGAAGTACTTCTTGGAATACACAGTGAGCATAGGATGTTAGAGGCGTTTCTATATCACCTTTTAAAGAGCGGAAGAATTTCAGAGCTCATTGACGAGGAAGATTCAAGTGGAAGAACTCCGGTGGCATGGGCTGCCGAATTCGGCTGGTCAGAAGCCGTCACGACACTTCTAAAGTACGGAGCCAACCCCCACCAGGTTCGAAACTCTGTGAAGGGTAGCTTACCTCTACTACATCTTGCTGTTGCAGGGCCAGGCCCAAGTAGTCGATTCGTCGATGTGGTGAGGGTTTGGCTCGTGCGGGTGTCGACATCAACTCGAAAGACCACGAAGGATGGACACCACTACACGTAGCAGCTTCGTGGAGTTTGTACGATATCACCGCAGAGCTTGCTGTTTTTGGATGCCCTGCCCTGGACTGGTTCGCGGTAACAACTACAGGAGATTCGGTGTATGATCTGCCAGCTGACAAGAACTTTAAAGAAAATTTTCTGACGAGCCTGTTCAGTACTACGTTCTATACTTTTCATTGATTCACTTTTCTCTGTTCATTCACTGTCTAGAGAGTACTCCTCGACATTGCATAATGCTTTAAACAGTATGCTTGCAATTCTTTCATCCGTCCCGGCTAAACACCAGAGCTAGTAGACTGAAATGCAAGTTACATCCTTTTTCCCTATGAATGTGATCTTTTATTACGTCTAGTCCTCGGTTGCTTAAGACGTCCTCGTCCTTTCGAAACGAGAGATCCATCTTCACGGGACCCTTCAAGTCACCATCTAACACATATAAGCTGCCGTTGGAAGCCTTGATGTAACAAACATAGTGACATTCGACTTCGTCCTCGGCATGAGGCGCTTCTGACGAGCTTTGCCCGACAGCTTTCTTATACGCATGTTCGAGTTCTGCCGAATTCTCGACGGCACCCGCACGCTCTGGAGGGGCGAGTGGGAGACAGGACGTGACTAGACGGTTTAAAATTGAGTCGGCCTCTGCGCCCAGATTGTATCAGCAACCTTCGTTCCCTGAAGCTACTGCCCTCCACCTTGGGAATGCTGATCTACAGCTCTTAGATAACAACCCAATTTTTAGACTTACCGATAAACTGCGCTCTTTCAATGTTGCAAGCAGCGTGAAGAAGAGCATACAGACCACAGGCGTTGTTGATAGTTTGCTGAAACCACGTCACATCCTCTCCGCTACCACTTCCGTTGTAACAATCTCGGTTCGACTCCTTATGTAGCTTTCTTTGTTCATAAGCGTCTGAGGTTGGCAGGACAAGAACAAGAGCAAGAACCGGCCGTGGGACAAGCGCCAACTGCTCGGGGTCATCGATCGACCAGATATCAACGAAATTGTAGGCTGGTTGAGACGCCCAGGTCGTGCATTAGCCCGGTGAAGACGTCGTTATTGGATTCGAGTGGAACGAAGTGTTTGCGGTAATTCATTTTCCGCAGGCGAAGTGATCTGATTGTGGCGCTATACCACATTAGTCGCCCCTCATGAAGGGTGACTAGCGGTAAATTGCAAGGGTTATCCAAGCCTCATCGAGTCGCTCGTGCAAGAGATGACAGTTCTTAGACCCGCAATCTGGTATGTCTTTCGAGATTGTGGGACCTAATGACAGTCATCGCTTCTGTTGGAACCAATACCGGGGGACGCTGCAATGCTTATTACTTAAACCATTCGCTATGTTAATTCCCTCCTGTGCAACGAAACACGTTCTTTCAAAAGGTAAGACTCTCAAGGATGATCACTCAAGCATGTCAATATTCAGCATTTGCTGTCTCCATTTACCTTTGGCAAATCCCTACTGGTTACATAAAGACGCTTACTGGCTGATAGTTCAAGGAAGACCACATGGATCACTTAGGATCGAGTACTCCACCTGCCAAAACGATGATCGGACCATCATCCACGACGCCGCCCAAAGTCGATATTCATGCGATTGAAGTAGAAGAATCTTATGGGGCCACCTGGGTGATTCTAAGGATCTATACACGAATCTCGAATCCATCGAATTCGCCCGCAGATACTCGGGAAGCCTTCTTTGCAGCAAAATTGAGTTGGACGGATTTTAAAAAGCATCCAGACGCAAAGGAAATATTGTGTCATTTATGTAAACCTTCGAAAAAATATGATGCTTGCTTGAAGGAGCTTGAGGGTGGGCTTGAGGCTGAGCTTGAACCTGATTCGACGGAGTCTACCGGATCGTTGAGTCAATTTAGTTCTATCTTTAGATGTTTCTAGCCGTGGCTGTGATCTGAAGTTAGATGTTGTTTCTCTAAAAGAATGGCCTCCGTATGAGATGAAGAGAGCTTTGGCAAAGCATCTCCTTTTCATATTAAATTCCCGTCCATGAGTGGTGATGCTGAAGCGTATCTCGTCCTCCTCAAGTACTCGACAGCGATATTGTCCAGGTCCGCAGCCGGGATAGACGGCGTGTTATCGAAAGTGCTCGAGGAATGTAAGTTCAAGGAAATAAGTGGTGAACAGTGGTGGTAAAGTGTGTGAGCAGTTCCTCTTCAGCCAGTAGGAGTAAGAAACAGAATCACATGATCGATGAAATCTCCGCCCTACTCCTTATAGCCGGAGGATGCAACAAGGATTCGGCCGCTGAAAACTCGCCATGAGCGCCTTTCCAAGAGCCGAGGTGATATTCCAATCACTTATTTTTAGACTGCTCTGTGAAGGGTCACCGATAGTGACACTATTATGAAGAAAGAGAAATGCAGGATGGAGTAACATAGCTGGACCTCTTATCCTGAACTTCGCAAACTAATTCTCAAGTCGTATAACGCGCTGCCGACCCCAACGTTTTCTTCGACTCAGGAATGCATCAAATCTCAGCTACAAAGACAACAGACACCGCGGGAAAGGTATGGAGACCACGTCATCACACCCAACTTGTTGCACGAGCGCGTTAGGAGAAGAGCAATTGTTGCGGATAAGCAACGAAATAATCTCTCAGGAGTCAATCTTCCGTATAATTTCACGGTTCATTCTTGACCTTATGTCAGGCACTCAGAGAAGCATTCAAAAAATTCTTTCATAAACTCAACCGCCAGCACGCTGCTACTTGCAGACAGCGATCCGACAGCCAGTGATCCGAAAAAGAAACCATGGCAACTACGTGTAATCCCAAAGTGATTACAAAAATTGTATCATGTTTTGCAAGATAAAAAGAGCACCCGCCCGGTTGCTATGATTGTTGTGATCATCGAATAAGGTCACGGCATCGTGATTTCGTCCATGCACACTTGCCTTCTTTGCTCCTTTTCCGTAGCCGCATACCTGTCAGCTATAGAGGTCGGCTGAACCGCACTTGTATTTCGACCTGGACCTCCTAAGTCACTGCACGGTGGACTAGATGGCGATTAAATATAAATGCAGCACTGACAAGACCGTGGCGGATGTCGAGCTATACTCACGTCTTGGTGTTCATGTCGCAGCCAGGATGTTGGCGAAGTGAAGTCTGATCAGCACGAAGGGGTGGAAAAACCTAAAGATCCCGGAGTCTCGTCAGCTGGTTCCTGGCGAGGTCGAAATGAGGTAGAGCTTCCTTAAGCCGTTTCTGGGATGTTGTAGTAGCTCGGCGTGCACACCTCGTGATGGGGCGGAGAATGCCCCGTGGGCACTCTTATCATCTCAACATTGTCGCTCTCTGACGGACACGACTGTGCTCTCTGACGCAACGCGACTGCGCTCGCTTTTCAACAGAAGTTCCTGCTTTTCATTGTGTCCTCGAGGTTGATATGTCGAGACGAACAACGAAAGTCTCTCCGTTACAGCACCGGAAATCTCGTCAGCATACTCGGCCGCGCAGGAAATTTATGAATGTATTCGATCAAAATACCTGATTGAGCAGTATGCTTGGTAAGACGCGTTGCAAGCCTGTCAAACGCGTCGGATTCACCTCCGTTCTAACGCACGTCCCTACCTACGTCCTACCTGCGCCGAGTGCTGCTACCACTTCCTTTTCGTCGTACATTCTCAATCTCTGCTCGACTTGGATTGTATGGGTGCCTTCAAAGTCAATTGAGACATCTACTTTCATGGACCTGCGACTTGAGTGGTCCGTCTGGGGAATTCCAAATCTCCATGTATGGAAGTACAATTTGCGGGATTTGGGACGAAGCTGGTCGACAGTGTGGTAAGACAATGGGCGACGTCAAGCCTTGACAACCCACGTTGAAATTGTGCACTTCCTTCGAGATGAGCGATTCGAACAATGGACGTTGGTTATAATCCGTATACACAGACCGAAAGAGAACAGGCTAGACACATGGGTGCACAGCAAGAGGCTACGATGCAATGGTCCTCTGCCACGCTCTGCAAGACGTGTGGATCTTGAGACGGTTGAAACGGGTGAATGTGGCTGGCCAGGATGACCTAGTCGGTACGGATGGGAAACGGAGCACTGTGAATCTTCGAGTCTAGCAGAGGCTGTGAAAGCAAATCTGAGACCTTGCCGGTTGCCTTCAGAGGAAGCAGTCACGGAGACGCGACCTTTGAGCAAGCATACTCAGAATTTGTTTTCATCACAGACGGTAGTCCCCCAACGGTTATCTGCAACGCCATATGTCGTGCAATCGAACTGTTACCGCATTTGCGAAGCACCGTCGAGCGCGACTATCCATTCTTTCGTAAACATCCATTCGTTCGTAAAGATCAGTTCGAGCTTATACGACAGCGCGTAGGAACTGGATATGCTGATTTAGTCCGGGGAAAGAACGCGAACAAGTTTTACACCAGCATGTCGCTCCGATGTACGAACTACGAACTTGACAGCTACAGCGGATGCCCCGTAATGCTTCAAAATTTATTTTGGTCGAAAGAACATGTTGTTAAAAAGACCTGTCTCCAATAGTGTCCAACAAGGGGATTTACTAGTGTACAGTACTCTTCTTTGCTTTTTTCCATTCTCTCAATTGTCGATTGGTGGAAGTGCAGTGCTCATAAAGCTTGGCGCCATTGCCTGTTGGGCCTAGCTTGCACGCTCGCATGGTATTTTGTTCTCTGCATTCCATAGAGCTAGACAACAACAACACCGTGTCTATGGACTAATCCTAGCTTGTTCGTTCACCCATTAATATCAATCCATAGGCTCACGATCTCGACAAACACCTACAGTACATTCGGAGTGCTTTCACAAGTATATGGAGTTCAAAGTCGCTGCTTCCCCTCACTATCCGAAATCGAACATGAGAGTTTGAGCTTGGAGAGCTGCGAGCACTCGACCCAATTGCCGCGCAGTCTCCGCACGAGTGGAGCTATCGTTCCAAACTTGCTATGGCTGTGGCCCGTCTGAGTTGAGCGACAAGATGACGGTCTACAGGCGTTGAACCAGCAGTGTATCAAGGCATGGTATCTTGAACCTCAGAAATCTAGTCACGACATTTGCTGATGCATCCCAGAAGTTTGGACCGGTGGAAAGCGTAAATACGAGCAGGCTCCAATGCCCTGGAGCGCCAAGCACACCTTTCACCAAGAAGAAAAGGAATCGTGTCAGGTCTATGGCCGAGTACAATCAGGCAGCAGGACAACCACAGACGGTCTGAACAATCGTCTCAAAGTGAGAAAAGTAGTTGTCTCCATCTTGTACCGCAGCTTTTGCAGGGAGCGCCTGACGCCAGCTTGCTGACACTTGTCACTCATTCTCCTGTTCGTTGCGGTGGCGTTGCGTTACATTGTCGAGGTCCATTTGCAGTTGACCTTGAGGTAACAGGCTTTGAGTGCTAGGAGATAGCAGCGTCATTCGACTACTCCGACAATGTTAGACATTAACAGAACATGCCAATTTCTCGATATGTTCCTATTGCCCGCTGACATTTTTTTTTTTTACGTTGATCTCCAAGTTCATCAGAAATTTTACTTCATCTCCAGCTTCTTGATATAACCCTTTCATGGAGGGATACCGGGTTCCCAACAATCAAGGCGTGTGATCAGATGACAGGACAGTACTAATGTAGTACTCATGCTGAATTCCAACATTGGTTTGTCAATCGACTAGTCCCAGTAATTCCCTTTACAACCCTTTTGCCCAAAGCTTTTGCCCGATTATTTTGTTGTCAAATTACCTATCACGAGGAGCTGCGGTCCAAGGTGCAATCAGCTTTACACATATGTCGCAATGTTATTGAATATATTCAAAACTTCTCAGTAGGAGCAGGATTGATGAACAGGTGGAAAACCAATACGTTAAAGTCGGATTCACTGGTATCTGGTTATTGAGCCGCGTCGTTGTCGTGTCGGCGGTGACTGTAAGATAAACCAGGTCTACGCCTTTTGCCAGTTCCACATCCTTCCGCGTCGCTAGAAGCCCGCTTTCCCTTGCCTAGAGGTTCGATTTGAAGCTCAAACTTCAAAGCGACACTCAACACATTCCCCTCTGGGGCCATCTCCTCAACCTTAGAAATCAAGCCCGGTTCAGAAATAATCCTGCTGCGCCCATCATATACGTTCTCAGCGTATATCACCACGAGCCTTTCTGCTTCAGTTAACCTTTCAGAGGCAGTCAACCTTTCAGAGCGCGGTGCGCTGTCGTCGAAGGAAGTTGCGACCTCACACTGCGATTCCTCGTGCTCCCTCCCGAACTCGAAGTCGAAGCCAACCTCAACGCGTAAAGCGGGGAAGTATCGGTATCCTGTGGTATACCAGGCCTTGGTCGGCCTGGGAGTTGTTGTCCTGTTCTTCGCATATTCATATTTAACATATTGCAAAATCGGCTCGTGAACCGCTGCCAGGAGATAGGGTAGTTGTGGGGATGAGAAGCGGTGGACCACTCCCTCCTTGCCCGATTCATTTCTCGGACTGAAATCCGCCTCCCTAACGGGATTCGAGGTCCGCCGCTATGTAAGCCGGTGATGGTCAGATGGTTCCGAAGTAGACGATAATACTTTCCTTACCTGCATGTTTGTCGGAGAAAATGGCCTAGGACCATGCTCCGTATCGGAGGCAACTGATCGATCGCCCGAGGTATGGTTACCGTATTGGCGCATCGCTTCGACGTTGGTTCCAGGTGGAGTAACAAAAACAACAACATGACCCTCCACAGTTGGACTTAGAGGGTCGAACACGGTGTCGGTCGACCTGAACGAAGTATTTGGACCGCAACTGGAATCCATACTCAGAAAGGGTAAGTTGTTTTGAACCCATAACCTGCACGAGGTCAGTCTTCTATGTCGATGAATTTCTGTTCACTTGCCTCCCGAAGCTTTGAGGCGATGCTGAAGGTTCAAGTATCAGGTGTAGACTTACCAATGTCACAAGCTGATATGACCGGTGAGAAGTGGAGGAGTGGAGCAGTAGCTCTTTGGTTTTAGGAAAACGCGAAGTACGGGAGTTGCACACCAATTAAGGAGTCATGTACTTGGAAGGATTTGCAGGAGGCTGAGGCATAATAGTCCAGCTTGTCATATACGAATGGCGACGCAGGGGGGCCCCTGAGTGGTCGTGTATCAAGTACGCGACTTCATTAGACTCCCCAAAGTTACACATGGATTGAGCGAGGATACTATGGCAATGGACCAGGATGCCAGTGCATCAATTCTATTTTACAAGAAGTCAAAATCCGTGCTGCCGATAGGGGGTCCGGCGTCGGTGTGGAGTGCCAGTGTACTGGAATATGTTGGAGCAAGCGCCGATGACGCAGTCACCTATCATGTTCAAACATGATATGTGAGTACGTCACCATTAGCGTCCGAAGTACGTGCCGGTATGAACCACGGCACCTGCTCCACCTAGACTTTACTCTGCAAGTCTCCAGCAGTACCCCTTTCAAGAAGATGTCTGGATCCGGTAGTGCTTGGAGCCAGTACCATGAAACTATCCAGCAATTGCTGTCTATGCTGCCTGCGCGCGATACAGATGAGTTAGAAAGCCTCAGTGTCGTCGGAGATATCGCCAAGCGTATAAGAGTCGCATCGACTGAGCTGGAGTCGAACATAACTCAACTCATCCAGGCCGTGAAGGCTCAGAATAGCCAACGACAGCCTCAGGAAACACCCTGCACGGACGACAATACTTGTTTCCCGTTAAGGACACAGAGCGAAGGCACACAACTACTGCACACTCAACCTTCCAGTTCTCTGAATTTTCAGGATCTCGCGGATCGCCAAGCATTCTGCGATGCAATTGCTAAAGGCGGCAAGACTAACTACCGAAGACCTTACGTACACGATTACACGTCACCGAGTCGGCAATCTCGTTCAGATTCCGATGGCCGGCACGAGCGCCCCCATTCAGCGCAATGTGAAAGGTTATGTTTAAGTTCTTCGCCCAACCACGATATGTCGGAGGCGGAGGCAGCGAACCCCATGGTAGAAGTAATGGCAACGAAGAAGCGTGTCGAATCGAGGAACACTTTGCAGACAAGGGAGGATCGCGCGCGACCTAGGACTGGCCAAAGTAGAGCTGGTCTCGCTCGCAAGTCAGGGCCTGATCGGCAGACAAGGGAAGCCGTCATCCGTGTTCGGTACCCACAAGAAAGCGTCGATGCAAGAGCGCCACATAAACGTAAGCGCAACAAAACGAAACTAGGGCCTCCGGCCAAAAGAATTCGTCGGCCAAACACCGAGATGACTGGGATGAATGTGGATGAGTATGAGGATGCGCGTCTAACCAAAGAACAAAACCACCGGCTTCGATTGGCAATCAACGAACATAACATCAGCCGTGACGTAGCGAGCCTTCTTACCGAACATGCACTCGAAGTCGCCACCGCGCTTTCTTTTCAGAAATTGAGAGACGCTTTGAACAATAGAGTGCATTTTCAATATTCGGACCTCCCCGAAGCGGTCTACCATAATCACGAGGCGGCAATGGCTCTTCAGCTGCAAGGAACGATTGCTTCTCGAGCATTTGCTATCTCGTGGGCTTCAATTGTCAATGGGCCCAAAGAGCGCCTTAAAATTTTGAGAACAAAGAGGAAAACAGGGAAAAGAAGTCATTCCGATCGTGCCAGCCGTTATCCAAACCAGACCCGGGTCAATGCGACTAGTCCGGCCTCTCAGGACATCGATGCCCAAATCAGCGAATTTTGCGTTTCGGGATTGGATGGGCCGACGTCAAGGACACGCACAGAAGAAATCGTCTTGGCAACGCTAACACGGGATATGATGATAAAGCTTAGACTGGATATACCGCCATCCCACGAATTCCGCGATTCACCCATTTACAAGCAAGCCTACAAAATATATAAAAGGGGCGCATATTACAGCAAAATAGACAAAGAGGTGTGTCCCTCAATAAGCTGCATATGGCCCTGGGAGTCGCATGAACTTAAAATTGTTGATGATGACTTGCCCATGTTGAGAGTTGTTCTGCAGGCTCTAGAGCCTTCTCTCTTCTCGGAGTCCACAGCGTTCGCCCTTAAACAAGTCAATCTTGCTTTACGCCGCGAGCCCGCCATCATAATACGACTTCAGGAGATGGAGGACAAGGAGATAGAGGAGCACTTGCAAAGTCCAGATGACCTCCGCCTTGGCCATTTACTTCTGTGCGTAGAAAACCTACATATCGAACGTAGAGGGTCTCAAGCCGAGGGTGGAGGGACGCATGCGGAAGATGAAGGGACGCAAGTGGACAGCGGAAGAACGTCTCTCGAGCCTATTGGAGGCGAAGGGGCGGCTTTCGAGGGCGAACGCCCTCCAAATTCCCCCGCCCAACAGTCAAGTTCTGTGGTCCCCGACGAATCGCGAGACACAAGTGATGAAGGCCTTCATAACGGCGTCCGGTCTTCATCCTCAAGCCACCCTTCGAGTTCAACCATGCACGAACCAGATCCCAGGCAGAACATGTTCGGCGATGCTTTCATGAATTCTGCCGAACTGCCATCGACTGACTCCTTCGGCTTGAATCATGGTGAGGTGATGGATTATGCAATTGAGCAAGCATATAATCCTTACTTTACTGAATTGGACAAGGTGTTTTTTACTATGCCAGGATTTAATCTAATGTAGCCGATCTGTCTGAAGATGACAAATGTATTCCTTTCCTTCCAACAGGTAACGGAAGCCCAGGGCATGGTGATAGTAACATATATATTTTTCGCCCCTCCCTCTCTCTTCAATTTGCTTCAACATGTAGAAAATACAACGCAGGAGTAATTATAACTTCTTTGTTAATCTTTGTAGCCCAACCAAAATTTAACACAATGTCTGACGCCTTGGCCACTCCACTAATAATCTTCAGAGGCATAAGCAAATATTTTCTCCGTAAGGGGTCAAAGAGCAGCTCAGGCTTGGTTGATTGGAACCGGATGAAATAGATTTTTGGGTCGGCCGGGATCTGTTTTGAAGTTAGGCGCGTGCAACTACCGTGGCCAATGAAGCTTACTAGCTTGCGCTCTTCTAAAGCGTCCATCAGCGGCTTCATCTTTGCAGCAAGTCTGACGTCGATGCAGATTTCGAATGATCCACTCTTATGAAATGCACGTTTTTCACTAATGACCCAAGTGACCAGCTCTTCCATTAGTTCTTTAAGATCACGAACATCCACTTGGGAGAGGTAGTCGTCTTCGATTTCTTCTTGGGCCATGGAGCGCAGACGCGAACGAGGCGAACGAAGCGAGCGAGGAGGATGTTGCCACTTTGCGCTTTGCGCCAACGTCGAAGCCTTGCAGCGGTTCCCTAACATGTTCATAAGCCAAGTACATGTAATGAAGGTACTGGGACCTTTTCATACGCGATAACGTTGTCTGTGAATCTGCAAAATTGTGATCGCAAAATACGATTTCGAATATTATTGTCGACGTGCAGCAAAAGTTCCGCGCGGCATGTGTCATCTCGGAAAAATGCCGCAGCTACGACCATGTGATGGGAATGAGCCAGCAGACCAAGGATTTTGCATATGAGATCGTGGCATTCGGTGCATAATGTCATGACAACCCTTCGTGGAGAGGAATGTGGAACAGTTTCACCATGCTGACCTTTGTCTGGGCATACATACTGTCAACCGGCTAGGTCGAGCTTTAGCAAAGTGAGCATCCTGATATAAATACCCACATGTTGAATTGCCATCGCTGGTAAGTACATCGCCATGTTCTCGCTAATGACGAGGGATGGCAAGCATTGTCGAAATTACCGCCCGGGCTTAATATCAAGTGCGATCTTCCAGGAAAAGATTCGCAGTCCCTCGCCAAAAATATCATCACATTTTTGTCTTTCAAGCTACATTGCTTGTGATCTTAGCCCGCGTGGCGCCGGTTAAGGTGATCTTCCTTCGCCAGCCAAGCCTCCTCATATCATGTAGACCTTATGGAAGAAGACGGGCTTCTGCTCTGCTCTCCGTTGCTAAGCTGCAACATTCCTGAACTGAAGACATTACTTGGTGGCGCCCTTTGCTATCTTAGACTATCTACGATGATGCCGGAGGACATCACAGCTTCACGCCGCCGCGTTGGACCGCGGAGGGCCAGTTAATCATAGCAATGGCCTCGAAAGCCTTCTTACGTTCCATTCGAAAAAAAGACCGCTTACGTGAATATGGTCTCACTGTCTGACTGCGTGCGAGGGACATCCGAGGATACCAATTTATGCTTGAGAATCTGACGAGGCTATCGCCCTTGCTTACACTGAAGCGACGATCCGCAATATGCAACTTGCACTTGGCATTTTATTACAGTATACGGGGTAATGCCCGGGTTGAGTAACTACATATCTTCTAATGATCTCGGCCGCGATGCAGATGTTGCTGTTGACCAGTGAGAGGTATGGTAATTGATCTCTCCCGAAATTCAGTAGCCAATCGCTTAGATGAAGTGTAGCTTTCTGGCGTGTGGTAACAAGGAGCCGCTCGGAACAGCTGAACAAGTCTTGGGCATAAATTGACACATGTGAGAGGTTGAAGAGAACAAGAGAGTCAGAATCAGCGTCAGTGTATAATTCAAAGAGCGTGCAGTCGTCCGGCGTATCTGTGCTCAAGATTACTGAATCGTGGAGTCGTGTGCCAACAGTAAGTATTAGCCTCTCGCAATCCTGCGACAGCGCCAGCGCTGTCACTCTCTCGCTGTAAAGTTTTTTAGTTGTAGGGCGACGCTGTTGTGATTTGATCTGGGGAAGGGGAGGCCGCTGCCTCGGCTCAGCTCGGAATTGCTCCAGGTGAAGGACATGCTGCTTGTTAGCTAGTGACACATGGTGATTGACTGTCGTGCCTTTCTTCACCAGGAAGGAATACCCACCTAACTCCTCTGTGCGATAGTCGCGGGGGAATACAAATATGTTCAAAGGGAGAAGACTGTGGAAGCACCGATTTTGCCATAGTTTAAAATTTTAAGCCAACAGAATTAATCACTACTATCTCACTATATATCTGAGCTGGGGTCGCCGCCCATGAAAGGTCTGGGTTTCCGAGGCTAAGCCCATCGCGTATGTGGCAACAATCCCCATTCGTACTAGCGCCATTTCAGCTATAGTTATATTACTGCCGTCTCATCATAACTTCAGAGCTGCAGACTCAAGCATGGCGTCTCCGTCCACTATCCGCACCCTGGAGTCCGCGGTCCTTGACGAAGACATCTCGCGCAATCTACATGATGAGTTCAATACCTTTCAAGTTGCGATTCAAGCTCCCGAGGCCTTCCAGCAGGTTGTGCTTGATTTTCAACGAAAGACTTCTACACACCAGGAACTCACACATATGCTACGCGAGCAACCAGCGTCATCCTGTTTTACAGCTCCTTCAGAATCTGCAGGATTGTGGAGACGAGTTGTGCGGTCGTCCGTCGCACTTCAGACCAGGCCCGGATTGGTTCTACGCAATGCGTTTCTTTAGCGCCATCTCCCTAGAGTCCCTTGTTGCTTACTTTAGCATACTAAGCACAGACAAGGAGGAGATCGCAAAAGGCGAGAGGCAATTGCTACTTTCGCCGCCATCATTAACACTGTCCCCTTCTTTGCCCAAGCTGCGTGGCGAACGTCGCAGTGAACGTATTGCGTGGAGAAATATTAAGGAAATTTAGCTGTGAAGAAGAATATACAATTACTATCCTCGCTATCTCCGGCGAGTCGACGGCATGGATCTACTACCAGGAAAGGCCCGTCAGCAATGCACCGGACGCGAAAGAGCTACTTATCAAGGAGAGATGGAACGAGGAAAGTAATAGCTGGCTTAAGCAGCAATTGAGTCAGCCTGAAAGGCTCAATACATATTGTATGGTCGACTTCAGGTCCTTCCACAATGTCACCAAGCACCAAGCTAACATTCTTACAGGTCACGGGATGGTATTGGAATGTAACAGTCTTGACGTTGTCGCAATGCAGAGGTTTGCAGAATTCTCCGCCAAGTTCCACGGTCATCTCAGTGATCCTCCCGTAACGCATACTCGGATCGGTCTGGAGGTGTGGAGACTACCAAATGAGAGCCCAATTCGGCCCATTCAAAAGTTGACACATATCACTGTCACGATGAGGAGCAGGTTACTCCGCTATCTAATTATAGCTTAGCCACGTGAGACCTTGCCATGAGTTCGTACGATCCGTGGAAGTGACTGGCTCTCAGTGCACGTTCGACGTATGTAGGAACTAGCGTCTGCATGGCTTTGGCGGTCGGAAAATTACACTACAGAAGGGTTTGAGAAACGTCCTCCAGTAGTTTTACCTGTGACAAGGGGCTTGCGCATAGCCGGCGCATGATCAGCAATACCAAAACTTCCACAGCGTCATCCTACCTGTTATATTCCTGGCCTCTTGCATCTCCGCCATCAACCCAGAGCTGAACATGACCTCCACATCGACTATCCGCACTACAGAGTCTATACAGCTTGACGAAGACTGGTCGCGCAGAATGCATGACAAGTTTAAGAGCTTAGCGGTCAATGTTCAGCAGTGTCTACTTGATTCAGAACGAAATAAATCTACGTACCTGGCGGAAACAGAGATCCGCCACGAGAAGCTCCGGAAGCTCTTAGCAGAGACAAGGATCCTCCAGGAGAAGCTCCGGATGCTCCAGCATGGTATCGATCCGTGGGTCTTTCTAAGTCAACAAGAGACTCTTCCTCTTCACTCCGGCATACAAAGCACAGAAGAGGAGATCACACAAGCCGGAAGGAATCTAACCCTTTCACCGCTATCATCAACACCGTCTTCCCATCCATCACCTAAGCTGCGCGGCGAAACTCGTCGCAGTGAACGGATAGCCCAGAGAAATGTTACAAGGAACTTCGCTGGTATGCAGTCCCCATCGTCGCCATCTCCATCGAGTCGACGTCGCGGTTGTGCTACCAGAAAGGGGACGGCAGTAACCTATCGGAAACGAAATAACCGCTCATTGAGAATGTCAGAACCGAGCAAAGTAAATGACTTCAGAATTTTCGACGATATCGTATCAAGCTAACATATCAGAAAGGTTGTCACTAAAGCTCTACATACTTCACAAGGGTAAACAACCCAAGAGTCTTTGCGTCGACCGGAAGGAGGAGCTGGAAGGTGGATACGGATGCCGCGAGCTTCACTTACGTTTCCAGATCGGCAGAATTAGTTTGTCTGCACGAGGTTGGGGCCACATTTTCGAAGACGGCGGCGAGGCATATGAATTTGGCACTGTACTTGGGCTACGTAATCGATAGCTTGTTGCGATTTACGATACACTGCGATCCAGAAAACTCAGGGTGCATGTTTACCATACCTCGTGAAGGATACCTTTATGCTTTCCCGTGAAGTGAATCACCGAGTTCCACTCCCACACGTTTTAAGTACGTCCGTGAGCCAGACCTGGTCTTGAAGAATCATTTTTGACTAAAACCATAAAATGGCTACATGACTTGCAAACCAAAGGAGCGCTGTTCTCATTGCAATCGAGGTAGATTGGGACGGCCAAAGCGTTCTTGACTGCGCCTGTCGCTGCCTCCCCCACGAGCCTTGCAAGTCTTGCTTCGGGAACAACTGCGAGCCTTCCGCACACCCTCCGATCGCACCGTCCCAGGATGGTTGGAGAGATGTTTCAATCGCTTCGTCCTTCTGCCTTCACAACATTCGAAGGTATGGCTTGATGGGGAACCGTTGACGCTCTGACTTTCTGTTTACTTGATATCTCCGTCAGACTTTTTCTAACTGATTGTGTCTTCTTCGGGTTTCCCCTAGTATCGCTTTTCATGACGCCTTGAGGCTTTTTAGCCGGACTGTTGGATGATTTGGGTAACTCTTTCCTAGGCCGAAGTCGACCCCAGCATGTCGACTTTAGGCCAACCGGTTCGAGACCCGTGGGACACTCTCGTGACCACAAACGCGACTTCTTTGAAGGAGCTCCAAGGAGATAAGGGTTCCCTGATCCGGAGGTTGCACTGGCTCGTAATGTAGCCGAGTCAAATTGCCGATCAACCGTCTTCGCCGTTGCCGCACTCGATTGATCCTTGAATGGTGATAACATGCGGTGGATGTTTTCGTTGTTTGGTGAAGCAGAGAGTGAATGTGGGCGCATAGAATTCAGGCCTCCTCCGGTTCCATGAGACGAGCTGTCTCCGATTATTGTCTCTGAGCTTTTTGTCTTCTCAATCATGTCTTCTAATTCAGCACTTTTGGGCGCCGGTGATGAAGTTCGCGGACGGTCCGGATACGGCTTGTTGAACTTCGCTCTTCTCCAGCAACTTATCCTAGCTATCATCTCATCTTCAGTTTCTTCTGGCTCAACCCAATCATAGCCATGCCACACGAGGTCCAGTTCGTGCAACAAAGACTGTGGATATGGGGTATCCAATGCACTGGGCTCGGAATCAGCATTGAGAATTGCTTCCTTCCACCGCGTAATCTCCAAGAAGCGATTTTTCTCATACTCCTGCTCATTTCTTGTTTGTTGCAATTCCACTTCAAGTGTTTCTATTTTGTCTCCCAAGTACCGAGGCCAAGGTACACCACGCAGCTTAGCCTGTGGATCCGGGAACTGAGCTGAAGGGTGGTGTCATCTGTCCCGTGACGAGCCCGCAGTCTTTCCAGAAAGCAACCAATATTTGCATCTTCTTCTCCACCTCTACTAGATCGGCCATATAACGTTCACTACCGCGCCGCAATGACTCTCTGGTCCAATGCGTCCAAGGAGTCCATCAGTGCCGACGGCCAAGTCCTGTAGATCGAAATGGGGTCATGTTCTAATACCGAAGCCGGGTTATCATCCTGCCACCGATGGATAATTTCTCTTCTCTGGACTTTAGCTTTTTCATACTCCTCGTCGTAATACCGCCGTCCTCTTTCATTTGCGAGGTTCCGCAGTTCGTGGAGTCCTTTGACCAGATGGCGTGGGAAAGTCGTACCGGAGGGACTGCGGCCCATGTATCCAACAGGTGTAATTCAGGTAGTTGTGTAAGTTCTACATCGCACACTTGGTCCCAACGTTCCCGCGCTGCCTGCTTATACCGGTTAGTACAGCGCCTTCCCAGTTGCCTTTCCATGCGGCCAATGTCAATATAATTGATCCAAGAACCAATCCGAAGCGGGCGGTGTCAACACATTGGACTTTTCGCATATTGGAGACTTTTCCCACGTCATCCTTGGGTGACGATATTTGCGGAGGGTGAAGTTGTCGGAAGGTTTCAACTCGCGGAGCCGACTGATAAGCTCTTCCGGCTCGATGTAGCCTTGTTTCAATTTCCGCGCTTTGATGATGCCCATCTCAGCCGGTGAAATGCATTCGAATGAGAGGCATTGAGATTTGTCGTGGTACTATTCTGGCGACCGTAACCCTTCGTCTTGCAGGTTCACAGCGAAAGCTCTCATGTATACAGCATGCTTCCTTCCGAGGTCATCTTCTTGCTATCCCACTCTTCCACGAGTTCGTCCGCCATACTTGGCGCAGCATAATCGAACTGACCCTGTGGGCTCTTGGCCATTAGATCTCCCGTTAGCATTGTGACGATGGTGTTAGAATTGTGTTCTTGGAGCTATCGATATAACAACTCATGGCTATCATCACGTGACTCGATAGTCCTCGAAATCACGACAAGTAGTCACCTGTGGTATAATACACTACTTGCAGCGCGTTATCTATGGGTGCCCTTCATTGGTTGATTATACTTGGCGTATGGAGTATAGACTGGTATTTGTCCTCCTTCTTTTCCGCCTTCTCCCGCTCGTCCCACTTTCTCGTTTTCTATTCAGTCTTTCACTTTTTGATCTCGGACTTGGTAAAGATGACACACCCCCGCGTTGCAAAGTCAATTCTATGTCTTCGACCTCAGTCGAAGAATGCTATTGCGGCTCTAGATTTGATCGAAAATGTGTCCTATCTAGCAACAGTGGCGCCTCCTCCAGAACTTACTGACATACGCTTCGATGAATTACCTGTGCCAACCTCTCCAATCTACCTCTCTCCGTACAACCACGATGAGCAGCGCTACAAAAACGTTTCTCGCGAAAGCTCACCTGGCTTATATGCTGTCCACCCTCGGATTTGATAGCAATCAAAACCAACCTAGCAGAGGATTCTTGTTCGGACCCGGACCTGACTGTGATGTCAGACTGCCCTACTATGGCACGAAGCCCATCGATGAAGCATACTACTTCTGAATACACTATAATTTCAACAGTGGAGCATTGTTAATCACGTCGATGGACAGAACCAGGATTGGATCTACACTTCTTAAAGGAAACGAATCTCTCGTCCTTATGGCTGACACGAGGATTGACTGTGGTAATGATGCCTTCCAATTCGTCGTCGAGTTTCCCGACCTAGGTCAATCCGCCAACCAACACGAGTTGAACCATCGAACGTATGTCGGAAAAATTGGTTTTTCATATGCCCCATACATGGCCACTACTCGCGACGGAGACCCACCAATTGGCTATGCTCACAGAAGCAAAGCCTTGCTCGGCAAGGGAACCTTTGGAGAAGTCCACAAGGCAGTGAATACCAAGAACGGACAACTGTGCGCCATTAAACTACTCACACACGGAGGACCAAATATATCAACCGGAGACCAGCTGCATGAGGCAAAGCCGTTGAGCAGACTATCTCACGTGAGTCGGCACGATATCCCTTGCGGCCTACTGCTAACATCCATAAGCCGAACATTATCCGATACTATGACACCTTCGCATTCAGGGGCCAGATTTGTATCGTTATGGAGCTAGCAGCCAATGATCTCCTTAATCATCGGGACGCCAGGAAAGTTGGCAAGTGCACACCATTCCTGTCTCTCAGATGCGTTCAATCCGTCAGTCGGCAAGCTTTAGAGGCTATCCAATACCTTCACGCGCAAGGTGCCACGCATCGCGATTTGAAACCCGCGAATATCTTGGTAACTGAGTGGGATCCGAAAAACGGACCTTCCTACCATTAAGCTTGCAGACTTTGGTCTAGCGAGTTTGAGATCTGAGCATGCCACGTTCTGCGGCACCGAAGGCTGGCTTGCACCCGAGGTCGAACGAGCCTACACAATGTTCAAAAAATTTGTGGAGCAACACGATCGTGGTGTGAAACCACAACCATTTCATTACACCAATTCTGTTGATATTTGGGCCTTGGGCAAGATTCTGAAGGAACTGCTTTGTGATATTCCAGCAAGCAGGTATGTCCGGGGAAAGAATCTTGCTCCCTCCAGGGAACCAGCGATGCGACTGGTTAACAAAATGATGCAAGAAGTCCCGGGGAAACGATCAACCGCCTCTGAATGCTTGAATGATCCCTGGATAGCTTGAAATAATGCTTCTAGCGGCTCCTTTGCAACGAAACGCATCGTATCCCCTATTACAACCTCAAAAGCTGGGCACCCCTCAAAAGAGTCAATCGCAATCATTCTGTCGGGGTCGAAGAAGGCTCAACAGAGATTCTCAAGAGCCCCATGTGGCCAGGCGAAATTTCTGAATCTTGGAATTGCTCATTAAACAAAGAGGGACTTTCCCATCTGTTGATCGGTTTATCCGAGAGCGGGGGAAAATGCAAACCTTCATTCAGTAACGAGTCAGAGATCGATCGCCTCAATTTAGAGCCTTGGGCAGAGGGCAAGTTCTCAGTCATCGCCCGTTGCCGAGATGAAAAGCTGATACATGGGTCTTTAATGTCCTGTAATCAGGCCCCGTACGTATTGCCCGGTGTGGTTACTTCGCGAGATACACCGTTGCAATTGCTCGCAAGAAACCTTTTGGCAGCGCCTACGGAAGAATGTTGCAGAAGTGACGAGGAAGTTGTGCGCCAGGAGTTTGATCGGTTGAATGTCACAATTTTGCAGATTCAACAGGACCGAAGAAACTCGATCCTAGTAGGAGTTGAGCGGAACGATCGAGACTTGACCAGCAGCTTCTGGAGTCCATCGGATGCTCATGCTGATAGTGCCGATGAATCTTATTTAGAGATGTCGATTAGCCGCCTTCCAGCACGCTCACAACTGCTAGATCACCCACCAACATTGGCAATCAGCCATGGTCTAATCAACCCAGTCCAGCCATTCAACGCCACCATCATCTTGTACTAACCATTGAAGCCGATGACGGCCAGATGCTGCGCGAGAGCGCTGAAAATAATACCCAAATTGCCATGCATGAGGGATCCAGCTGCAACAAAAGTACGTTTCATACGACCCATTCAGACTACAACCCGACAGGGAGTAAATGGAGTTCGAGCAGCGCCGGGGTGAAACGTCTCACCTACCCTTCTCATTTTGACGATGTAATGGCGGGGTTATCCTATTGCTATGCATTACCTCGCTGAGTGCGCAGTGTCTGAGATTCGGCGTACAGCTTTTGGGATGGTTCGATTGTATCAGGTATACAACGAGAAATGACAATAACGCTGTTTATGTAAGGGAACTGGTGCCGCGTGGAGTTATATCTAGGTCTTTCGTGGACGGACATGGCTTTGGATATTTAATTTAAACCTCGCACTTCATACGAGCTATATTGCCTTGCTCTCCGGCAAGTCAGCGTGCAAGCTCAGTATATTTACACCGGTTTTATCCCGGGCTATTCATGTATTCACGGCCGTTCATGGCAGCATCTGGATGATTGTTAGAGTATGATAAATGTCTGTGCTTGATGCATAGCTCTGAACAACGTAAAATTTCTCGCTTCTCCCCTCGGATCATCGCCTACCACTCCTGACTCCAAATCATGTGAACAGAGTCGCTACTACACGGTAGCATTCCTCAGAAGTTGCTATCTCGTGGTAATCTCAGCTATTCGCAGGCTTCTTCGGGGTCTGAACTCCGCAATTGCCGCACGAACCTTCTTGCGCCCTTTCCCTGCTCCTGACTTACCACCTCCATCTGCGGAATGTATTTGACAAGAACCACGTTTCGATACCCTTGATTGGGGAACACCAAAGACGCTGTTCGGTACTGTTGGTTCGGCTCTCCTAAAGCTTCCTTTAGGAGCGACCCGTACTGGAATGTGGCCTGGAGAATGCTCATGCTCGCCTCTCAACGATTTAACGATTTTCGAATCCCTGGTTTGGGTTCGTGGTTTTCGGTTGCCAAGCCTCTTTGTAATTTTAGAGCCATGAACTGGGCCGAGCATCGGTTGCTTCTTGATGCTGCACTTGCGATCAGGGCGCTTATAAGGACGTGCAGTACCACTGTTTCGATTTCCCATGCACTGCTGTGACCGCGATCTCCTCCTTGCGATATCTGGAGCAGATTTCACCTCTTCCGTAGCAATGATCGCAAGCTGTTGTTCGATCCATGTAAGGTAAGCTTCCCAGTCTCTCAATTCAGCATCGTCGCTTCGGAACCGTGTGGTGTATATCATCACCGCCTCCTTTGTGGGCTCGTGTAAAGCGTTCATTGCCAGCTCTTGCTCCACTTCCTCAAGCCATTGTCGGGACTGTTCCCGCTTTTGCTCCTTCTTTGCAAGCTGCCGATATGCTGGAAAACTTGGTATTCCTTCCAATCGGTGAGCTTCGTCTGCTGTTCCAGCTCTCGGTGAAGGAATATTGGGCCGCCAAGGCCGTGTCTAGTCTGGTAGTGAAGGCTCTGTTGTTCGTGTTTGCAGAATCTCGCCTCATCTTCACGACCCGCCTTCTGGGCGGCGCGGAAGGCCTTCCACCGAACTAACTCGGGTTCACATGTCGCCGCCTGCTCAATCCAGTGAGTCTGAACGTGATATTCCTCCCATCTACCAGACGAAGGGTCCCAAGGAGCCGGGCTCAAAGCTGAGGGGCCGAAGAGGCCGTCCACCCATGGCTACCAGGCTGTCTCTGGCTGCCACGACATCTGCTCGCATCATTTCGTCCGTGATTTCTAGAGTGACAGATCTGGAGCTCCTCGTCGAAGGAATATTCCTAGCTAGTATCGGAATAGATTTCAAAGCTATATAAAAGCAAGAGGTATTTACTCTAATCTTTCAATAAGTGCTGATGCGTCTAGGCCAGGCGCTTGCTCCACTAGGTTGAGGGTGTGTCTAGAACGTGATGCATCAGCTATGGCCTTGAAGAATATTATTAGAAGTATTACCTCAGCTTGGCAAGCATCTCGGTAGTGATCACAACGCCCTCTTTCATTTTGATAAGCCTATGGTGGGTCAGATCCTAGTCGTTCAGCAGATTCTGCAAACGTTAGGCGTCCCGCACTTTTGTCCTTTCAAATCTTCTGCAGTCAGAGTATTGAAATCCTCAGCCGATAGCCCTTCTGTTGGCAATGACATCTTGGTTGGAGACGAGGTGTCGTTTCGTTACTAAAGTGGTAATATATTGACACGGTGAGGTTTAATTTAGCACCCGATTAAGGATAGTCCGCCTAAAAGTACGCTATTCCTGAAAGAAATGATTTCCACGGATGAATGCAGCTAATAGGGGCGTATTTCTACGTATTTCTACGTATCTGTTTCCCAAGTTTTCATGTTTTATGTAGGTCGGTAGGCGAAGTCCGTACGGGATATTACCCCGCGTACACCTCTTTCGCAATTGGGCACTTTACATGAAGCCTATTGGTCTAAGTTACCCACCCACCTAGTGTGGTCACTCCTCTCCTGCCGCAGAGTCCTGGAGCTTTATTTAATAGCCCTTCATGGCCCGCTGGCAAACTCAACTTGTACTTGCACGGGTCTTGAAATCATGGATGAAAGTCCAAATTTGATATTGACCATCAGACCCCTTGACTTGAGTGCCCAAATCGCCCTCAAGCTGGAACACAATGCACGTAGATATTGTTGCTTGACCGACTATGTAGAGGAAACTTACATTTCAAGCCGGGAGAACACCCCTTTCCATGGCAGTGACGAGGAAGATATGAGCCCCTGCTCGAGTTAACTTTCGATAAACCGCCCAAGTCCTTCTTGAAGGGATGGGTATTCGGTGCTGACCCACAAACCTGCGACGTCTTGCTCGACAAAAGCATAGCCTCGGGGGTCAGTAAGAATCATTTCAGTATCCAATTCGACGACGAAGATCGACTTGTGCTCCAAGATACGTCGAGCTATGGGACGAATGCGACATATACGGCGAACGGACGGGTCCAGGGTTCGAATGATGTACGACGCAACTTCACCTGGATCATCTTCCCAGACTACGCTTTCAAGATTCATGTCTTCAAGAAGAGCCTTGCTTTCCAGTCACACTGGCATCTCATAAAGGTTGCGAAGCCCAATACCGACAGCATGTTGCTGACTATCGGAGATGCCAAGAGCTAGAGCGAAGCCAGTTGAGTGACTTGGTCCTCCATCAGCTCAATGTCCAAAGTCAGCAAAGTACCGCACGGGCGTCACAACCACTTTCACCACGCCAGCGCATGTATATCACGCAAAAGCTGCTGGGACGAGGCACTTATGGTGAAGTGTACCAGGTTATGGATGCGAGCACAGGAGCCGTGTACGCAGTGAAGGAACTCTACAACATGGCTGAGACGAAGTTGCATATCGAAAAGCGCAAGGCTTTTACGAAGGAGGTTGACATTCTGAGGCGTCTAGATCATGTACAAATGCCCTTTGCCTTCCCGTCGGAAACCTGCTTACCTTGAAGACAGTTACACATTGTCCAATTCGTAGATTTTGTCGAAGAACCTACTCAACGGTTGTTCATGGAATTTGTGCCAGTTGGCAATGTTAACGACCAGATCATGCAGGAGCAATTATCGAGCCGAGATATCGAAACACTGCTTCACCAATGTCTTTGTGCCCTCTCACACCTCCACGGCCTAAACATCACGCATCGAGACGTCAAGTCCGGACAACATCCTTGTCAAAAGTCGCAAACCATTCTTGGTCAAACTCGCAGACTTTGGCCTCTCAAGGGACGTCCATCAGTTAAGAACAATTTGCGGGTCTGACTTCTACCTGGCCCCTGAGATTTGGGAAGCGTCTCCCTCTTACACGTCCAAGATTGATGTATGGGCAATGGGAGTAGTAATACTTGAACTTCTCGGTCTTCTCCAAGGTGCGATATCATTCGGATTCATGTGGTGTCAAAAGATTGCCAAAATTGCTGCCATACTACATGAGACGCGTGACCATAGGATTATGGCCTGGCTTCTCTGCGACATGTTAGTAGTCGACCATCGGCAACGATTATCATCCGGGCGTTCTCTAGAGCGGGCAACTCTTCTAGGCTTCCACAGGTGGGCATTTTCGGTAAACGAGTCTGAATCAGGATCTGAAACAGGCGGCCGAGGTTCGAGCCCGCCCACCGTCGTCATCTCACCACGACTTCTCCAAATCGGCAGCGAAGATGGGGGCGAAGCCGGTACGCGAGCCTTAAAGTTTGACAGGCCCGCAAAATTCTATGAGGGACAACTGGAAATGCACCTTGGTATCACAACGCTCCTGGAGCAGTTGCAAGCCAAACGCAGTAGCACACAGAACCAACACCGAAAGACCTCTCAGCCGGTCGACAAGATCTGTGGACGACTGAAAGTTCTAAATCGAAATAACTTCTCCACCTACGAGTACGTCAAGGAGGTCAAAATTACTATCGGGCCGAGCGGAGACGAGAGAATGTGGGCAAATTTTAGCCGCTCTGACTCGCAGGAGAAAACCCCTTACAGAGTTGGCAGAGCAGCTCCTAGAAATGTTGGAGTTTCATGCGATTGCAAAGGTCGAATCTGATCGACCGCCCGCTTATCGCATCGGGACTCGTAGCAGCCATCGTGGGCTGAAGCCGTGACATCAAGGCCGTAATTGATTAAGTTGGGTATTCATTGGGTGTGGACTCTAAACCCGTGCCTCACCTCAGGATATGGGCCGGGGAGTGGGGCTGCTTAGGTGTGATGATCGCACCTGTGGTGTTTGTTACGTACGCATGTTGCTCACAGTCTTGCAGTAAAGAATTACTGCCCTATTTGCTTCCCCTTTCGTGATGACATTTGTTCTTTCTTTTTCGTGAACGTGCACCAGATATATAGTTATCAGCAGGAAGATAAAAAGGTTCAAGACGTGACTAGCTATTGACATGTCCGAGCAGGCGATCGCGATTTACAACTCGCCTAGGAACCTGACCCCACTTCAGAAGCCTGCCCGAGAGCATAATCACAGTTCGACTTTGTCTGGGAGTATATGAAGAGGTAGATTCTAGTAAAGAGCCAGTCTTAAATTGAAATATATGTAGAAATAGAACAAAAAGACGTGTTCCGGCTTCAAGATATAAAATGATGCTTATACTGATCTTTGCGTCCATAGAATGCAAACAAACTCCAACTTCATACACTGACAGTCGCATTCCGCTTTCAAATCGAGCCAGCGATTGATTTCCGAACCATGAGCCTCTCATGTTCCATGCATGTTGCAGAAGGGAAGCCCTCGAATAACCAGCGGCCCTTAGACATCACTACAGGTGCAGCTGATTCGTCTGAGACTCTGGAGCGCACGTCGGGCACAATCGAACCATTTGCCCATCGCAGACGACTGACGCGAAGAAGACTGAGGTAAAGTTATGATGGCAGAGTCGAGCGCAGGTTGAAAGTATGGATGTATGACGCTTGTGATCGCTTCGAAGGACTTCCTGATACTTGGATCGACTTCGACCAGGAGTCTAAGATATAGGTCGAAGGAGGCAGGAGCAATGCCCATGGCTTCGTCGCCCACGAGCAGGACATCGCTAAAGAGCAAGAAGAAATAGGGGAGCTGGGTGTTATGGTTCTTGTACATCCATCGAATACATTCTTTGAAGATGCGGGTTAACGAGGAACCTGCAATGTCGTCTTTATGAGTGTCGTCTGGTGACAGGTTCCAACTGATGGCTTGGAAGAATCTTGCGACACCAACGTTTTCTGCCATCTCATGATTGGTCTTCTCGAGAGTGCCTGGGCGTATTTCATGGAAAAGACGAAGGATGTTGGATGCAGCTTTCGAACCGGTTAGGAATCTTTCTTCTTTGTCACCAGCAAGGTGTTCTGGCTTCAAGGTGAGTGGAGAATCGGGAGACATTGAGGTATGTTGATCGAATAGCATTCTGGCTATTGGGAAAGGCAGGTCGTCTCCGGTCGTCTGCTACGTGAGGACTATCTCTCCGTTAGTACGGCCAGTTGATAGTCTCTTTGATACCTACTAAACCGTGGCTGTAAAATCAAATGTCTTGGAAATAAAGACGAAAGGGACATAAACAACAAAGATATAACTGAGGTGGCCGGGATTCAGGACCGGGATCAACGGAGCTATACCAATCACAGTCACTCTTGCACCTCTTGCCGTTTCTCTGCCAACCAGATCAGACTTGAAAACTTGGCGGTTGAGTTGGCGTTTCATCCCTGCACCGCTGGCTTCACATACAGCTACCCAATCCGAGACTTCGATACAGTCGCACATATGATTATTGGTGGTTGCCAGAGGTGTTGTAGAATGATATAGGGTATGTAGGCCAACCCCTTTTCTGTCAATCATCAGCAAGACGCTGCTCGATTGAAAACCGCACATCTTCTACTTCGAAGCACCGATCCAGCACCTTATATATCCTTCTATCAAAGTACCTTGCTCATTCAAACCATCTTTCCTCAATACCAACTCCATCACCTGTCCAACTCTTTTCAGTTCATAGCACCTTAGCTCACTTCACTCATCACAATATGGGTCAATTCGGATCGAAGCCAAATCCTAATGCTCGATATAGGCAATCCAGAAAGAATAGACATGCCATAGCTGTTGAGATTAGAGTAGGACCCGACTCATGTTCGAAATCGAAAAGTACTGCCTTACCACGCGACACTCAACGAAACACTCCTACGGTCAAAAAATCTCGCAATAAATCTAGTCCTTTCGATTGTCAGCACTGGGGCACTTCGGAGTATCAAACTCCAGCTAGCTCACGGCATCGACACCATGGCGGCCCGCCCAACAAATTGGGCGAACACCACTTGGAAGGCTCGAGGAGTCGACCTGAAGTTACCCCTCCCTTCGAGCTGAGTAGTTCTTACTCGGATGAGAAAGATGTCTTGCGCCGTCAGGAGCAGCTTTTGTTACATCCAGTATATCGCAATTATGGCGTCTCCCGCACAACCGTATCTTCGTCGCCGCCTCGAATGACTCCTCGACAGACTCCGCCACAGACTCCATCTACTCCCGGACGGAATCCATCCATACCGCGAGAGACTCCATCAACACCCCGACAGAATCCATTACCACCTCGACAGAGTCCATCGGGACCTCGACATACTCCACCGCGACCTCGACCGAAACCATCGCAACCTCGACGGGACCCATCGCAACCTCGAGCGGGACACCAGGTCGACGAGACTCCACCTCCGGTGCCGCCGCGACCCCTGAACCAGGCTGATGAGGTTCATTCATTGCTGTCGCGAGAGGGACGATCCAACACACCTCCACCATATCCCTCTCCTCCGAGATATAATGGTCGTGGTGTTGAGCATATTACCGCAGAAGAGGACGCGCCTTTCGTAGTACAGCTCGACCGCACTACGATTACGGATAATTTCACCACAATGATGGCACGGGCATCACGACAGAGCGAAAAGCGGGACGGTTACAAGATAGCCGCAACTTGCATCTACGATGGATTGATCTTGCAAATTGTTATGAATAACCATAGGATGATCCACGAAACTGTTTATCGTTCTACGGATGTTCTAAGGATGTGTGCAACCAGTACTCTCCCACCCGACTTGACGGAAAAGGCCATATTGGAGAGCTGGTCCAAGTTGATCCCGCATAATGCCGTAGCAATACAAGATTTTTCTTACGCTCTAAGGAAAGTGTTCAACATGGCCAGGTCTGTTTCACAGAGGAAGTACACTCCGACCCAAATACCAATGAATCAGAGGGCCACGATGAACGATATCCAAAAATCAATGTTTGCGAGGCTGACTGACGTCGGCTGTGTATTGCCAGGACACATTTTGACTAGATTCTGTGTTCCGGAAGAGCACCGGGCGCAGCTTTTGATCTGCACACTCGAGTGCAGTTTAGAACAACATGGACCGAGCATGGCACTAGCGCGGTTGAGACAAATCCTAACTTTCTGCGGGCAACTTAGCCTTTCGTCTCTCACTATCGACGAACGGACCAATTTCTATGCAATTTTGACTCGATCAGTTCATGCCAGAATTTTTAAGCCCTGTAAGACCGTAGATCTCAAAACGGCGAAGGAAGAAGTTTCAGGCGCTATCTGCCTCACTCAACAATTTTACTCGCTGGCAGGTGATTCATTCGTCTTTTTCAATCGTTTGAAGGACATCTTTGCAGACGTTCTGCGTCTGCTGGAATGTGACGCTCTGCATTGCGCCTGCTGGTGGCTCTTTTCGGCAGTCACCGAGAATCTACATTTCCAAGATGACAGAAGTGCCCGGAAAAGCCAACGCCTGCTCCTACAAACTGTAGAAGCACGTTGCGACATCGCAAGGATTCATTATTTTGCTCTGTCCTGCGTAATAGAAGCAAACAAGTCTGTCCAAGGAGTGATTTTTCGACCAATTATCGCACAGTTGGGCGTGTACAGCGAGTCCATTAGGAACAATCTTTTGAACGGACTTGGATTCCCGCTGAAGCTCTTTCTGGATCAACGTCGGGAAATCAAAGAGGAAAAGAATCAACTACTGCGATGGCAAGCCTCGGAGTCCCTGGATCTAAGTTAGTTTTCTGAACGCTCAATTGTGCGGATCGAAGTGTCCTCCGCCTGCACATCATGATCATCGACAGCTGTGAGGAACGCAGCACTTCGGACCACCGGCCGGTCCTCTGTGTCCTGGCCGTACGATGGCGGGATAGCATTCTCGTGAACTTGCGTCGGTGCGTGCCTCCCGAAGAGTTTGGACTTGGCGGGTTTCGGCCCAGATGTAGCGAGTTGGAGCACAAAAGCTGTCTGCATTGTAATGCGCCACTGCATGATTCAAAGGCATATATACGCGGATAATTATTCGGCTACCAATTTTTTTTTCAACTTAATATCTCAATTGCAACCTCTCCCTCCTTGATTGCACAACTGCGATGATAAGTTACAGTTTCTTTGCGGTGTAAATATCCGCTGCTACGCAAACGCGAAGAGATTGGCTCAGTCGGCTGGGATGTTCCCTTTGACCAGTGATAGGTGCTACCCGTATGCCGCCTGCGCTTCTGCCGTCCGGCTCCCATGCACTTGCGACGCTGCCGTGTAGAGTTTTCCGAACTCCGTGTCACGTATGGATTTCGCGGTTGTGGATATAGGTTGATGACCGACCGTGTTGGTCTAGATTCCTCGGATTCGGGGGCCGTGCAAGTACTGCGGAACCTCTGGAAAATCGAGCAATCTGGCAGCGGTGAAGATAACTTTCGCTCTACCACGTGAGGATCTCGGTGTACATGTCTGCTCTTATTCTTGCGGCATCCTCTGGTACATCCGTCTCTTGGTTTTTTAATGCCGGCAAAAGAAGTTGACCGCTCGCAACGGCCTGCGACGGTAGCTGGTTAGTCTCTTTCCTCCGTCCTGTGGTGCTCCTAGTAACCCGCAATGTCCCAGATTCTCCGGGCGCCCACGAATGATCGGCTCCTATCTTTGGCTCTGAGTCAGTTGGAGCCCTAGATGGGCACATTCCACCTTCAAAATATATACTTTCCAGCGGTCCTAAAACTCTTGTTCAAGCTTCCAACGTTCAGTCATATAGAACTCCTGTTTACTCCGCCAATACCCAGGGTCCGTGGCAGAGGCCCTATGAGCTTCCGCTTCCAGTAAAACCTTGCCTGCCGGAAAATGTGCTAGGTCTTGAGCAGCATAGTCCGCGCCACGCTTGGCGCGTTCGAGATCAGATCTCCGATATTCGGCCTCGTAGTGCTTCTTCACTTCTGATAGATTCGGAGTCTTAGAGGGCAACCCTCTACCTTCCAGATGTATACGTTTCCAGCGCTCCTGATACTCTTAGTTAAGCCTCCTTCCATAGGCCTGGTAGAACTGCTCTTTGCTCCGCCAATACCCAGGATGGGTAGCAGAATCTCCATGTTCTTCAGATTCTAATAGAGTCTTGCCAGCAGGGAAAGTAGCCAGGTCACGCGCGGCATCATCGGCGGAACGCTTCGCGCGCTTGAGTTCTGTCTCCTGGCATTCAGCCTCATAGAACGCCTTGTAGAATTTCTCTTTGCTCCACCAATGTTCGGAATCCGTGGCAAACCCTTCGCGATCTTTCAGATTCTAGTAGAGCCTTCCTAGTGGGACACCTGGCTAGGAGTTGAGCAGCATTTTGCACAGAAGCCTTCTCGCGATCGAGTTCGGTCCCCCAATGGCCCGGATAGTATATTTCTGATGTTGGCTCCCTCCATCGCTTTTCCTCTCCCATTAGTTTATCATATTCGCTCTTGTAATAAGCTGCTCTCGCGCGCCAAAACTTAGGGTCTGCGGCATACTCTCCGACGTCTTCACTGTCTAATAGAACGCGGCCGTCAACAAATTCGGCCAGGTGTTGCGCATATATTCCAGCGAAGTCCTTGGCGATCTCGAGAGCGTTCTCTCTTCGATACTGCAGCTCACTTTCAGAAGTTTCGTCCGACGAAATCGGGGTGTTATCCCTAGGGCGAGGGCATGGGTTCCATCGCAAGACGCGATCCACGTAGTCCACATCCACAAAATGAGATTCATATCTCTCTTTAACGAAAGAAGAGCCAGCCATAGCAGACAGTGTGATTAGAGGCGTGGTGATAGATGATGTTACCGATGAAGTGTGTTGATAAAACGAAGCGGCTAGCACTGCACGTGATTTCGGCGTTCCGAATGTGTGGTGGGCGGCTAGCAGTATATTCCGTTATTGCCTCATGGCCTACCCTACAACATATCATGTCATTATAAATGGAAGGACCCCCAATTATCCTCTTATTCCAACTTACACCTGTCATCAAATTAACCTGACAATCATCTATCGTTCTATATCGACATTATATCTCGTGATGGCCGAATCAGACTACTCAAGCACTATCCTTATCGTGAAGCCGGTAGGTCCGGACGCTATAAATGCGCTACGAGCCGAGCACAATGCCGACCGCCTCGTGACATTTCAATTTGAGGACAGTGTTAGTAACATTACCGAGTACGACGACGCAAGAAGTCGTGAATGCACCCCATACGTCTCGCGTCCTCCGGAACCCCAACTCCATCTGAAATTCGACCCGAAGCCGAGAGATGCCACACGAGGTTTCATCTTCGGAAGCGACGAAAGCAAGTGCGACGTTCAACTGTTAAATGGCAGGAAGTTAGGATCAGTAGCCAGCACTTTTGCATCGATTTCAACTGGAATTCCGGATTCTTGAGATTGAACAACATCTCGCAGAACGGTACCTGGATGAGGGCTCCCTCTGTCAAGAATGGTTATCAAGTGCTCAAGAACAATAATATGCACATGCTTCATCCGGCCGAGCAAACTAAAATCTGTGTTGGCGCACTTGAATTCGAACTCTCTTTTCCCGCCCGTGGCAAGCACCAGCACATATATGAAAAGAACTGGGAACTTTTCCGCAACAAATGGAGCAAGAAAGCGCCAGCAATCGGACGGCTGGATATTCGGTCTACGGAGATTACGCGATCCTTGGTACGCCGGGAAGGGCGTCACAACACATATTTCTTACATGATGAAATCGATTAAGATGGATTCGGAACGGTCCGCATGGCCACAGACCATCGCACCGGCAAATTGTTTGCTGCCAAACAATTTGCGACCAGCATAGCTAGATGGGATGCAAAAGCTCATTTGGAAATCGCAATATTACAAGAGATCACACATGTAATGTTGCCATTCATTCGGCCTTTGCTCTCACTAATGCACTCATAGGCACATATCGTGAGCTTCGTGGACTGCATCTCTAATAATGGCGGGCCTGTCCTAGTCATGGAATTCATGCCTCTGGGAAACTTGAGCGACTTAGACAAGATACAAAAGATCTCCCCACAGGAGATGAGACTTGTTCTTCGCCAGGCAATACAAGCCCTCGCATATCTCCACGAGCAGAAGAACATTACCCACCGCGATATCAAACCAGAAAACATTCCTGTGCGGTCTCGGACCCCGGAAATATATATTAAGCTATTAGATTTTGGTTTATCGACGCAATCGAACCTCCTGAAGACATATTGTGGAACAAGCCATTATGCTGCGGCGGAGATATTTACTGGATCCTACACCAATTCCGTGGACGTCTGGGCGATCGGCATCGTATGCTATCAGTTTATTAAAGGTCTTCCGAAGCATTCCAAAAAATTGAAGGCTAAGGACTGGTCAGAGAAGATTCGTCGTACGGTAGAACGTGCAGATCGTCAGCGTAATTACCCGGTGATTCGACTGCTGAAGAGCATGCTCGAGCTGAATGCCCTGGATCGTCCTTCGGCAAAATCCTGTTTATCACACCCTTGGATCCAGGACGTACCACTATCCTTGCAATCGGATATGACGCCATCCAATACACTGCCCAGATCACTGGAAACGATATCAGAACAGTCGACGGAGATATGGAACCCTCCAACGCATATTGGGGAAGATAAGTGGGTCCCAACCGCGTTAGGTGAGTCACGAAAACGTTTGCAAATTCTGATCCCATAGTTTCGGGAGCGCAACCATCAAAGAGATGCCCAAAAAATACTTGAAGCCACAAAGCTGGGAAAAGGCATCGGTTTATGGAAGTTTTCCTGATTTCTCTCAACCTGGTTGATTTACTTAGTCTCAGCTTATGCGCAGCATTGGTTATGTAAGGCGATTTGGAGGGTGGCGTTGAAATCAAATGAGGTGAGATTCAAATAACGAGGATTGGAAACTCTGATTATGACTTGACGATGTGGTGGAGCAGTGAGATGACAAGGCCTACAAAAGAAGAACGCCGGGTCTAATGTTTCGGACTGATCACAATTCATGTATGACCGGATTGAGCATAGCCATACATGTATTTTATCGGCGACAATCTTGAAACATGCTGACGCCATCAAGGTTCGTGCCTTGTGCCCCAAAAACACCCACCGCGGACCCGACAGCCCTAGCGCATCTCCTT
>JAABUP010002809.1_pt1 | contig 32523 bp, 44 predicted proteins | sample 5559201 | NCBI WGS metagenome assembly JAABUP01 (sample SAMN10711887, study PRJNA513373) | rock metagenome | isolation source: Antarctica rocks | place: Antarctica
TAGGGGCTGCGAGACGTGCTGTCATGCGGGGAGTATCTTCCTTTGGTGTCGTTCGGGGGAGCGTCCGTCACGCGTGTTCGATCTCTACTTTACCATAACAAAGACTTTCTGGATAGGCTGTTAGGGCAGGTAAGAGAAACGAGTAGCCACGAAAGGACACGACCAATGCCACGCACGACCCGCACCCCGAAGCCCGCCTATCGCCCGCGCGTCAAGCCCTCGAGTACGATGGGGATTTTCCTGGTCCAGGCTGAGAGCGCGCCCGAGACCTACTATACCGTCGATGCGGTTCTCGAAAAGTGCTCGTGTAAGGCGGGTGAGTTCGGCTATCGCTGCAAGCATGTTCGCATCAGCCAAGGTGTTTTTGACGCGCTCGTGCGGGTGCGGGTGGCGACGCGGCGGCAGCAGCAGGAGGCGGCCGGGGTGTACCTGGTCGCGGCGTAGCGCAGACGGTTCGCAGACTCAATCGCATAAAAACAACCGGCGCGCCTCCCCTCAGAAAGCAGACGCGCCGGCCCATTCCCCCTGAAGGAGCACCTCAATGGGAACACTGTCCATGATAACCACAATGCTAACCACGCAGGGCGCGAGCGAGAGCACACCAGAGACCGGCAACACGAGCGAGACCTGGGCCAGGCGGTTGGTGGAGCGCCCCGGCGTGACGGCGACGGTCTACGGCTGCGGGCATGCCCAGGAGCGGTACAGCAGTGCAGACCTCGACCGCGCGCCGGCCGAGCGCTTGACGGACGGCGGGGCATTGTGCCCCGACTGCGCCCGGCGCCTGGAGGAGGACCGCTAGGCGCCGCGGCATGAGGGAGGGCTGATCCGCACCGGGCGTGTATCCGCGCGTCGCCCCGTGGGGGCGGCGCGTGTTATGTTTATGCGATGACGCTAGGCGGATGATGGCGTTTTTGTTATGTTAGTGGTAGCCGCCGTCCGGGGCTGTTGCGGACGGCGACGACAGGCGTTCGCGGCGCCCGTCTGAGATTATTTTATCGCCTTTGTGTCGATATGACACGAAAGCATCTCAGAGAGGACACCCGCGATGCCGCCTTACCCGGCCCCATCCCACTCCGTGTCGCCCTCCGGCATCTCTCCGACCCGCGCGCCCGCCGCGCCACCCATCCCCGAACGCGCTATCCAGGCGTCCATGATGACGTACCTACGCCTGCGCGGGTACTATGTCCTCCGCTTGAACGCTGGCGCGCTGCCGAACGCGCAGGGGCGGCCGGTCCACATGCTGCCAGCCGGCTGCCCCGACTTATTGGCAATCAAGGCTGGACGCGCGACGTTCATAGAGGTCAAGCGGCCTGGCAAGATGCCGACCGAGCGGCAACGCCTGATGATGGAGACGTTGCGCCTGTACGGCGCGCGCTGTATCTGCGCCACGAGCGTCGAGGAGCTGGAGCGAGAGTTGCCGCAGTAAATGTCCACGTCATCGGCGCGTTCCCGCCTGTTCTCATTCATCAAGGTTCACCGCATGGTGAGCAGAGAGGCTCACGGTTACCCCATGGCCAAATCGAAAAGTCGCCAGCAGCAACGGATCCGGGTCTCCGACGACAAGAGGGAGCGCGACCGTCTCCTGCTGAAAGAGGAGATGCTCCGCTGGTATCGCCTGCGCATCGGGCAGTTCCTGGAGCCGGACGACGCCCGCATGGCCGCCTACCGCACGGCCGGGCTCGCCTCCGAGCTGGGCACGGCGCGCCGCGGGAAGGGGACCGTGTGGGACTGGCTCGCCGCCCACGGCGACCGCGCCCGCGCCGGTTGGCGCATGGTGACGTACCCGCATATCGAGGTCAGGACGGCCGCCCTGCCGCACCTGCGCGAGGCGCTCGACAACGAAGAGCGCCTCGCCAGGGCGCTCGTGCGCCTGCACCAGCAGTCTCCCACGCTCTCGCTGATCGTCCACCTGACCTGTTTCGACAGTCCGTGGAGCGAGCATGACGTGGCCCGCGCGTTCAACGACGGCGGGGCGCGGAGTGGGTGGACACGTGAGAACGTGACCAAGCGCAAAGCGAAGGCGTGCCTGTGGCTCCGGGCGTGGACGGACCCGCGCCCGCTGCCACAGCGCAAGGAGGGGGAGTATCCGTACGGTAAGGGGGCGACCGTGGAGGAAGAGCCTCACGGAGAGCGTGCCAGGGCGTCGTAAAACAGGGGGCTTGACTGATTACCCATTTTCACACATACTACGTACATAATCTCTGGCAGTCCACCTACCGACCATCCAGGCCCCGCGGGGCCGCTCTCTCGCAGGCCGCTCACTCTCCTGGTGAGCGGCCTTTTCTATGCCCTCCGACCCGATCCGCCAGCACAGCGCACCCGCTGTGAGCGATGCGACCCGCTGTGAGCGAGCGAGGTGTCCCATGCCGGACAGCGACCGCTACCGGCGCGGCCTGGTGGGGCGTTCGGCTCCCTCACCTCACGACCACTGGACGGACGGACTCGATGGCGTGCCGCTGCCGGTAGACGGCCAGGGCCACGACCACGTTCAGGCGCGGCGACGGCGCGTGCGCCTGACGCAGGCGCGCCAGGAGCGCAAACGCCGACGCGCCGATGAGGCGCTGTGGAGGCAATCGCTATGCACACGCTGATTCGGACGGAGCCTCTGCCGTCGGCCGAGCGCTTCCTCGCCGCCGATGTGATCCGCCAGACCCTCGTGGACCTGGCGGGTCACCCGACGTCGCGCGCGCATCGCGCCGCGCTCCGGGACATCGACAATGGCGGGCTGCAGTACTGGCTTGACCTGATGGAGCTGACGCCAGGCGCGCTGGCCCTCGTGCGTGAGCGAATCGACGTGGCCATAAAGGGCGCATGACCGGGACAGGGAGTGGAGGCCATATGACAACTGACGCTGGCACACGCTGCGCTCACGCGCTGGAGATCGTCGGTGTCAACGGCGGCGTGGCGCCAGGGCCGGGCGAGGTCCTGCTGCCTGCACGAACCTGGCGTGCCGCCAATGGTCCCGCGTGCCCGGCCCGTCCCTTGACGTGGCGCGCGTGACCACGGAGAGCCTGCGTCTGTGGCGGCCGTACCTGCGGGGACCGTCGGGGGGTGCACGATGACCGATCAGGCCGCGACCTCACGGCCGGGCATGTGCCACCGGTGCGACCGCTACTACACGGTTCGAGTGTTGCACCCGGTGATGGAGGCGTGGCTCTGTCAGGGGTGCGCCGGCTGGATCGACTACTTGGTGGCGCGCGGCGTCGAGATCACCGTCATATGGAGACGCTAAGGGCGTGAGCATGACGAGCGCGGCGGGCACGACCACTCCTGGCGCCGCACGGCGCGCGCCGGCGACGGTCCACATCACGGACGCCGGCTGCCGGCTGCACGTGCGCGTGACGCATCCCAACCGTGCGGCGCAGGATGACGCCAGGATGAGCTTTAGGAGCTGCTTCCCGCGCCACGGTCAACGCGTCTGGCTTGCCGGCGACCCGACGGCGAAAGAGCCGCGCGGCTGCTGGTCGATCCCGCGCGCGGCCTGGCGCATGTTGGAAGCGTGGGCCGTGGGGCAGGGCTACCGCGTGGTGTGGGCCGATGCGGATGAGGCCTGAGGGCGAAGGCAACGGTGATGGCGAAAAAACTTCCCAAAACTGCCCATGAATCTGCTCCCCTGTCGGGGCATCGGGAAGAGGCCGCACAACTCGTGGCTGCCGGTCGCCTCACCCTCGACGAGATCGCTGAACGGATGAACGTGACGCGACGCCAGCTCTACACATGGCGTCAGCAGCCGGAGTTCACGGCGCGCGTCGACGCGATCAACGCCGCGTTTGCCGAGGAAACGGGGCGCTACGCCATCGCCCAGCGCGCCCGCCGCGTGGCCGCGCTCGACGATCAGCGCCGGCGCCTTGCACGCATCATCGACGCACGGGCCGCAGCCGTCAGCGCCGCTGACCCCACGCACGACCCGCTGTGTCTGGGCACGTTCCGTTCGGCGGCGCTCGCGGCCGGCTTCGACACCGGGTTCGTGACGCTGGAGTGGGCCACGACGCCAAAGGGCGGCTTCCGCCCCCAATTCAAAGTCGACGTCGGGCTCTCGGCCGAACTGCGGGCGCTGGCGAAACAGGCCGCCCAGGAGCGTGGCGAATGGGTCGACAAGGTGGCGCCGACAACGCCTGACGGGAACGCATCCTACACGCCTCTTGATTACTCCCGGTTGAGTGAGGCGCAAGCGCATGAGTACGAATCTATTCTCGCGTCACTTCTCGACGAGGGAGGGGATTCAGGCGGAGATGGACAGGTTCCAGGCATGGAAGGCTAGCCAGTCCCTCTACGAGTTCATGCGCCAGGCCTGGCCCATCGTGGAGCCCGCCCGCCCCTTTATCGACGCGTGGCATTTACGCGCCATCTGCGCACACCTTGAGGCCGTGACGGACGGCCACATCCGCAAGCTCCTCATCAACATCCCGCCTGGCCATGCCAAAAGTTTAGCTATTGCTGTGTTCTGGCCCGCGTGGGAATGGACGCGCTATCCCGCGCGCCGCTGGTTGTTCTCGTCGTACGGACTCTCCCTGTCCGTGCGTGACAGCGTGAAGTGCCGGCGCATCATCGAGTCGCCGTGGTACCGCGCGCGCTGGGGCCACGTTTTCGCGCTGCGCGACGACCAAAACGCCAAGCTCAAGTTCGAGAACGATAAGACGGGCTACCGTCTCTCGACCTCGGTGGGCGGGGCGGTCACGGGCGAACGTGGCGACCGCGTGGTGGTCGACGACCCGCACAACATGCTCGAGGTCGAATCGGACGTGCGCCGCCAGGAGGCGTTGACGTGGTGGGACGAGGCGATGAGCACGCGCCTCAACGACTACCATACGGGCGCCCACATTATCGTCATGCAGCGCCTGCACGCCGACGATCTCACCGGCCATGTCCTCGCGCAGGGCGGCTACGAGCACCTCTGTCTTCCGACCGAATACGATCCGGCCACAACAAAAGCGACGGGGATCGGTTTCCACGACCCGCGCACCGAGGACGGTGAGTTGCTGTGCCCCGCCCTCTTCGGTCCCGACCAGAACGCCGACGCGAAGGTGCGGCTCGGTCCCTATGGCTACGCCGGCCAGCATGGGCAGCGCCCATCGCCGCGCACGGGCGGCATGATCCCCATCGATAAATTGGAGATCGTGGACGCCGCGCCCGTCGTCGCACACCGCGTTCGTTATTGGGATAAGGCTGGAACGCAGGGTGGTGGCGCGTACACGGCCGGCGTGTTGATGGCGCGTGACCACGCCGGCGTCTACTACATCGAGGACGTCGCGCGGGGCCAGTGGGGCGCGGACGCGCGCAACGCCGTGATGCGCCAGACGGCCGAGACCGACGGCGTACGGGCGCAGGTCTGGGTCGAGCAGGAGCCGGGCTCGGGCGGCAAAGAGTCCGCCGAGATCAGCGTCAAGTTATTGGCCGGCTTCGTCGTGCAGATCGAGCGCGTGACTGGCGAGAAGGCGGTGCGCGCGACCCCATTCGCGGCGCAAGCGCAGGCAGGCAATGTCCGCCTCGTGCGCGGGGCCTGGAATCGCGCGTTCCTCGACGAGGCGCGCGACTTCCCCGCGAGCACATACAAAGATCAGATCGACGCCGCCGGCGGCGCGTTCAACAAGCTGGCCCTGGCCGTCGCCGGACGCCAGCCCGTCCCGACCGCCGCCGCCCCGCGCCCCATCGTCGACGCCGCGCGCGACCAGTACCGCCGCTTCGGCGTCCGTTAGCACAGACAGCCGGAGAGGGAGGTCGCGCCGATGGCCAGGACCTCTACTACGGCGTCCAAGCCACAAGCGGCCCCCGCGTCCTCCGGCACGACGGGGACAGGCCGCGAGATCGTCAGCACCGTCACGGTCGGCGGGTCGCCCGCGCCCACCGGCGCCGGCCGGCGCGGCTCCAGCGGGGGCGGGATGGGCTCTCGCCTGCCGGCCTCACGGGCCACGCTCACGGCCGGGGCGCGCGATGAGTACGTCGCGGGCAGCCCCGTCAACGCCTACGTCAATTATGCGCCCTAGACAATAACATCTTTGGATTCATTATCTAGCCATTCGTAGAACTCATCGCCCGTCATCGTTGTTACCTGCCCGTCTGACTCCAGCTTCACGTGCGACAAGATGTATCCTGAGCGCGGCCGATAGCCGCGCCCCGGCCCCTTGCCCCAATCTAGCTGGGTTGTATACCACCCCGGACGAGGGGCGCCGTTGACCAGGACATCCGATTCGTCAACGGGTCGCGCCTGGACGCTCACGTAGCCTGGATCGGACCATGGGACGTACTCAACGCGCTCGACGAATAGTCGTCCCGACGCCGTGCGGAACAAATCGTACGCTGCGATTCGACCGCCCTCATCGGTGAAGGGGAACGGGTCCGCCTCGCAGGGCGTGTCGTTTGTGACCGTGGCTTGTGCCCCGCAGCAGGTGCAAATCATGGTGTGCGTGTGGCTCATTGGGTTATCCTTTCTCCCCCAGGCGCGCGGACGCTTCTGTGTCGTTTGCCGGGCGGGCGGTGGGGTACACCAGCCTCGCGGGCGATCAGTTGCACGCGCTTTACCGTCAGGCCCATGGCGTCGGCTATCTCTGACATGAAAACATCTGCCGCGCGCTGCTCCCTAACATAGAGTTTCTGCCGATCCGCGTATGTCAATGACGGGTCGGGGTAGCGCGCGAGCAGCATCAGCCCCGCGTCCTGCTTGCGCGAGATGCCCAGATCGACCGGGTTATCCACGTGTTTCCACGTCAACCCCCTGATCGCACACCGCATGTTGTGCTCGGTGATGTCGTGGCGCGCGGCCAGATCGGCTATGGTCACGCCGCCCTGGCTATACTCCGCACGCAAGCTACGCACCAGGGGCGTCGTGAGCTTGGACCGTGCGTTCGCTTCCCCAATGTGATGTGGGCGCGCCGACCGGCCCTTCGCTGCCTTATCGCGCATATTATCCGCATGGGTCCCAAGAAAGATATGATCGGGATTGTGGCAGCGACGATAGGTGGTATCACCTATCGGATAGTTCTTATCGCAGGTGTGGCACGCGAGCAAGCCGTCCGGGATCGGGCCGTACTTAAGTTCGTACGCCGCGCGATGCACGAGATACTTCCGGCCCTTGAAAGACACCTCGCCGTATCCACCCGCGTTGATGAAGCCGGTCCATAGGCAGCAGCCGCGCGTCCGCTTGGTGTCCGCGTTGATTCGCGCTTTCAGGTCCATTTAGCGTCATCCTCCTACGGTTATTGTACCGCGTGCAATTGTCAAGCTGCACGCTATTATCAACAGAGGTTGACGATGCCTGATGGTACTAAGGGCGCTGTTATCACGAGCACGCCGACTATACCGGCGTCCCCCGTAAAGCATGCGGGAGTGGGGAGAACCCCGGCCAGAAAGGTCCGGATTTCCGCATCGGGGAGCGACGAATACGTTGCAGGTAGCCCTCTTAACCTCTATAGCGCTTATGCACAGTCGCTCCCCGCCTACATCGATGACATCACGCGTGACCTCGGCCTCGACGTGTACCGCAAGATGCTGTGGGACGACGCGGTGGCCTCGGCCATCGGCACGCTGCAGAGCGCCGTCCTCGAAGATGGCGCCCACCTCACGTCGGCCATCGCCCAGAAGGACGATTCCGCCTTCGATAAAGCCGCCACGTACACGGCGGACGCCGAGCGGATGCTGGCCGACCTGGAGACCCCACTGGGCGCGGTGCTGTGGGACATGACGCGGGCGTTTGCCTACGGGCACAGGGTCGCCGAGCAGGTCTACGCGCTCGACACCTCGCCCACGACGAAGAAGCGCCAGCTCACGCTGCGCGCGCTCAAGGTGAAGCCGGCCCGCGCCACGGCCTTCGTCGTGGACCCGTTTAACAACGTCCTCGGGCTCCTGGGTGTCATTCCTGGCGTGGGCCTGCCGGTGCAGCAAGGGACCATGCTGCTGGGCGACCTGGCGCAGGTCCCGAACCTGATCCCGCGCGAGAAGTTCGCGATCTTGACCATCCGGCCTGAGGACAACGACCCGCGCGGGACCTCCTTGCTACGGCCGGCCTATTGTGCCTTCTACGACAAAGTGTCATTGGCCCCGGAGTTCATCAAGTTTTTAAGCAGTTTTGGCACGCCGTCGATCGTGGCCCATACGGCCGAGGGAGCGGGCCTTCAGTACGAGACGGACGTCGTGACGGGGCAGCCGATCACAACCCCTGATCCGGTGACGGGGCTACCCGTGCCGCTGCTGCGCGATCCCCTCCACGAGCTGACGCTGGCGTTGACCAACCTGCGCAACAATTCGATTCTGGCGCTCCCATTCGGGGCCGACGCGCGTGTGATCGAGAGCGCCGCCGACGGCTCGACGTACCTGGAAGCGTTCGATCGTTTGGACCGACGCATCACGCAAGCTATTTTGTACAACACGCTGTCCTCGCTGGAGGGCAAGCACCAGACCCGCGCCAGTTCGGGGACGCACGAGAACCGCTTCGAGACCCTCGTGAAGCAGCTCAAAGAGTTCGTCACGTCGATGATCCGGCGCGACATCCTGCGCCGCTATCTGATCCTCAATTATGGTCAAGAGGCCGCGCGCCTGACGCCGCTGGTGAGCCTGGGCGCGCCGGCCAAAGAGGACAAGACAGAGCGGGGCAAGATGTATGTGGCGGCGGGCTACCGCGTCGGGCGCTCGCAGTTGGCGAAGATCGACGAGGACCTCGGCGCCCCGGAGCGCGACCCCGACGAAGACCCAATTCCGGCGGGCGAGACCGTGCAGTTGAAGGGCGCGGCCGAGGGGGCCGTGGATGAGGCCCCGGCGACCGACGGCGATAAGGCGGATGACGCCGGTAGCGACGGAGGCGATGGAGGCGACAATGGCGGGGGTGGTGGGACCGGGACGGCGCAACCCGTTAAGGGCAAACGCGCGGCCAAAAGTAAGGCAGGTGTGGGCAAGGGAGGAAGCAGTGGCTAAGGACGCTCGGATTGACGAGATCCGCGCCGCCGTGGTGTGCCCCGCGTGCGCCTTCCCGGCCCCGGTCCCGGCCGGGTCATCGGTCGCCGTCTGCCAGTGGTGTCACGCGGTCATCCGCGTGCCCGTCATCCCGACGTGGCCGCCGGTGGCGCGGACTAGCCCCGACGAGACCCTGACGACGCGGCCAGAGCTGCGTGTGGAGTCAGAGCCATGATAACGCTGTGTGACCGCGTGTGGGCCGATGGCTTCGAGCGGCGTGTCGCGGCGGCTATCGAGCGGTTGAAGCGGGGCGGGTACGTGCCGGTGACGCCGTTAGGGTCACCGCCTCAGGGTGAGCCTGCCCTCGCGCCCGCATCACCACCGCGCTGCTGGCGTTGCGGAACGACAGCGGAGGTGTCCGCTGTGACCATCCACATAAGCGGCGGGGACGCGCGGCATCACCATCTGTGCTGGACCTGTCGGGTCGCGTTGGGCGCGCTGATCACCCTTTTCTTGAATGGGCGTTGTTTCACCAGCAGACCTGGCCCGTACACTCTCACGCCTGGTCCCTATGAGCCGATACTCCATGCGCAGGCAGACCCGTAGACCCTTAGTCACCCCGGATCTGTCTAAGCCCCTCGACCGTATCGAGTTGATCAATCTCAGACTCAACGGGTTGACCGTCGATGGGCGGCGGCGGGTCGATAGGCCAGCCGGGCCACGCGTTGAAGAGCGCGTCGATGTTGTGCAAGCCATCGTTGGTGTTGGTCGGGTCGATCATCACAGCATCCTCGGTCTCGTGGCCGCGTCCGTCGATGAGATGGAGTGATGTCACCAGTCCCGTCGTCAAGCCGACGGCGACAGCGGAGCCATAGATCAGGCGACGCGCGTCATCTGGCCCCACGTACACAGTGGCATCCGCGGGATACCCCGCCCCAGGCCAGTGATGCGTGTCGCCGTACGGCTTGACGAGCCCGATCGCGATCACGTCAGGACCGATCTGCTTTTTCGTGGCAACAACATACCGCGGTTTGTCCATCAGTCCCTCCTGAGCGTGTAGAGCCCGCTCGGCTGCAAATCGAACACCAGGGGCGGCGGTTCCGGCGCGAACTCCAGACCATCGTCGTCCGACAGCGTGGCGCTGTCGTCGCCCCCATACATCGGCGCGGCCTCGAAGAGCGCGCGGATCTCGCGCGCGGATAGGGCGTCCAGATCGAGGTCGTCGGGCCAGTCGATGGTGGCGACGTACACGAAGAGGCCATGCGGATCAGTGTTATCATCGTCCATAACCAATTCGACGTTCCCCTGTAGCAGGTTGAGCGTGCAGGTGTGCTCGTCGTAGAAGTACCGCTGACCATAGCCCACTTTATCTGAGGCGAGGCGACGGCCGGAAACGATGAGACGCCCGGCGTCAGTCACCGGGAAATAGAGCATCGTCAGCGTGTCCACATGGTCATAGGCGGGATCGCGCTCCACCGCGACGCGGGGGACGATGTTGCCGGGCTTCAGGGCGGGCCAGAGATCCTCGTACGTCACGGTGACACGGTAGCCCGCGCCGCAGTCGTCACAGACCCACGGCCCGACGGACTGTGAGCGACCGCGATACCGGATCTTGTCCTCCTCGCTGTAGAGGTGGTCGATGCGCCCGGCCTTTTCGCCGCACGCGGGGCAGGCGACATACAGGCGCATCTCAGCGATGATCCGGGCGCCGCTCGGCTCTATCACCGGCCGCGTCAGGTCGATGGTCGCATCATCGTCAGTCATTCGTTGCGTTCCCCGCACTCTCCGGGAGCGTCGCCCGCATGCGCGCCTGCCCCCGCTCGCTCTGCCAGTAGGCCCATTCCTGGCGGCTGGACGCCACCTGCATCCCGCGCGCGTCGGGGTGTGGCCGGAAGTGGACGCTCCACGCGGCGCCCACCATGGCACCGCCGTACAGGCACGACACCTGGCACACGGCTAGGCCGGCGGCCTGTATCGCGCGGGCCAATTCCACCGCATCGTCGAAGCTCATCGGTCCCCCTTTCGCTCGAAACACCAGCGCGTCGTCATCCCGTCGCGCTGCTCCACCAGGACCGCCTCGTCGGGAGCGATGGTGGTGTGCAGGAAGTAGGCGGCGGCCATCGCCTCGATGTAGCCACGCCGTTGGTCGAGCTGCGCGGTGACGCCCTCATGGAACGCGGCAATCGCCGCGTCGAGCGCGTCCAGGGACGTTTGTTCGGCCTCGCCAATCGGCCGGCTATAGCCGCGTTGCAGCAGCGGGATGTTGTCCATAATCCCTCTCCTCCTCTCCTGTCCACAGTATCACCGATGCGTCTTGTCATGAGGAGGCCTGCATGAGCGTCCTGAACGCCATCACGAGCGCGACGTGGGCGATCGAACCCGCGAGCCTGGCACGCATTATTGGCATCGTCGAGGACCACGCCACGCTCTCGAAAGAGGAGTGGGACGAGCGCCTGACCATTGTCGAGAAGCAGCGCGGCCGGCCGCTCTCGAACGAGCGCAAGGGCGTCACGATGCGCGACGGCGGCGTGGCCACCATCGAGGTCGTCGGCCCGATCGTGCGGCGCGCCGACCTCTTCTCGCAGGTCAGCGGCATGACCAGTATCGACACGCTGGCCAAAGACTTTGGCGCGGCCATGGACGACCGCGCCGTCAAGGCGATCGTGCTCGCGATCGACAGCCCCGGCGGCGAGGTGACCGGCGTCGCCGAGTTTGCCGACATGATCCGGGGCGCGCGCTCCGGCCCCACCACCAAACCTGTCGTCGCCTACGTCGGGGGTATGGCCGCCTCGGCAGGCTACTGGCTCGCCAGCGCGGCCGAGCGCGTCGTGTGCGACTCCACCGCCCTCCTGGGCTCCATCGGCGTCGTGCAGGCCGTCCGCGACCCCTCGCGTGATCGCGGCGGCACGATTGAGTTCGTCAGCAGTCAGAGCCCGCACAAGCGGCCGGACCCGACGACGGGGACCGGCGCGGCGCAGATCCAGAACGTGGTGGACGCGATGGCTGGCGTGTTCGTCGCGGCCGTCGCCCGCAACCGCGACGTGTCGGAGGAGACCGTGCTCGCCGACTTCGGCGGCGGCGGGCTGTTCGTGGGCCAGGCGGCGGTCGCGGCGGGCCTGGCCGATCGCGTCGGCAGCTACGAGTCGGTGATCGCCGACCTCGCGGCGGGCCGGCTGCCGGAGAAGGCTCCGCCCGCATCGAACGATGGGACGACTCAGCCCGCTCTCCCGAGCGGATCGCTACCAATCGCCGCCCGGATTGATGGACGGGCGACGAGCGCGTTAGGAGCGGCCAGTGGCCGCATTGCAGCAGGACAAGGAGACACACGAGTTATGGCAACTACGAAAACGACCGACGACGCCAGCGAGCAGCCCGCGGGCGCCACCGAGACCGCGCCACCGACGGCCGGCGCGGCGAGCCCCCAGACCCAGGCGCAGGCCGCGAACGCACACGCCCAGGCCGCGGCCCAGGCGCAGGCCGATCACGCGCAGCGTCAGCAGATGGCGGCGCTGGAGGCGCGGCTGGCCGAGAGCGAGACCAGGAACGCGGCCGCCGCGGCGCAGATCGCGCGCATCAACGCCGAGCGCATCCAGGATCAGGCCGTCGCCTTCGCCGAGAGTGAGCTGCTGGCCGGCCGCGCCACGCCGGCCGAGGCCGAGCCTCTCGTGGCCCTGTACGCGCAGGCCGCGCACGACGACGCCGAGCGCCCCGCCGCCGCCCTGGGGGAGGGGAAGAGCCGCGTGTCGCACCTCAAGGCCACGCAGGCGCTCCGCGCGCCGCACGGCCTGACGCAGGAGCAGCTCGACGCGACCCAGGACGGCGCGGCCGCCGCGGCCGCGTTCGACCCCTCGAAGCTGCGCGCGCTCGCGACGCCGGCGACCGTCGCGCCTGTGACGACGCGCGACGAGAAGCCGAAGGCGGCGGCGGACGTGTCCGAGGATCGCAAGACGGCCTTGCTCAACAAGAGCCAGGTCGGGCGCACCGCCGCCCAGGCCCGCGCCGCCACCAAATAGCGCTCTCGCCCCCACTCCCATCTCATCGCCGCAGCCGTTGTTGTTGTCGCAGCCATCGCCATCTCGCTAGCCGGTCCCCGACCACACCCGACCGGACCGGAGAGGACAGGACACAGTTATGCCGCTACAGCCGACCGCTATCTGGTCGAGGACGCGCCTCGATCCCGTGATCAACCCACGCGAGGCCGTGGCCTCGATGATCCAGGCCACGCTCCCCCCCAATGTCAGCTATCCGCAGGGCCAACTGTTGGGAGAAGTGACGGCCACGCCCGGCACGTACAAGGCGTACGTCCCCGGCGCCGCCGTCGCCGACGGCAGCCAGAACCCCACCGCCATCCTGCAGTACCCCTGCGTGACCGACGCCAACGGGAACGTGACGAACATCGGTGAGTGGGGTTACCCCGAGCCGTCGACCCCGGTGTTTACGCAGGGCTATTTCCGCTGCCAGGAGCTGACCGGCCTCGACGCCAACGCGGTCACCAAAATGGGTGGTCGCCTTGTCGAGGGCAGCGTCACCACGGGCCTGTTCCGGTTCTAACCAGGGCGGGCGTGTCGGGTGTGTCGCGTTCATTGTGAGACACCCGACCGCCGTCGTCCTCGTCCCTTTCCCCTTATCGCGTCGTCTCACCCTCGCGCCGTGTGGCTATCGAGGGTCTCGTTCCACCAGAACCAGGAGATCGCCACATGGCAGTGGATTATTTGTATCCCGACTCGATCGAGCTGCGCGCCATCGAGCAGGACAAGATTGCCCGCCTCACGCAGGACCGCCCCATCTTCGAGATCTTTCCCGTCCGCGAGGTCGACGACTGGGTCATCGCCTGGGAACAATTAGACAACTACCGCGGCCTGCAGCAGTTGCGCGGCCTCAACGGCGCGCCGCCCAAGGTCACCAAGACGGGCTCCAAGCGCTACACGGAAGAGCCCGGCGTCTACGGCGAGTTCGAGGAGATCGACGAGCGCGAGTTGACGCGCCGCCGCCGCATCGGCACGCTGGGCCAGCCCGTCGATATCGAGGATCTGGTCGTGCAGGCGCAGGACAAGCTCATCGGGCGTCGCCTTGATCGTATCGAGTCGATTGGCTGGACGCTGCTCGCCGCCGGCCTCTTCTCCGTTCCCTCGGTCTCCGGCGCCATCGCCCACACCGCCGCGTACCAGATGCAGCAGTACGCCCCAACCGTGCCCTGGGCGACCTCCGCCACGGCGTCGCCCCTGATGGACTTCCGCAACGTCAAGCTGCTCGGCCGCGGCCACTCGGTCGTGTTCGACCGCACGGCCAAAGCCTACATGAACAGCTCGACGGCCAACCGGCTCTACAGCAACCAGAACTCGGCCGACCTGTACGGGCGGCGCACGATGGGCCTGGGCACGTACAACAGCCCGGAGCAGATCAACCAACTGCTGTTGGGCGACAACCTGCCGCAGATCGTCGAGTACGACGAGACGTATCAGGACGAGACGAACGCTTTCCAGTTGTTTATCCCGATCGGCACGGTCGTCCTGGTCGGCCGGCGCCCCAGCGGCGTCCCCGTCGGCGAGTACATTATGACGCGCAACGTCAACAACCCGAGCGGTGAGCCCGGCGCGTATACGCGCACGATCGACCGCGGCGAGAACACCGTGCCCCGGTCCATCGAGGTACATGATGGTCACAATGGAGGTCCTACACTTCAATATGGTAGTGCTGTAGTAAGAATGACCGTTTAGACCCCTTTTAAGCGTGAAAAGTTAACATTGACTTTTAACGCATTGCCGTGAGGAGATGAGGATATGGCCACGGCCATCTATAAAATCTTGCAGCCGACGGGGCCGCATGCGGTCGATGAGATCGTCGAGGTGACCGACGCGGACCGGGAGCGCGGCGTGGACCCCGACTGGCTCGTGCGCATCGGGCACATCGAGCCCTACAAGCCCGCGAAAACAGAGGGGACCACGCCCGTCGATGTGTCGGCGGACCCCGACCGCAACGCCACGGCGATCCCGGCCGTGCAGGGCGATCCCCTGCGCTCTGAGAACCCGCCCACGCTGCCCCAGGCGGGCGTGTCCGACACCACGACACCCGCCTAGACCAGCGCGTCGCGTCGCGCCCGGCGGAAGCGGAGGCGGAGGCGGAGGAGAGAGGACCACATGGCATTGACAAGCGCCCAGATCGCGGCCATCATCGCCGCGGGCGGCACCGTTGGTTTCAACGGACAACTCATCGCGCGCCCACAAGACGTGCCCACCGACGCGCAGATCGCCGCGTCCTACCCGTCCGCGTTCACGCCCGGCAACGGCCTGACCGCGCCGCAGGCGGCCCCCGTGGGCGCATTCGGGATGGTGTTCAACGGGACCTCGTGGGACCAGGCCATGGCCAACCTGCAGGGACCGTTGCTGGCGTCGCTCGCGCGCATCGCGCCCACGTCGTCCCCGTTGCAGACCAACCCCAATCACCGTGGCGCGCTGATCACGCTCTCGGTCACCGTGGCGCCCACCGCGCCGGCCGCGGGTAGTGGCCTCGTGCCGCGCATCGGGGCGGTGGATGTCGTGTCGGGGAATGTCGCGTATCTCAATGCCCCGCCCACGCCCATCGCCGCGGCCGGCACGTACGCCTTCGTCGTGTACCCCGGCGCGACCGGCGGGAACGCGGCGCAGGTGGTGGGGGTGCCGCTGTCGCGCGCGTGGCGGCTCGATGTGGCGCAGGTCGGGGCCGACAGTTACACGTACAGCGCGTCGTTCAGTCTCATCCTGTAGCGCGTTAGGAGGGTCGCATGGCCGCGTCGGTCCTGTCCGTCGCCGCCCCCGCGGGGGGGCACGTCGCGCACACGGTGTGCGTCGCGTTCAACGCTGGTACCGGCCAGTGCGCGCCCCGGTTCGATCCCGCCGGGCGCGTCAAGCCCAATCCGACGCCGCGTTACCCGGCGGGATCGCCCTTCCCGGGCGACGCCCGCACGCCGGCGCAGATCGCCGCGGTGAGTCAGGCCGAGGCGGTCGCGCTGTTTGGCCAGCCGACCGCGCTCGCCACGACGGCCCACGAGATGCTCGTGAGCATGCGCTAGCCGGCCGCCGGCCGGCGGCGGTGACGGCCGGTGACGGGCACGCGTCCCGCGCGGTCGGAGGCTAAAGGCCGCGGGCGCTCTCGCGGCCAGAGGAGCACAAGACAAGAATGGCGATCCAGAAAACGGCCAGCGCGGTCGCCGGCGGGCAGTATGTCGTGACCGTGAGCGCCACCTACGACCCTGTGGCGGGCGTGTCGCAGCCGCTCTATGACGCGGCGGGTAACCGCCTAACCGATCCCAGCTTCACCTTCCCGCAGAGCGACCCGACCGGCGTGCAGGCAGACGCGGCGTGGCGGACCAACCGCGACGCCGAGGCGGTCGCGCTCGTGTCCACCGCGCTGGCGGAGGTCGGCGCCGGCGTCCCCGTCGACACCCTCGCCGACGACAGCATGGCCGCCTACGGGTAGCGCGGCGGCCCGCGCTCGACAGACACCGCTCCCTGACAGGAGGCCGCGCCATGCCCGCTTTGTCTCCCGCCGACGCCGTGCGCCTGATCGCGCTGCAGGTGCGCGACGTGACCGGCGCCGACGCGCTGGCCGACCCGACGTACGCGCAGGCTCTCGCGGCCGAGCTTCCCATCATATGGGACGGCTACCTGCCGCTAGCGGCCATCCACCCCGACCTCCAATTCCTGTACACGAAGCGGGCTGCGGTCGAGATCATGCTGGGCCAGGTGCGCGACCAGGTGGACATCGCCACGGCCGCCGACCAGAAGGCCACGCTCAACCAACTCACGATCCACCTGCGCGCGATGTACGACGCCGCGCAGGCCGAGATCGCGCGGATCGAGGCGATCGCGCGGGCCAGCCACGCCCCCGTTATGGCGCAGCTCGCGGTGACGGGGCCAGGCCTTCCGGCGATCGTCACGGTCGACCCGGCGACGGGCCGGCTGCTGCCAAGCGTGGACCTCTACAGAGGGAACCCCTACCTGCCCTCGGGTAGGCGCTACTGGTGAGCATGACGCCCGGGCAGCCTCCGTCGCCGCCACCTCCCCCGCGGGGGGGAGCGGCCATCGACCGTTCGTTCCGCGCGGCCCTGGCGCGCCTGCAGCCCGATACCGTCGCCACTCTGCTGGAGAGCGACGGGTCGAACCCGCGCCCGCTCACGATCACCATCACCAACACGCGGTCGATGAAGACGACGCGCGAGAGCGGCAAGTTCGCCACCGGCGCCGCGCCCGCGGGCACGGCCATCGCGCCCGGCCAACTCATCGCGCACGGCGCGGCCGCCGCGGTCGCGGCCGACATCGCCGGGGGGACTGCGACGGCGGTGTGGTACATCGTCCAGGATGTGGCACTGGCCCCCGCTGGATCGCTGTCCGTGATGCCGCGCGAGGTCCAGATGCGGGCGCTGCCCTATGTTTTGACGGTCGAGCGCGCCGTCCCGACGGCCGCCGGAGCCCCGCGCCGCTTCGATAACAGCGGCGCGGCGCTCGTCATCGCGCCGCAGACGGACGCCGCGCTCGTCACCACGACGACGATCAGGGCCGCGTTCTCGACGGACAATAATCTGCGTCAGGACACCACCGGCGGCGCTGGCCCTGCCGTGACCGGCCTGACGACGCTGATCACGCCACTCGGGAGCGCGGTGGCCGAGGGGGATGTGGTGATCGTGCCCGCAGGCGTCGTCGGGGCCGCAGGCGGAGCGGTTCCGGCCTCGCGCTATCGTGTCACCAATCGCCAGACGGCGGACGCGGCCGGGGCCATCTACGCGGCCCAACTTCTTCTCCGGGAGGAGATCTAGCTAGCTAGTCAGGAGCGACGCCACCATGCAAACAACCCTGTACCCGCCAACGCCCGCGACCACGGGCGTCACGTTCGGTTCCACCAGACGCGCCATCGCCGTCGTTGATGGCCGCATCGAGGCCGACCTCAGCGACGCCGAGATAGCCGACGCCACTGAGGCTGGCTTCACCCAGGCCGCGCCCGCGCCAGCAGCGCCTGATCCGGCACAGCCCACGCCCGTCGTCGAGCCTGCGCCGGCCGTCGAGCCTGCGCCGGCCGTCGAGCCTGCGCCCGTCCCGGCCGTGGCCCAACCGGCCGTGGAACCCGCGCCTGCCCCGACCGTCGAGCCCGCCCCTGTGGCGCTCTAATGAGCCTCATCGGCGGCGACCTCCTGCGCGGCCTGTTCGACCGCCTCGGTCAGGTCGAGATGGTCATGGAGGAGGAACAGGTCCTGGATCTGACCGGCGACGACATGCTGACCGACATTCGGGAGAAGTTCGGCCACCAGCAACCGGGCTGGGACGACCTCGCCGAAAGCACGCAAGCTGATCGCATCCGGCAAGGCTACCCGGCCGACGAGCCGCTCCTCCGGGAGGGCACGCTGCGCGACGCCTACGAGGTGTGGCGCGACGGCCCCGATGTGGTGGTGGGCGTGCGACTAGAGAGCGACCAGGCGGTGATCGCTGAGGTGCAGGAGTTCGGCACGGCCACGATCCCGCCCCGGCCGGTGCTGGGACCGACCGCCGCCGAGGACGCGCACAAGCTGCCCGAGCGTGTGTGGGAGACCCTGGACCATATCGCTAAACCACGCTAGCTGAGGCGAGGAGGGCTGATGGCGACGCAGGTCATCGAGCCGGTTTCAGCGGTCACAGGCGCGTTGATCGCCCTGCTGACGCCCGCGCTCGCGGGCGTCGTCGCGCGGGAGAACATCCGGCGCGGCTACCCACGCGACGCCATGGCCGCCGCCCTCTCGTCACAGACGCCCCAGGGCCTCCCCGTGGTGGGCATCCTGGCCGGCGACCTCATGCTGGCCAGGGACGCCGCGGGCGGTGGGTCGGCGCGCTACGTCACGCCGGCGCGGCCCCTCGGTCAGACGTCGGCGACGCTCTACGCCGAGGCCGACATCGTGGACCACCAGTGGACCCTGATCGTCGTCGCCGGCGGGAACCACGGCGCCTACGCGCGTGATCTGGTGGCGACCATCGTCGGCACGACGCTGGCGCGCACGCCGTCCCTCGTGCTTCCCGACAGCGGTGACGCCACGGCGGACGGTTCCCTGGGGCCGACCACGCTCGGCCTGACGGCCCGGGTGACGCCGGGGCGCGACCGGCCGGACCACCGCCGCGACGACGACGGCCTGTACCGGCGCGACCTCCTGTACACGCTGCGCTACGCGCGCTATGCCGCGCCCACGCCTGCCGGCGTCGTCCAGCAGGTCCAGTACAGCATCGTTCCGACCGTCGTTACTCTCTCCATTCCCGTCGCCGGCCTGCCCCGCGGGGCCTGACCACACGATCGTCTGTCGCCTCGTCACGACCAGCGCCTAGCCGCCACCAGGAGTCACCATGCCCGCCACGATCATCGCCAGCCCGTTCCCCTCCACGAACCGCGACGGTGTGTTCGTGGACATCCAGCAGGCGGACCAGTCGCCGCCCCAGCTCGTCTCCGACATGCTCGGCGTCATCGGCGAAACGTCGAAGGGCCAGCCCAACGTGGGGGTCCGCGTCGGGTCCATCACCGATTTCACCGACACCTACGGCCCCGAGACCATCAGCCCCGCGACCGGGCGGCCGCTCTCCGGGTACGTGGCGACGCGGGCCATCAAGGCGCAGCGGGCGTACGATGAATGGTTCGTGCGCGTCATGAACGCCTACGGCGCCACGGCCTACGTCACCCTGAAGACGGCCGCCGCCGCGTCGATCATGGCTATCAGGGCCAGCAGCCCGGGCACCTGGGCGCGCGGCCTCTCCGTCACGTCCGCGCCCAACGCCGGCAACGCGGCGCTGACCGACGTGACGACCACCGACAGCCTCAGCGGCAAGTCGGAGACTGTCTACGGCGTCGACTTCACAAATAATGCCGGGGCGATCGCGGCGATCAACAGGGCGGCGACCCTCGTCGTGGCCTCCCCGCCGGTGCTGGACGCGCCCACGGCGGCCCCGACGGCGACGGTAGGCGCGGGCGGGACGCTCCCGGCTGGAACGTACTACGCGGGCCTCGCCAAGCACGCCGCGGGCGGGGGCCTGACGTCGATGGGGCCGGAGTCGGGCCCGATCACCGTGGCCGCCAACGGCACGGTCACGCTCACGACACCCGCCGACGCCAACGCCGACCTGATCTACGGCTACCTGACGCCGGCTAACGGCGCGCCAGGCAGTGAGGTGTTCGCTGGCCAGGCCGCGCCTGGTTCCTCACTCATTATCGCGGCCGCGCCCGCCGCCGGGGCGGCCACCCCTGCCGTCGTCAACACGGCGACCTACGGGCCGGGCGCGGCGGCGGCCCCCGCCGCCGGAACCGTGCCGTTCGTCACCGCGTCGGCGCCCGGCGCCGGGGCCGGCAATGACGGCGCTGGCTGTACGGCCGCGCAGTACCTCGGGGCGGCGTCGCCCCTCTCGGGCGCGAACGCCTTCGCCGCGCTCGACGTGAAGCCCAACGCCGTGCTGCTGGCCGAGGACGCGGGCGCCGATACGACGCAGTGGCAGGCGCAGGCCGACCTGGCCTTTGCCAACGGCTGGCAGGCGTGGCTCTGCCTCCCGCGCGGCACGTCGTACGCGGCCGTGGCCGGCCTCATGACCGCCGCCGCCGTGCAGTCGGTCAAGGCGTCGCCGACCGGCGGCTCTCTCTCGGTCGAGTACCCGGAGTACACCCTCTACGACGCCGTGCTGGGCGCGACGACCACGCTCATGCCGACCAGCCTGGCGGCCGGCGTCGTTGCTGTTCAGGACTCCAATGCCTCGGGGGCGAACAAACCGATCTCCATCGGCTTCGGGGCGTCTCCGCGTCCGGCCGACCGCGTGGGGCCAGCGATCGACCTGACCGACGCGCAGGTCCAGGCGCTCATCGCGCTCGGCGTCAACCCGCACACGCGCCACATTCAGGCCGGCGGCATTGGCCGCGAGAAGGACCTGACGCTGGGGCCGGGCCCGTGCGGCACGGGGCGCGGGGCGCACCTCCGCATGGTCAACCTCACCGCCCGGGCGCTGGGCGACATCGCGGGGCCGTTCGTCGAGCAGTTGGACACGCCCCAACTCAGGACCCAGGTCGAGAGCGCCGTGCTGGGCCTCTTGCAGCGGTGGGCCAACGACGGCTTGATCCCGGGCAACGCGTCGGGCGCGCCGCAAACCGCCGCTCCGGCCGCGACGCCGACGGCCACGGGCGGTAAAAGGGCCAATCCGGCCACGACGCCGCAGACAACGACCAGCGCTCTGGCCACGAGTTCGACGACGACGTACTACAGCACCGCGTGCGACAGCACGAGCAACGGGCCGGGCGCGCCGGCTGGCCTGCTGCGCTGCCGCGTCGCCGTCAGCTACTACGGCGTGGCCGAGCAGATCGTGTTCGACCTCTACCCCACGATTGCGAAGGTGGCTATCGCCTCCGCTCAAACGGTCACCAGCTAGCGAGCGAACGAGCGAGCGTTAAGGAGTCACTGAGCGATGGCTAACCCCGCCGCCAAGAATGCCGTCCTGGGCCGCGCGATCACCTTCGGGCTCTCCGGCCAGGGCGGCAACATCGCCGCCTACAACCGCGACCTTGACACGCAGATCCAGGCCTTCACGGCCAAGCATATCATCAAGACGCTGACGCGTGAGCCGTCCGGGGCCGCCGAGGAGTACGAGCAGTACGTCTCGGACCACTGGGATGTGACCCTCGACGCCGAGCAGATCCGCTCGACCTTCATCAAGATCTCCAACTTCCAGGCCGGCCAGCGCCGCCGTGGCGAGAAGGTCGACCTGCTGCATCTCACGGCCAAGACCGTGTTCGAGGACGGTAGTTCCGACGTCGAACGCTATATGAACGGGACCGTGCTCGACGCCGATCGCACGAGCGGCGTCATGAGCAAGGCGGCGACATCCAAGATTCATATTAAATTTACGAGTATGCGTGATAGTTAGCGGTAGCACCGCTAACCGCTGACGTCCACACACCACCAGCGAAGCACGGAGGCGCCCATGAGAGAAGCTTTGACCGACCAAGACGACGACGAGCAGCCCCCGCAGTCGGCGCCCGCGGTCACCATCACCCAGGGGTGGCCTGATAGCGCGCCCCGTGTGGCGACGGATCAGGCGACGGACACGCCTGCACCCAAAAGCGAGAGCGATGTGGTGCTGGCCAAGCTCAAAGAGGCGGGCTTGCCATTCATCGACAGCACGGACCCGGTGGGCACGGTCACGCTGGGCGATGGGACGCGGCTGACGCTGCGGGATCTGAACGGTCTGGACGAGGTACACGTCGAGCGCATGCTTGATCACTACGACCTCAAGCCGGACGGCGCGGGCCAGAGCGCGGGCCTGCGCTTTCTGAGCCTCATGTCGATCTCGCATATCGACGGCAAGGAGCAGGTGGAGGTCCGCCACGTCCAGCAGCTAGAGAATCTGCTGCTCTATAAGCGAGCGGACCTGGCGCGCATCGTCGCGGCCTACATCCGGTACAACATCTCCACGGCCGGGAATGATGGCACGTTTCGACGCGCGAGTTAACGGACTCGCGGCGAACAACGCCGTCCGGGAAGCGGTCGCCATCACCAGCATCGGGGGCGTGAGCTGGGACGAGGCCATGCGCATGCCCCGCTCGATGCGCCACGCCTACCTCTCTGTCTACGTCGAGTTGAACCCGCCGCCCGACGACAACAATTAATGATGAGGAGGGATAGGTCTACCCCATTCCCACCCATTCGTCCCCTGATTCCATCTACGTCATCAGCGTGACACGTGGTAGGTGTTTAGGCTATCATGCTTTACACAGCCCGTTCACAGCCAGGGAGAAAGGGGACTGGGACATGCACCGAGGGAAACGGACAATCGCGGCTGGGGTGATCGTCGCGCTCGTGGCGCTCCTGCCGGGATTGGCGCACGCACAAACGCGCTCATCAGACTATAATCTCGGCTACTGGGCCGTGACGTGTCGCCTCCAGTGGCAAGGCAGCGACGAGACAATTACACTGGGCTCGGATGGAGGATGGGCGCGCACGGCGTGTGACGCGATCGCCGGGAATACATCGCCCGACAACCAGTATGTCTATTACCCTCTGACCCAACCGCGCCCGGGCACGGTCCAGTGCGCGTACATCTACACCTACGGCGGCTACTGGCTCACCGAACGGCCACCCTATCAGGGGTACACGGGCTCTGCGCAAATCGCAGTGCGGGATGACGATGGTTCACCTGTCGGGCAGGCGGCGTGCTCCAGCGTGGGCGGACAGGCGGACGCGTTCAATAGCAATCACGGGTTCAATATCGCCGACAATCCGCTAGCGCCCATTCAAGAATGCACCCAGTGCGGTGGTGGTGGCGGTGGCGGCGGCGCTCCGGTCACAGGGAGCCTGACCACCAGCCTGCCAGGGGCGCCGAAGGCGAAGCATCCGCACAAGAAACCACCGGTCTACGTCAACGGCAAACGCAAGAAGTAACGTCCCCCTGCGTCGTTCTCGCACCGCCCCATAAGAAAGGCCCGTTGGTTGAACCAACGGGCCTTTCTTATGGGGCGTGTCTGCCCACTGTTTCTGCTGCATACACCCTCCTCTCTAAAGGATATAACGCCGATGGACTCCCTTTATAGCGTGGTCGTGCGCCTCGGGATGGAGTCAACAGGGTTTACGGCCGGCGCGGGCCTGGCCATGGGCGTCTTGCAGAAGCTAGAGCAGCAAGCGGTCGCGGCGGGCAGTTCGGTCGGCGCGCTCCACAGGTCGATGGGTCTTCTGGCCGGCGGCATAGCCCTGACGGGCGCCGGCTTCTTGCTCGCGGGCGGCCTCGACAAGGCGGCGAAGAAGGGCGCGGAGTTACAAGTCGTCATGGCCGGGATTGGCCTGGCCACGGGCGCGACGCACGCGCAGATGGCGGCGCTCGAATCGTCGTTCACGACCATCGGCCTCAAGAACCAGATGAGCAAGACGGATGCGGCCCACATCGCTCTTGCCGCGACGCACGCCGGCATCACCGACACGCGCCAGTTGCAGGCGACGATCCCCACGCTGGCGAACTTCGCTGAGGTGCAGAACCTCTCGACAGGCGCAAGCCGTGAGACGGCGGCGACCACCGGCGCCGAATACGCCCACCTCTTCGGCGCGTACTCCTCGCAACTCCTGGTTCCGCTTGTCAATGACCTGTCAAAGGCACTGACGCACACACCACTCTCGGCGGCCGGCTTCCTGCGTCTGACCAGCCAGTTCGCCGGTCAGACAGCCTCGGTCTACGGCAAGACCACGCCGGAACAACTCAGGATGCAACGTGACGACACGATGATGGGCGTCCTCCTGGGTCAGATGGGACAGGGCTCCAGGGGCGGCACGCAGTTCGGTAGTTCGATCACGCGCATGGCGACAGCCAAGGAAGGCGGCGCGATTGACCGCGCCATCGACTTCCTTGAAAAGGCCGGCAAAGGGCAATTCTTCGACGCCGGCGGGCGCTTCCTGGGCGACCGCAACATGCTCGCTATCTTGCAGCGCGATCGCGCTGCGCTCCCGCTCAACGTGCTCGCCGCCGCCAATAAAGAGGCGTTCGCCGCGGTCGGCACGAAGCTGATGGGCAATCTTGAATTGCCCGCGCGTCTACAGCAGTGGGACACCAACGCCACGACATTCGCGCGTATTCCAGGCATCGACCAACAGCAACAGGTCTATAACGCGACAGCGGCCGGCCAGTCGCAGCAGTGGCACAAAAACATCGAAACGGCGGTCACGCTGTTCGGCACGGCGTTGCTCCCGACGCTCATCAAGGTCTCGCAGGCGCTTGTGGGCATCACCCGTACCGTCGTAGAGTTGATGCAAACCCACCCACAGATTGTCCAGTTCGCTGCGACGTTCGCTATGGTTGCGGCCGGGGCCGCCTTGATTGCGGGGCCTGTCCTCATAGCAGCCGGCGCGTTCGGCATCCTATCAGCGGCCGGGATCGTTGCCGATGGCGCGTTCTTGCCCTTTACAGCTGTGGTCCTCGGCATCGTGTCCGCCGTGGCAGGTGTGACCATGGCAATCCAGCACTGGGGCGACATCATGCGGTGGGCGCGCGACCACATGGTCATGTTACACAACGCCGTTTTCGCCCTGTCCGTGCTGGTCCCGCCGCTCGGGCTCGCGATCGGCGCGGGCGTCCTGATCTTTCAGCACTGGGGGGATATCACGCGGACCGTGGGCGACGCCCTGGGCGCGCTCGGGACGGTCATCGCGCCCTACGTTGCCCTGCTGACGCCCATTGTCCAGCTTGCCGGTCAACTCATCGGCGCGTTTGGCCAGTGGATCAGTACCACGGACCTGCTCAAGGCGAGCATGAGCCAGTTGACCGCGCCCTTCGTGGCGCTTGGCGGGATGATTCACGAGGTACAAGTCGGCCTTGGCAACCTTGTTGGCGCCTACAATAAACTGCCGGCCCCGTTGCGCGCGGTTATCGCGACGGGCGCGCAGGGCGCGGCGCTCTCGCTCCTCCATAACATCCCGCTCGTGGGTGGGCTCTTTGGTCAGGGCGGCGGCGGCGGCGGCGCGGCCCCTGGCGGTACGCCCGCACGTTCCATGACCACATACCAGACGACGAACGCGGCCATGGCCATTCATCAGGCGACACACGCGACGCACCACAGCGCGGTCGTCCATAACCACCACGCCGCCGCCGCGATCCAGCAGGCGACGCACGCGGCCCATCCCGCCGTCGTCCAGAACCACCACACGACGACGGCGGCGGCCCATCACACGATGACGCCAACGCCGACGGCGCGCGGCGGAGACACGCACATCCATGTGCATCCTGGCGCGGCGCCCATCCACGTGCACCCCAGCCCGACGCACGACCACAGGAAGATCGCGGACGAGGTGGCCAAAGCGGCGGGTGACCACCTGGGCCACCACATCGCCAACGCGTTGCGCACATCGGGCGTCCTGCCCTCGACCACACGGCCCACGCTGCACCAGATCGGGATGAGCTGATGGCGACCAGTCCGATGCAGATCACCCTGGGCGGCGTCCTCATCTGCGAGGCGGACATGCCCGCCTCGGTGGCTCTGGACGGCGGCACACTCAAGCACACCGTCCTGTATACGGCGGACGGGCGCAAGATCCTCAAGATCGCCGGCCTGGACCTGGACGACATCACGCTCGACGGCGACCTGCGGGAGACCGACCGGGGTGGAACGCCCCGCCACAAGGCGCGGGCGCTGGCCGCGCTGCGCGACGCCGGCCAGGCCGTCACGTTTACGTACGGCCGACGCTCTATTCCGGGCGTGACGATCACCGACTTCAAGCCGGAGATCCTGTTTGGCAACGCCGTCAAATATCACCTCGTCCTCTCGCGTGGGATCAACGGCGCGCCGCCTCTCTCAGCCACCGTGTCGAGCCAGCAGCAGGCGGAGCGCCACGGCGCGACGATCCGGGAGCACGCGCCCCGCGTGGGGTCGGGGACGGCGGCGGCGGCGGGGACGGTTACGGCCCTCCTGACGGCGCGGCGGGGACGCTAAACGACGGAACAGACGAGACGAGGCGCACGGGCGGGGACGGGGCAGACTGGCGGGGACGGAGGGGGAGGGTAGCGCATGGCGACAACCGTGAGCGCGCCTCCGACGGACGCGGCCATCGTGCGGGCGCTCCAGGCGCTTATCGCGAGCGCCCAGCATGAGGCCACAACCCCGGCCCAGCAGGCGTCGGCCCGCGCGGTCGTGGCCGCCGCCTCGGCCCTCGTGGCGTTTTACACGCCGGCCCAACAGCAGGCCACGACGACGATCACGGTCGAGCAGGGCGACACGCTCTTTAGCCTGGCCCTGGCCGTGTATGGCGACGCCCGACGGTACGGCGGCCTCGTGACGCTGAACGGGCTGACCGATCCACGCCTGACGCCCGGGCAAACGCTGGTCGTGCCCGTGCTGTAGAGGTAGAGGAGAGCTATGCCCGCCTGGTCACTGCCCTTTGCCGGCACATGGGGTCCCCCGGCAACATTCCCGGTGATACAGGGATATGGACCGACCGCTGTACAGAATGAGCCGTTGGTCGCCGGGGTCCACTTCCACTTCGGCCTCGACTTCGGCATGCCGATCGGGACGCAGATCCTGGCCATGGCCGACGGCACGGTGACGACGGCCGGCCGCGATCCATACGGGAATCTTTTTCCATCGGCGGACGGTATTGGCGGCTTCGGCAATCTTGTGGTGGTTGACCACCTGGACGGCACGGGCGCCTACTACGGCCACAACAGCCAGGTCCTGGTCGCGGTCGGCCAGCACGTCAAACGCGGGCAGGTTGTGTCCCTCTCGGGCATGTCGGGCAACAGCGGCGGCGTGCCGCACCTGCACGCCCAGGCCAACCAGGGCGTTGGCTACCGCCCCATCGACATCACGCTCCTCTTAAATGGCGCGGCGGGTATCGCGCAGGGGCCATCGGTTCCCGTTCCGACGCAGCCAGGCGGCCCGATCTCCTATAGCGACGCCGTGTACTACGCGCGGGGGGCGGGTATCCCCGAGGGTCGCCTGGCGACCTGTGTCGCCATCGCCCAGGCCGAATCGAGGCTGGACCCGCGCGCCGTCAACACCAACAACAGCGATGGATCGATAGACCGGGGCCTCTGGCAAGTGAACTCGGTGCACTGCCAGCCGCGTGGGCCGTACGTTGCCGACGCGCTCTTTGACCCGACCTACAACGCCCGCGCGATGGCCGACATCTCCTCACACGGCGCGGCGTGGGGGCAGTGGACAACCTATAGTGGCGCGGGCTACGCGGGGCCGCCAAAGTACCTTCAGTACCTGGACGCCGCGACCAAAGCCGTCGCGGCCACTCCGCTCGGGTACACGCCGACCTACAGCGCCGGTACGGCTAATGGGGGAAGCGCTGGCAGCGCGACCGACCCCACAGCCCCGGCGGTTCCGGCCGACACGACGCCACAGCTCCCCGCGATCCGGGTTGAGGTCACGCCAGTGACGCCGCGCCTGGACCTGTTCGCCTCCGTCGCCAACACGTTCGAGGTGGCCAAGGCGTGGATCGCCGGATCCGGAGCGGGAGAGGAGGGGCACTACCTGGATCCCATCGCGCTCGCGTTCAGCGTCAGTGAGTACGAGACGCCGGGCGTCCTGACCGACCTGACGCTGGCCATGGCCGACGTGCCCCAGGCCGTGCGCGACGCGCTCAGACAGCGCGCGTTCACGCAGGTCATCCTCTACGGCGGCTTCGTGACGGCCTTGCCGGCCATCGTCGACCAGACGCTGCCGCTGTGGACCGGCGTGGTCGGGCAGCCACAAAGGGACTTCGACGCCGGGGAATACAAGCTCAGTGGCACGGACTACTCGGAGGTCTTTTCGAACCCCAACGCCACCGCCTCGGATCTCTCGCAGTTCGCCAATAGCACCGGCGCCCAGATCGTCGAAGCGTTCGTCGCGGGGCACCAGAAGAAAGGCGCGCCGGGTCTCTCGGTCGTGACCGACGCCTCCACGATTAAGGGCCAGGCGCTCGGCGCGGACACCATCAAAACGCGCCAGTCGCACACGACCGAGTGGGACGTGATGCAGGCGCTGGCGCAGGGCGATTCCAAAACCTTGTATTGCGAGGGGACCACCCTCTACTATAGGGACCTGCCGCCCGAGGGCCACCCGCTCTACCTCAACTACAAGGTGGATGGTGAGCCAGCCTCACTCCTTACGAATCCGGTGATCGCCGATCAGCCGCACGCGAAGCGGGACGTCCGGGTTGAGGTGAAGAGCTACTCAGCCAAAGATGGGAGCGTGGTCGGACCGGCGATCGCGGGCAACCACGACGGGGCCACCGTCAAGCGCGACGTGTTGCCACCGGGCTCCTCGCTCGACGCCTGCCAGAAGCGCGCCGACTGGCTCGCCACCCTGTTCGCCGCCACCGAGTACACGTTGACCTGCGCGATCCAGGGCGTCGTGCCGCTGGCGCGCGGGCAGGCCATCGTGATCGTGAGCGATGACCCCGACATGCGTGAGTACGCCGGCCAGAAATGGTATCCGAGCAAACGCACCTATCGGTATTCCAGCGCCGGCGGCTGGACCATGTCTATCGACGCGACCAGCCTGCCGCTTACGGTGACGGCGAAGAACACATCTACGAGCGGCGTCGGTAACCTCGGCTTCTAAATCTCTAAGGAGCAGTGATGGATGAGGTGTACACGCAGATTCAGCAGATGATCGGGCGCGCCCTGGCCGCCGTGCGCCTCTTTAGCTGGTGTACCGTCATCTCGTACTCCGCGGCCGATCACACGGCTCAGGTGCGCGTTGAGCCCGACGGCCTCACCTACCCCGCCGTGCCTGTCTTGGTGCCGTTCCGGGGCGTGAAGATGCCGACGAGCGGCGGGATGCAAGGGTGCTGCCTGCTCCTCGGCGGCGTGCCCCAGGTGCTCCTCGGCGTCACGTACACGACGCGCGACGCGCATCCGCCCACGGGGATGATGCTCGAGGAATCGCTCCTGGTCGTCGGCGACGTGACGGTCGCGGGCGGCCTCTACCTGGGTGTGTCGATGGAGATTCCGCCGACGCTGCCCCAATACAAGTACGCGCTCGTGATTGTCTCAGAGCGGCCGGCGTCCGTCGGGACAGCCCGGCCGGCCCGAACGTACCAGTGCCTACCGTCGGCGAACGGGGCGCTCACCTGGGTCCAGGTGGCGACGGGAGTCTAATCATCCAATGAACGCATGGCCCGTTCGAGGGCGTGGCGCAGTTCGTCGATGAGTGAAGGGTCGAATCGCGCCGTGATCGTGAAACGCATCTCCCCCGTGTGCTCAACGCTATAGGACTCGGTCGCCATGGCTGCGTCGATGTATTTCGTCATGACCGCCGTCGCGCGCATGGCGGCGTCCAGGCGCGCGACCACGCTATCGCGGTGGCCGGTCAGCGGCGAGAGGGCCATCATCAAATCGGCGTCGAGGCACAGGCGCGTCGCGTCATCCATCGTCAGTCGATGTCCGGCGTCAATGTGAGCGCAACAAGCTGTCCGATGGATGGCGTGTCCTTCCCGCGCGGCCACATACACGTGACCGTGATCTCGCGCCCGTCCTGGTTGAACGCCGCCACAACGCTGACAGCGATGGGTGTCCTGCTGTCCCCAGGCGGGCATGGTTTGCCACTCTCTAGCGTCAACTGCGTAATCCGCCCCATCAGTTGCACCATTGTCGTATCCTCTCTTTTCGCGCGCCGGTCCCGACGCCAATGGCAATCCACACAGATGAGACACACGATCTCTTCCGCGTTCACCCGCGCTCGGAGGAGCCGCCCGCACTGGCCGCATGGAGTTATCTCATTCATCGTCGAGGGCTGGATCGCTAGAGACCACTGGCGCGATAGTCACGCGCCAGCGGGAATGCAGAAACGGAGTCTCCTTGAGACTTCCTGGCCAGGGAACATCAATGGAATCGCCAGAGCTAAGCGAGAGTGTCACCAGGGGCGCGTGCTCCACTCTGTAGTTCACGCGGTCATCCCCAGGCACCCGCACACGCGTCTGGCGGTAATCAACGCACGTCACGATGCCGTCGATGGTGATTGTTGTCGCTGCCATCGCACCCACCTCCCACCCTCCCAGTATAAGGGGCTCCTGGTATGCCGACCGCGCCCCTCTTCGACCGCGACACACGCGCCGGTGACCGCGCCTCTGCCGCGTCGCGCGACACGGCCATGGTCGCCGGTCGCCGTCTCGTCGTGCAGCGCCTCACACGCCGCGCCTTCGTCAAGCCGGGGTCGATCCCGCTGCACCCTGACTTTGGCTGCGGCCTGGGCGACTTGGTGGAGGAAATCGTCGATGACACGCTCACGGCCAGGATACGGGGGCGCGTCGAGACACAGTTCGTGCGCGACCCGGCCGTCACGTCGGTCGACGACGTGCGCGTGAGTAGCTCCGTGTCAAACACGCTCCTGGTCGAGGTGAGGGTCACGCTCACCGCCGACAGCAGCCAACTCGTCGTCCCCGTCAGCATTCATTAGCCGGTAGCCGTCGTTAGGAGCCGCCCACGATGCCCTACACTCCACCGACCTACGACAACCTGGTCAGTCAGCTCGTCGCGCTGGCCCAGTCCAAGCTGCAGGTCTCCGTCGGCGGCGTGGCCGGTCAACCGGATCTGACCGAGGGCAGCGATATTCTGACGCAGATCGAGAGCCAGGCGTTCCTCGCGGACTTCTTCAACGCCGCGCTGGCCCAGTTCTACGTCGATCACGACTTTGACCAGGCGATGGGCGCGGCGCTAGCGAACCTGCTGGCCCCGCGCGGGCTCCGTCCGATCCCGGCCGGCTACGCCATCGCGCCGGTCCTCTGCGGGCGCAACGCGGCGAGCGCGACGCTGGGCCAGCCGGTCGTGATCCCGGCGGCGATCCCGGCCACGCCCACCTCGGCGGGACAAACGGGCTACCGCTTCCTCGCGGCCGACCAGATCGGCGCGTTGACGATCGCCTTCCAGGCCATGCAGAACCCCTATCTCCCCGTGGGGCAGGCAGGGGTGATCCCGGCCGGCGCGTCGGCGACGTGGGTGCTGGCCCTGGCCGAGGTCACCGGCAGCGCGGGCAACGTCGCGGCCGGGGCCATCCGGGGCATTGGCTCCGCTGTCCTCGCGGGCCTTGATACCGTCAGCAACCCGCCCGTTTCCTCGACCGCCGCGCCCACGATCGGGCAGGGCGGGACGCCGGGCGCTGCGACGAATCAGTACGCCGTCGTGGCCCGGGGGCAGCAGGGCCGCGCCTTGATGAGCGCGGCCGGAACCACCACGACCGCGCCGGCCGTGTTGACGGCTATCAATTTCAACAGCGTGTCGTGGCAGCCGGTCGATAACGCCAGCGGGTACGATGTGCTCACGCTCGTCGGCGCCTCCTGGATGCTCCTCGGCGCGGTCGGCCAATCGACGACCAGCCTGAACGATACGGGCCAGACGCCCCAGGCGTACAGCGTCCCCCTCGCGGCCGACGCCAATGCGGGCGCGGGCGGGACCGACGCGGAGAGCGATACGGCCTTCCGCGCGCGGGCCCTGGCGAACGCCACTGTGGGCGGCGGCGGCGGGGGGAGCGACGGCGCGCTGGTCGCGGCGGCGCTGGGCATCGCGGGTGTCACGGCCGCCTTCGTCGTCGACAACCCCACGGCGGGGACGTGCACGCTCTCCTACGTCGCGCAGCCGAACCCGTTCCCGCCGCTCCTGGCGCAGCAGCTAGGCGCACAGGTCGACCAGGCGGCGGCGGCCGGGGCCATGACCACCGTCCAGCAGCTGACGCCAACGCCCGTGGCCGTCGCCTACACGTATGTCCCGACCCGGAACGCGCCGGCAACGACGATCAGCAACGTCAACGCGGCGATCGCGGCCTACTTTGGGACGCTGGCGCCGGGGCAAGCGGTGCGCGACTCCACGCTGGCGGCGGCGATGGTGGCGGTCGGCGGGAGCGGCCTCGATCATCTAGGGAACCGCGCGTATACAGTGACGGGCGGCGGGACGTTCACGAACACGGACGCGCCAGGGCAAGCAGGGCTGCTTTTTGCAATCGGACCGATCACGGTGACGACGGGCGCCTAAACAAAACGCCATCCGGCGGCGCCGTACGCGACCAGCGACGGGGCCGCCGGCTGCGCTTATGATGAGGAGAACGACCTATGCCCACCCCGTACACGGGCACAGCCACGGGCGCGCCGACCTATGTGTCCGGCCAGTTCGGCAAGCAGGCCATCACGCTGGATGGCGCGACGCAGTATGTCTCCCTACC
>JAABUP010002811.1_pt1 | contig 32496 bp, 34 predicted proteins | sample 5559201 | NCBI WGS metagenome assembly JAABUP01 (sample SAMN10711887, study PRJNA513373) | rock metagenome | isolation source: Antarctica rocks | place: Antarctica
AAGGCAATGAGCTGGTCCCCAACTGCTACACCTGCCTCCTCAGCAGGAGAGTCGCTGGACACCTCATCAACAAGTGCAAAGGGCCTCATAGCAGGCACAGCAGTGGAGGATGTATGAAGAGGCAGAGCTGTAGAAGTGTGGGTCTCAGTAACTCTGGGCCTTTTGGCAGTGTCTGCAGCTGGAGCTCTTCTGGCCTCAGCATGCAGCTCATGCATCAGCTGCTCTATTTGACTAGTAACTCGCTTGTGATCATTGGTCAGCACTGCAAAAGAAACCAGAATGCACTTCAGCAACATACACAAGCGCTCATGCACATCCAAAACTAGCAACAGCACCTGCCACTTGCTGCCTGTCTGCTCTTATAGCTAAGCAACATACACAAGCGCTCATGCACATCCGAAACTAGCAACAGCACCTGCCACTTGCTGCCTGTCTGCTCTTATAGCTGGAACGTCAATATCCCCTCGTGGGAAGCCCTGCATCATTCATTTTTTGATGTGGGTCGCGGCATGCGACGCTACGACAATCAAACAGCTTCCAATGTTTACCTCCCCATCAACCAGCTTGTCCTGTAACCCAACTCCTGTGGCTTCTAGCCTGGCAGAGCAGTCCTGTATGGTTGCTTCCAGCCTGTCGCGTTCTTGAATTTTGGCCTTGATCTGCTGTTTGAGATGGTCTAACATGTGCATACTAGCAAAGCTGACCAAGGTTTATTGTTTACCCGTCGGCAGAGGTGATGTTTCCGTATTCTGGGATCAGTGACCTAGTGTTTGGGAGCAGGCGGTTGCTGCAGAGGATGAGAGGAGCTGCGGCGAAGACGAGCTGCTGTACGTGTGTATGGACGAGCAACTTGCAGGAGGGTATGCGGAGGCAAATACAGACAATCAACAAAAAAACGAACCACATGCTCCGAAACCATAAGCAAGCTCATCTGTGGTTTCGGGGATGCAGCATATCATCTCAGTCTAGTACAACATCCGTTTGAAAGGTGATCCGGCCTCAGTCACTTCCGTCTCCAGTCTGACTCATGTTTGTCTTCATCTATAGGGTGTGGCATCCCTTCATGTACTGCTTCCAAAGTACAAGAACAGGCAGTTCAAGCAAAATTTTGTGCTGAGTGCTCGATTTCCTGTGATGTTGCCTCTTATGATTCCTGCATCCGTATGAGATGGTCTACTTTGCTAGCACATGCGTCCACATGAACCCTCTGATCAGAAAACTTTAAATGCAACCAGCAAGTCACATATGTGCCAGTCGACTGCAGTCTGGTCCCCGCATAACAGGCTATGCGCTAAAGCACCATGCTGATGCGAGCAGTTCAACGCAGGCAATGCTGCTGCAGGTTAAGTGTGCGTAGCAGCAGTACAATCGCTGCATTTTGGACTTTCATGGAGAGCAAGTGTGGCAACCATATGCATACTGCATAGTTGCATGTTGCAGCCTGCATTGATCACTTAGTAATTGGAAAATCATGTGAGCTGAGTTGCTTTACGCTTTGTGTTGCAGACATGCTGCATGCCACACAGCAGGTTTGCAGACCCGGCAGACACTTTTTCTGTCAAAGTTGAAAAGAGTTTCAAAACTTACAGCAACCTCTGCAACCCCACTCCAAGTAGAAGAATACAGGCAACAAGTCTCATCAACCTGGTTGGTTTTGTGGAATCTTTGAAGGTCTGATTTGGATTGCACAGGTCGTGCGTACTTGGGAATATGTCTGACTGATGCCTGCATTGTACACGCAGTATGATTGCCATCGGTTTGTGCCAGCTGCAATGACAAGAGTAGCAGCAGCGCTACTAGTGACTGTTTGGATTGTTTGCTCTGATCCCCATCCATTTGCAAGCTGGGTGTGCATTGGCTGCTGCCACAGGTCTGGTCAGAAGATTTGCAGTGCGGTGAAAGGAGGATGTCTCGTTGGGGTATCTGAGTTGATCTTCCTGGCTTTGAAGGCAGGAACTATTGATGCATCGTCTGGAGTGGCAGAATGTGACCGCTTCTGGGTTGATACTCTGGTGTTGGAAGCAGAGTCACTGACAGACATCTGAGACAGACTATTGCATTTTGTTGTGACCAAGGCTGTCAGAGGTGTATTCAACACGTGATTATTCTGCTGGTGTTGCTGTCGCAGCATGTCCACATGTGCAGTCAGGTATCCATTTTCAGACTTGACCTGCAACATATGCAGACATCTGAACTGCACAGGTTGCGCAGCTTTCACGGCTCTTTAGCACAAACAGTGGTGTCATGCACAGATGGACAGCAGACATGCTGCAGTTACAGGCTCGAGAGGGAGCCTACGATTTGCAAGGCCTTTTGCAGCTGTGCCACACTCATGTTGTCCATCTGTTGCTTGCTGACCGGGCAGCTTTTGAAAGCTTGAAGTGTTGCAGTTTGACCGGTAGTCACAGTGTCGATACATTCATTGATCTTGCCCCTGGCCTGCTGCTGTTGCCCGCTGCTGTTGTGATCTGTGTGACAATGACCTGGAGGATCCGGCGGCAAACGCGCCATAAAAATCCTGACTGACATATCGGCCGTGAGCTTGTTCAAGGCAAGTACATATCACTGATGTCTTGCCTAATGAGGTCCTATACGCCACACACCGTGTCACACAACACGAACGGCTTTTGCTGTGTCTCGAAGAGCGTCGCGAAGGTGACTTCTTCGCATGCTTCTTCATCAGTCAAAGGCCCGGTCAAGGTCTACCTGCTTTGCGTAGCACAGGGCGTAGCATTGCTTTCTCACAGACATATTTGCGCCTCGCCAGCCGGCACGTGAGAGTGGGCGGGCAAGTCTGGAAGCTCGGTGCCGTCAGCAATCTCGACGGGCAAGCAGGAATGTTGAGGGTCTGTTAGGTCACGCACGCACTCAAGTGGCTTAAGTGGCGCTTCGAAAGGTGCGATCCTGCAACACGTATGTCGCGTTGCCAATGAAAAGTTGACAAATTTGACAATACACTGTCATGAAGTTGGTTCCGCCTTCGCGGAAGTTTCGATGCTGTATCGTGACCTCTGTTTGAAGTACACCAAAAGGTCACAAATTTTCGAGAAATTTGTCTGCATTGTATGCATCTAATGCAGGATTTTGCTCTCGCTTAGCCGTGCACCTGCACCCGGACTCAGGACAGTCTGTACTCCTGGTCAGACGTGTGATCACAATCGCCACTGTTCCCTTTACAGTGCCTCTTTACAGCATTCCGCGTGCTAGAACAGCGGGGACAGGGTCAGTCTCCACAAGCATTGACCACTGGGCCAAGCCTAGCAGCTGGTGGAGTACGTTGCAGCAGCAGCAGTAGTGATAGCAGTACTGGCAGTGCCGACACGTGAAAGCAGGGCATTGCCTTATGAAAGCAGCCAGCAGTGAGATATTACAATTCCTTGGACATGCATGCCTGGGGCAAATTGTCATTTGCCAGGAGACCTGATGCCCGAACATTATAGGTGATTCTGCTTTGCCTGATTGCATGACATCAATGTAACTTTCTCATCAACGCTGACTACAGAGCTCTCTGGAAAACTGTAGGGATGATGTGCAGGGTCAGGGCACAAGAATAATGAGCCATCTGACTAGTCTTGCAGTGAAGGGGTGTGAGACACTGCACAAGCTACAGGAGATGTTGCAGATGGGTGCTGAAGGTCAGGCTCATGCTCATCTACCCGGACCACAAGCCACGCTATTCCCCAAGGTGAATATGATGCAACCAGCAACTCTGGTTTCAAACATGAGCGGCCACAGTTCTGCTTAGCAACGCGAACTGCATTGTCATGCAATGTGCATGATGCTTGGTTCTGCCTGCATCATCAAGTCCAGTAAGCGGCCTTTCAGATCTTGCATGGCAACTTGCAGCAAATTGTCTGATTGCTGACATTGTTCCAGGGCTGCAGGCATGCTGACTGCTTGTTTGTGTGGCAGGTAAGCAGCAGCGGCGCAGCTTTATCAGCACCACATCAAGTCTTGCCAGTGCTCCAACAGCCGGCAGAGATCATCAGCAGGTCACTCCCTGCTGAGACACCTCAGAGTGCTTCAAGCTTGAATGCAGCCACAACACTGGACATGACACAAGCTTTACCACTCAGCAGAAGCCAGCAAGCCAAGGTTGCGTCATCACCTGATCATTGTGCCCTACCCAGTGAGGCTACGGCAGATCAGCTGCAAGTTCAAGCTCTGACCACAACCGCAGTCAGATCTGCATCCCCCAACAGGTGTGCAACCCAGCATCTCAGACCTGTGTCTGCTGACTTGTTAGCATATAGCATCCATTCTTCAGCTACTCAGTCAGGGCATATTGAGCCGGCATTCAGTCAGAAGACAGTCCTTCCACAGCTGTCAGGTGCCATCACAAAGTTGTTTCAAAATGGTCAAGGCATCAGTCTTGTTGACAGTCAGGCAGAAGCCACAGGCCATGCTGCAGCTGCACAGCCCAGGCTTGCCAGATGGCCCAACCACTTGAATGACCCACAGGAGCCGCAGCAGCAGCAGGAGCAGCAGCAGCAGCAGCAACAGCAGCAGCAGCAGCAGCCACCATCACAGCAGCAACAGGCTACAACAGAGCCCTTGTCAAGGCAGAGGACAAGGCCAAATGCATCTCTGTCCTTACATATGCCCAGCTTGTCTTCCATGCCGCCTCTTGTGGCAGCTGGTGATGACAGTATACGGCCCTCCAGCGGCAAGAAGCGTTCCGCCCGCTTCAGGTCAAGCAAAAGGCGACCATCAAGCAGAAACAAGCTGCGCTCAGGCAGCTCCTTAAGCCCATCAGAGCTGCCGAGCCATTGGCAGACACTGGGTGATGTCCTGAAGGACATCAACCTGAATGACATCACTGTGACAGGCTGCCCGCTCAGGAAAGGGGCAGAAGTCCATGCTGTGGCACCACTCACACCAATGTACTCCCCTTCCCAGCTTGTTGACACCCGTCCCTTGGCATACTTCACCATGCAGTCACAGGAAAACCAAACTCCAGCGTTGAAGCTCCCACCCTTCAGCCCACCTGCAAGCTTTCTTATGCCATCAGAGCATCAGCCAAAAGGGTCTCAGACTCCCTGGCAGGCAAATCGCCAGCTGCAGCATCTCTGCCAGGTGCACTATCAGTCACAGATGCCTGCGCAGCCCTCAGGGCAGGCTCAACTAGACCCCAGCCAGCACAGACAGCTGCACAGAGCCCCCACAGCGTCACAGGCAGAGATTTCTATCTCTTCGTCAGCGCATGATCAGCCCGTTTTGTTGCCTATGCCTGCTACTGCATTCTCGCAAGAGGCACCAAGACCAGCAGGTGACCATGCTGTCAGTGTACAGCAAGTAATACAATGCGCCAGCGGAGCAGTTCTGTCCACCTGGGCAGGAGTCTCGCAGCCTCTGCAAGTAGCCAATTACATGACTTTGCCACATGCTCCTCGCAGCTCAACACCTGCACAGTCTCGCACACCATTTCAAAGTGTTGAGCTGGCTTTGAACAAGCTCTTCGGCAACCCATCTCACCCAACCAATGGGTCAGGTCAGCCAGATGCTCAGATGGCTGCACTCACCACAGCGCAGCCTGATCCTGCATCAGACTTTCCAGGAGATGGTTGGCAAGGAGGCTCCCACATCCTGGCACACCAACAACCACAGGGCAGCTTGCTGGATGCTGTGTGGCATCAAGAAGCCTTGCTTGCTCCCTATGCGACCTCAGCTGACCAAGGCATCATGCTGGCCAGCTCTTGTATACCAACAGGCCGGCTTGATGCTCTGGGACCAACATCAGCAGCACAGGAGCCATATGCTATTTGTGATTTTCACTGGCAGCCTGTGCATCAGCAACAGTTGCCATGGTCAGCAACACCAGCAGCAGCACTGCTAGAAAGCAGCCAGCACATGCAGGTTGCACAGTCACCAGCAACCACTGTGGGCGCCCATCAGACGCGGCAGCCACAGCCAGACAAGACAAACCTGCAGCTTGAGTCACCATCCCAAGCGCTTGTAAACGCTGCTTGGCAGCATCAGTCTGATGCACCTCCCCTGTTTGGGACAGCTGCTGAGTCTCCGATCATGCAGGATGGACACGGGGTGTTCAACAGACCACAGCTGGTCAGCAGTCCTTTCGCCCCTTCAAAGGCAACCAAGCAGCTTCTTTTTGCACATTCCCAGCAGGGCCCAGGCACAGCATCAGAGGCTGACAGTGCTGCCATGCCTGGTCATCCACCAATCCCAGCAAGCTCCATGCTTCCTTTGCCATGTCCAGTCCAGGACAGCAGTGCCACAGCTCAGCACCCCTTCCTGCGCAAATCGTCGCTGCCTCATGCACTCACAATGATACCTGTACCAAATCAGTCGGCTCCTCAGCCTGCACCAACACGTCCACTGGATGCTGCTGGGCAGAGCAGACTACAGCCCAGCCTGCAAGACGCGTTTGAGCTGGTGCAAGCAGAGCTGCCAGGAATCAATGCTGTTGATGAACACCGTAGCATGGCAGAAGCTGGGCAAACTGTGCAAGCCTACACTTTGCAGGAAATAGCCTGCAGTGCACGACACCTTCTCAACAAAATTGAGGTGGCTGAAGACGCAATCAGCACAGCAGCCACTGAGTATAGGGTGAGCCCCCAGTTAAGCTCTTGTTGATTGCAGCAAGCTTGCTGTGATGACTTCTCTGTAGCATCAGTTTGTACCCAAAGCCAGCACATTTTTAATTGGTTACTCAATGCCATATGCAGATACTGTCAAAGGCCCAAATATGACAACCTGTTTCTGAGACATATGCAGGCAATATAATGATGCATATGGTCTCTGCCGCATGTGTGCCACGTATCTCATAATCACAAACACATCTGTGCCATGCAAAACTGCCTGGTTGCTATGTGCAGACCTCATCAGCGCTCCTGTGTGAAGAGGTGTGTGGCGCCTTTCATGATGCATCCTTGCATGAGGATCCAATGTCAGGCCAGGAGGACCAAGCTCTGCCCCTACCAGAGCTTGCTGACTTCATGTCTGAGCCTGATGCCTTGTATTACTCTGAGAGGCTGACGGGTCCACTCACAGCCACCTCTTCAGGCCTCCACACTCAGGCTCACAATATCAAAACTCTTCCTGAGGCTGATGCTAGTGACCATAGCCATGGCCAATCTACAGTAGCAGCAGATGGTGTACAGCTTGTGGAGGCGGCAGCGCAGATTGCAACAGCCACCCAGACAGCAGAAGAGGTGCATGGTCCAGGGGGGCAGCAGCCTCAGGCTGCAAGCAACGGCACACAGCATGCTACAAGTAAGCAACTGCTTTGCCTGTGGCTGTGCCACTTTATTTGTGCCAGGACATCAGCTTTGCTGACTCAGCTGTGCCCAGATGTGGCTGTCATCAGACTTGGGGCCCATTGCTGATCCGGACACTGTTTGCCATCAAATATGGCAGAGGAGCTGCCACATGCTTTGACACATGTCTGTCTTTCTGCATATGCTTGTGATGACTCTCAAAACTCCAGGCTATTGACCTCAAATCTTTTGAGCTAGTGCTCCATGCCTGACTTCACACCTGCACACCTTTTTATAGGATAGAGAATAAGGTCTGCAATATCATCATGACAGTATCTGAGATGCATTTTGGTGTCTTGTAGCAGGCTCAGCAGAGTGTGTATCACCTGATGCCTTGAGTAATGGTGCTGCACCGCAAGACAGCCAGTACACTGAGCTCAGAGCTGCAGGCAAGCCTAACTTCTTGTTTTCAACTGCTATACAATGTGTAAGACAGTGCTTTGGATGCATAAGCATGTTGACATTTGGAAGGCATTGAGTGCATCTAGCACTTGGACACTTTCATGCTCCACTGCAGCGTCAGTGCGACCACAATTCAAGCACAAGCTGCCTGAGACCATGGTGAACCATTTTGCACTTCATGCATGCTTGAGAACCTTCATCATGTATCGCATGGCGTGTTCAGGTTGATGCAGTCAGCATGCTGTGATGCGTGAAGTGGCCTGCAGGGTTCACTGCTGATGAGATTGAGGAAAGTGCAGACGAAGTGGTGATCAGGGAGAACTCTGTGGCAGACCTGCCAAGTGAAGCAGACGTGCTGCAGGTCTGTTTGCCAGCCAAAGTTGCATATTTCCTGATGCATCAAATGAAACTCTCTGCGCCCTTCCGATTGCGTTCATCCAAAACCAGATCCATTTGGAAGTTTTGGGATGCAATCTCGAACAAGCCAGTCCCACAGGGTAGGTAAACGCCTCAAATTGTTAACACGGTGCAAATCCAGGGAGTTTGATGCTCTTGGCAGACACATGTTGTGGGCTTGCAGATCGCAGCATTGATGTCAGGGAAGCACAGCCTGCGCGTGGAAGACTTGTACTCTGTGTGTGCACATTGGCAACAGATGGCAGGACCCCACCACAAGGTGCTTCAGAATTTTGGGTCCTCTGATCTGGTGGCCTCTTGCCAGCACATTCACCGAGTGCTGGGGTAGGTTACACTGCCGACCTCTTGCTCTGGTATGTAGTACATATACATGAGTGTTAAGTGTACCAGGTGTCTTCTGCAAACTTGCAGCACCTGGGTCAGATTGCTCTGACTTTTCCTTATCACTCATATTGTGGAGCTCAAAAGAATTCCTAAGTCTCGTTAAGCTTTACTTGTTTGCGCAGCTGCCTCAAAAACATTTGTGCTTCATGTCCAGTAATGCTTTGCCTGGCTGCAGAGAGAGTGGTAGATTTGTCATGAGTGGGCAGACTGAAACTGGAGTCATGCAGTGGTGTCTCAGGTGCAGCTTTCATCTCTGTTCTGAGTCACTTGTTTGGCTTTTCCTGCTCAATGGTTACGCACAGTCTAGTGCAGAGTTGCAAACAGCACTTTTATCTTTGTGGTTGGAGGTCATGTGTCCAGCCGTATCCCAGAGCAATATATCAACAAGTGGTATTGTATGATTAGATTGTACAACAGTGTGACAACACCATATATGGTACACTTGCCGTAAAACGCCATGAACTGTCTAGCAGAACATCTATCATAATGTGTGAGGGCACAGATATGTATTGACTGTCATGATCTGTAAGGGTAATCAGCAATTTGGAGTCTGGCTGTTCAGCAGTGGCTTGATATTGCCCTATGCGTGCAGGCATCTTGATGGTGTTGGCAACAGTAGTGATCAGGCTGAGCCCTGGCTAGCCAGCGGGCAGGACTTCACTGACAGAATGGAGCAGTCTCGTGCTGCAGGTGAGTCAGTGCTTGGCATGTAGCACTGATGTCTCACCGACAGTCACTGCTCAGATCAGCAGCATGTGCAGCACACTGGTGTTGGGGTGTCAAACTTGGTAGGTGTGTACACAGGAGGTGTTGGCTGATGACAGGCATTGCCTGCGAGAAGTGCCATGTTGGCTGTTCGTGTGTGCAGGACTGGAGGAGCAGGTAGGCAAGGCTTCCCTGCGCCACTGCCGCCAACAACATGCCAGAGCAGTGCAGGAGCAGCAGCGCATCCTTGCAGACTGTATGCCTCGCCTGCCCAAGGCACGCTCTCGCAGCAAGAAGCGCAAGATCAGGTGCAGGCTCTTCAGGGCCTATGAGTGTGTGTTCTGAGTTGTTGTGGGCTCTGCCATTTTCTGCATTGTACTTCAGCCAGTAAATGTGTCAGGACAGGTGGTGCCCCAATCCTCTGCTGACCAAGATGCAAGTCAGTACACTTGGGGTGTACAGCAGCAGGGCAGAGTGTTTGCTGATTGCCTGCATGTAGCTCCAATGGCAAGAAGACCGTGCTGTTTGAACAGTGCAGCTGTGAAGAGGTGTAAACTGAGTCATACCCATCTGTTGGTAAAAAGCCAGTACAAGATTACCTCATAGCCCGCATCAAGCTTAGTCACCTTCAACATGCCATTTGGTATACAGCCTCAAGTCATTTGTGCAAGGCGCCTTGCTGCACATACAGGCCTGAATGGAACCAGGTCAAGCTAACAAGCCGCCCTGTACAACAGAAGCCCGGCAAGTCCAAGCGCAAAGGTGATGGCTATCACCAGGCCCAGGCCCAGGAGCAGAGTCCCGGGCAGCGCTACTTCGCAGTTGCCCTGCCTCAGCAAACACCCAGTCCAGAGCCTGCAGACCGCAGCAGGACAAGCCTCAGCCCAGACAGCACCCAGCAAGCAGACATTCCACCAGCTGGGCAGCACTGCTCACCCCAGCCTGCTGCTGGTGTACAGGCTAAGCACAAAAGCGCACTTAAAGTGGTTCTGAAGCCCAAGGCAGGCAGCGCGTTTGCCAAACCAGCTTCAAGCTCAGCTATAGCAGGTCGCAAGACAGCTGGATCAGCCAAGCGCTGCTTGGTTGCCTTAAAGCCTGCACTCCCAGTCACAGCATCAAAGCCAGGGACCAGAAATCTAGTGCCTGGGGCAGTGAAAGAGCAAGCATGCGCCTTAAAGGCAAGCGCCACAGCAGTGTTGAAGGGTTTAGACTGGGCTGACTCCCAGCTCAGCTGCTCCAGTCTCCGTCCAGCTGCCTCACCACCTGCACGCAACAGCAGCACAGCCAGCAGCAACCCATTTGAGCGATACAGGGCTGCAGCTGCAGCTGCAGGACGTGTTATGGCTGCAGACATGGCTGAGGGTGACACAGCCGATGCACTTGCAGAGCAGCATGAGCTTAGGCCCAGTGCAAGGTCACAGTATGGGACAGGCCATGGGGCTGAGACACCTGCTGTCACAGGCTTCCCTCAACAAACCAGCATCGGTGCTGCTGGAGGCTGTTTGGAAGCAGAGCAGTCTGGGCAAGACAGCATGCCTGACAGTGCTGCAACCTGGAGTGACTCTGATCATGCTGGCGCCCGCCTTGCAAGCAGTCCTTGCTCAAGGCGCACTATAGTGTGTGGCACCAACAAGCAGCAGCTTCCAGAAACAGATCTGCCTGTGGTGAGTGCCTTAGCAACAGTGTCAGGTCATCTGAGCATTTTGTGACAGAAACTGATTGAGTCATCAGTCATCATGCATCATGTTGTATGTAAAAGCGCAGTGCCCATCTGCTGGCTCTATGGAACTGTGTTGCAGATCCTGAGTCATGCACTCACCCCTCCTCCCCATGGACTACAATAGCTTGCAGACATGCACAGCCGTATGATGCATGATCTACTGCTTCAGGTTTCTGCAAAGGGTCCCCCCACGGGCTCAAAGGCTCAGTGCACAGCCTCAGACTCAGCCCTGGCCGCCCTACCTGATTTGACTGCACTTGTGAATGAGGTGATCTCAGTCAATGCATCCCTTGATTGTGTGGTGGCTGGCTTGCCCTGCAAAGGCTTGCTGATGTGCCAGATCAATAACGTATCCTGAGTGTCTACGATTATCTCGAGTGTCTACAGTGACTCTGCTGCCTTATGCAGTTAGTTGCTGTTGTTGTTTTGTGAACACAAGTCCTGCATTGCTGAGTGTTCCAGATGACAAATATTGTTTACCATTGCCAAGCAGCATCACTGAGCAAGACAGGCTTGCTGCATGCTTAATTGCCCCATCGCATTTGATGTGCAGGATATGTTCCAGCGTCATTTCACAGGGGAGGAGCAGCAGGCTCTGCTGCGGCTGCTGCCCAAAGCAGATCAGCAGGCCGCATCTGCAGGCCACAACCCGCTGGCCAGCACATACCTCAAGGCTGCAGCTGCCACCTACCTCCAGGCAAGCCACCACTGATGCCTCACTCTTTGACCTGACTGCTCTGGGCTTGCATGACTTGCTTTCTGCTATTTCCATATCTACGTCTCTGGTGTAGCTGACAGCAAACTCTAGAAATCCAGCAGGCAGCAGCTTTGGTGTGTATTGCTCAGCAGTGATTGCAGCAGGCACAATCACAGTACATGACGCAGCTTCTATGTTTGTATGAAGCTGCTTGCAGCAACCAGAAGCCACAGTGTCTTGTATTGTGCAGCTATTACAAGCCGGGCTCCTGGAAGACGAAGGGGCCAGTTGCTGGGTGCCCTCCCGCTGCAGATGCCCCATGGATGAGAGACACAGGTTGTTTGCCTGTGCTATTGTATGGCGCTCCTTGTCAGCTTTGTCACTGCATTTTCTGTTATCTGTGGCTGCCTGCTTCGACCAACCTGCCATGCTGTTGCTTTTGGCAGGTGGCCAGTCAGACCTGGCATCACTTTGACACTGACAATGCACACTCATTAGCACTAGTGACATGCAATGCCTGTTGCGTGCTCAGCTTGAAATGTGAGCTGCCCTGTCAGTGATTGTTGGCACAGTGCTGTCTACTTGCCTGACAGCAATGTTGACATGGCATCCTGTGCAGGGAAGCAAGAGTGCAGCGGTGGGCCAGCAGGCACTTTGGGCAAGATGCAGCCCATGCATTGACTATTGGCCACACTACAGCTGTTGAGCTAGTGATGAGTACACCCACGCCTGAGCCTCAAGCCATAATGTCATAGCTACACTGTGCAGATCCTGTGAATGCGCTATCCTGCTAGCACACTTTCAGCGCTGACTCACTCCTTACTGGACAGCTTGGGTGTCCTGGGTATCTGATTCACAATGTGTGAATGATGTGGTGGTCATATAGCCTGAGGCACATGCATCAATCTCAAAGGTCTTGTTGACTGTGCCCACCTGTGAGATGCTGGTCAATGCCGCTGCTTTGTGTTCAAGCTGGAGCACAGCCCTGAGTTAGTCATAGAGGTGATACATAAATGGGTTGTAGTTAAGTTTCATGGTGACCAGTCTTGACATTTCCTCCATGTTGTTTGTATGACTTGTGATACGTATATATATGTCACCATGGATGTTAACATCGTTGCCTGGTACCGAGCGAAACAAATGGCACGTTGACAACCTCTGCGAATTGTGATCATTGCAGCAGCAGTGTACTTGTTGGCGAAGGTACTGTAACAAGCACAGCCTGAGCGCTTGGCCAAAACTGATTGTGTCAACTGTGCAGTTGATCAGCACAGCCCAAAGCAGCTGTTGCACAAATTGAAGTTCAGAGCTACCCTCCAACTGCTTCATCACTTGCAACCACAAAGACTGCTGGCGTCTTTCTACAACTGACTGCCATATACACTGCATGCAGAACTCCAAGCTCTGAGGTACCATTTGCATTGCACTAAATGTTTCACCTATCTAGTTGGTCTACATCATATGTGCATCTCTTTATTTTGCTGCTTGTAAGCACTCTCTGTTCTGTATTTGCGCATCAACACAGGTGGGGGCCACACACAGCAGGGCCACATAAGAGCAGAAGCAGCCACAAATCAATTTGGTTTGCATGCTTTGTGTAAATACAAACAAGTTCAGGCCAAAACTGAGATAGCAAGTATGCAAAATTGATGAGTGCAAGTGTACAGATCTGTTTCCTTGTAGCAGTGCCCAAAATCGATGCTGACTTAGCATCAGCAGCTTTGCTTCTTTGTCCCTACTGGGAAAAGGCTGATCTTGCAATGTTGCAAGATAAGCTCAAAACTTACAACCCATTTCCAAAAACAGTCTATGCTACTGCCCACCAAGCAGCTGCTGCATAATGGTGCACAAGCTGCGGAACAGGCTCTCCCATGCTGACCAGCTTCCTACGTGGCCTGGTTTCTGCTAGCGCTTCTAGTGCCAGTAGCCTTTGACAGACAGATTTGCTCATGGTTCCATCTGGCACCTGCGCTTCCTGGCTAGCAGCATTCTTGCGGGTGCGTTGTTCCTTGCTCATTGGAGCATCTTTGACACCAGACTCCTGACTGGCACCCTCGTTGTGAGATGCAGCTTTCTTGCCTTCTGAGCTGTCTGAGACCTGCGCCTCCCTGTCAGCAGGAGCCTTTGCCTCAATGCTTTCAGGATGCTGATTTCCATCATCCTTGGCAACTGAAGGGTCCAGGTTACGACCCTGCTCTTTCAGGTCTAAGGCACCCTTCACCCTCTGGAACCGCTGATCTTTTCTGATCTGCTCAGCCTCATCTTCCGTTTCCCTCCTGGCGGTCTGAATTTTTTCTTGGGACTCCTTAACTTGCTGAAGCGCCTTATCGACCTTCTCTTTCACTTGTGCCTCAGCCGAGCTAGTTTGTGTACTGCTGGACAATCCTGCTGATACCACCGCTGATTGCTTGCGGAATTCAAGACGTCGCCTGGGTACAGATGGGCTTGGTAGTTGTAAACCTCGACCTCGCACCTAGGAGAAAGCATACAAGTTACGACATCGATAAGATCAGACGGCGCAGACGGCAACGCGGGAACGGATGAATGTTATCAAAGAGTACTCTGGCATTACCTGGTTCACCGTGTGCAATGCTGTGACAGGAGCGCGTGCCTGGACACGGAATGAAGCGCAGCTCAACATTTGCATACTGGGTTCACAGTTAGGTCACCTTCAATGATAGCTGAGGTCTCAAATGAGCGTGAGAGTCCCACACCAAATACGTGACGAAAATTTGCTTGTCAAATGCGGCAAGTTAAGTTGCCGAAAACGCTATCTGCGAGTTGATCATTGCCGCGTCAGCGGATTCTAGCGGTGCATTATTCATCTTGTAGTCATATTGCGTAGGGCCGTTCCGGAATTCGCCCTTGTGTGGTTGCTGCGATGGCAGGTGAGTATGGAAACGATCCGAAGCTTGTAGCTGGATTGAGGTCACGCATGCAAAGCTACACTGAGACTCTGCAGCGAAGCAAAGCTGAATTGCATAGCAAGCACCACATTAGGTCATCTCGGCTGAGGCAGCAAAAGTGCAAGGTTTGCTGCAGTGCTGCCAAATACCTCTGCGTACGGAATGAGCTTTAAAAGCCACAGTGTTGTCAGCCTTGACAAGCAGTCCGCGTGCTTACAGAGGCGTCGGATCAGAAGCCTTAACGCACGGGTAAGCTTGTGACGCGTTCTTGTAGTCCTGTCAGTCGACAAGTGTGTGATCAAGCTCGTCATGACTGAGCTTGTGCAAACAGGGACTGCAGTGCGTCTTGCCGGCTTACCTGGCTCCCCCAGCCTCGCGTTGGCGTAGAAGATTGCAGCATTACCGAGGCTGTTCAGCCACAACTCAAGTAGAGCTTGACCTCAGGAACGAACAGGTTGATCGAGGTGACAACGTACAGGCCTTTTTTTGTGCCCGCTTGCTGTGATTGTACTGCTCAAGATCCTCTGTGAGCACCAATACATGCCTTTGCACACAAGCTTGTGCAGTGCAGAGGGCAATTCGGTGCCAGAGCCAGCTGATGAGTTGGGCTCCTTCTCTTGGACAAAGCAGTGGTACCCTGTGGCCATAGTTGAGGACCTTGACGAATCAAAGCCAACTCCCGTGAACCTTTTTGGAAAGAGTCTTGTGCTGTGGCGTGACGCTGCTGCGCAGTGGAAGTGTTTTGCTGACACCTGCCCACACAGGTCACATGTCTGTCTGCACTGCATACACTGCAAGATGACAGTCTCAACATGCAAGAAAGTGTATTGTGGGCCTTGGGATGCATCTTTATTTGAGATTGCTATCAGTGTTGCACACGAACCCTCATAACATGGTTGAGCAGTACTGTGATGGCCTGTCACCACCTTTCTGATCATAGACCACAGTGTTGTGCAGGCTTGCGCCATTCTCTGAAGGCAGAATCGCAGAAGATGGCATGCTGCAGTGCTCATATCATGGCTGGAAGTTTGACACTGAGGGTACCTGCACCAGTGTGCCCCAGGCTGAGAGCCCCCAGCAGGCCCACCAGGCTGCAGCTCACCCCAGAGCCTGTGCCACTGTATATCCAAGCCAGGTCAGTCTGCAGCTTGTACAGCCAATCATGCAAAACAAACACGTACTCGTCGTACCCTTGTCATAAGCGTGTATGCAGACACACACACACACACACATGTGAGGTTCACAGGTGTCTCCCAGCTCATGACTTTACAAGTGCCGCCAACCTGCAGGCTGCTCTGCACGGCGCAGACGATGGTCAAGTTGTTCAATAACAGGATTCCACAGTTCCATTCTCATTAGGTTTTTACTTATAATGTTGTACTTACAGAGCATCCACTTGCTGAATTGCTCCTGTAAGCTGGTACAGATGCACAGTTGCAGCAAATAAGAAAAACAACCTGAGCCTTTGAGGTATGATGATGGGGGCAGCAGTCTGGAGGTGACACTATCGGCCACAGTCAACAATGCACATACTGTTGTAAGTCTCATGCCTGTTCTTTGGGGGTGCATGCAGGTGCAGCACAGGCTGCTATGGGTGTGGCCAGAGGCTGGCCCCACCGCCCACCTGGAAGCCATGTCCACACAGGCTACTGTCATACCAGACCTGCTGCACGAAGAGAACACTGCCTATGCCATTCCATGGTCAGCCTATTCCTTTTCTTGAGCTGTCTTTTCTATGAACTGTTCCAGAATGCTGCTGTAAAGGAAAGCATTTGCCTTACAGCAGTGCATGCCACACAGCAATAAGCAGTAACGCCTGCCCCTAGTCAGAGCCATATGATCCTCATGCACACAATAGTCATGTTCATGTGCAAGCTGTACAGTTGGGAATAGCATGGAGCGCTATGGTAGCACCTGCAAATTGCTATGATTGTCAGCAACCTTGGCACACTTGTACTGCATTATACAAACGTAGTCCAACCTACTGTGCATGACAGCATATGGCAATGTTTGAGCACAGTCCATGGATGGCAAACAATGACTTGGGTGCAGGTTCATGCGGGAGCTGCCCTATGGACATGATGTGTTGATAGAAAATCTGCTGGACCCGGCTCACGTGCCCTTTGCACATCACGGCGTGTCAGGCGGGGGCGACCGCTACCAGGTGCCCCTCAGCAGCTTGGGCCAGCCGCATATGCTTCAAGACAAGCATGGCTTTGATACACTATTCAAGCAGGACATCAGCGGCAAGACTAATGGCAGCACACAGCTACAAGCTATGAGCAAGTCGCAAGATGCTCACATCATATTCAAAGCTCTAAACCTCATCAAGTGAACCTCAGCTTTCCTCCTGATGGCTGTAATTGTAGCCTGAGCTGTGCAGACAACTGAGTCATATGTGTTTGGAGGCAGTGCGCCCTGCCAGTGCATGCTCAGCATCTGCCCTTGATCTTGTGCAATCCACTGCTTTGCTCGCTGTTCAGCTGATGTTGTGTTGGGTGCATTGCTCACGTGAATCCCCAGAGATAGTGCTGACTTGTGTGGTGGGCGTTGCAGCTACAAGTATGGGGGAGAGTTGGGTGTGCAGATTGTGAGCTACAGCACTCCCACCACTCCAGGCAACTGCCGTGTCCTCTTTGCTGTGGTCATGGATAGAAGGACAGCGCCCAAAAGGACCATGCAGCTGCTGGACCTCAAACCAGCCTGGCTCAAGTTCATGGACCACTATGAGCGCAACACGGTGCTGGATGGAGACAACTGCTTCCTCCACATGCAGGTCAGCCTATCTGGAGCATGTGATTTGCATCTCATCCATCAAGTATGCATGTTTGTAATCATGGTCTATGCAATGTATACAACAATGCGGTAGTCAGCATCGTCAGTGGAATAACACGAAATAGCACAAGATTGCCTGCACTGATGCAATAGCACAGTCGTAGTTGTGCAGCTGTAGTGCATGGCAGGCTGCAGTCTCTTGCCTCTGTCTTGCAGCCATCAACTGAGTTGGCAGTGACACTGTGGCTACTACTGGCTGCAGGACAGGAAGCTACATGGTGAGGAAGCAGAAGGGCAGTACTACATGCCCACCAGCATGGACCGAGCTGTTGCTGTTTTCTGGCGCTGGATGCGCGAGACAGCAGGGCCGGTGCCCTGGGCTGTTCAGCTCAGCCCTGACACCTTGAAGGAGACTGCCAGCAGGCATGAGCTGCTGGACAGATACAATCAGCACACCAAGCACTGCAAGCACTGCTCAAAGGTCAGCTGCTTGTTTACCACGCAGGCATTGCAGGACTTTGTACATGCTCACAAGAGTTGTCACCCTGACAGGTCATTGACAGTCCTCAGCAATGGCACCTATCTGACATGATGAGCTATCTGCTCAAAATGCAATTGTCCATGAAAACAAGTCTGGCTGTGTGCGGTTGTGTTATGCTTGTGTCATGATATATATCTGGATGCACAGGCCTCCAGCACAAGCCAATGCAGTAATGCATCCTGTGTCTATTAGATCCGCTGCATTATAACAGCAGATGCTGCCTCATGACTGCAGGCTCTGGAGGTGTTCACGGTGGCACAGAGAGTGGCAGCAGGCGGGCTTGCAGCCGCCGCCTTGGCAGGGGCTGCTGCCCTTGGAGCTGGACAGACAGGCCCCTCCACCTGGCTTAATATTGCTGTTGGGAACTCTGCTGCCAGCTGCTGCGATATGGCAGCTGGATGTTCAGCGCCGCAAGCTGCTTTTCGTTGACTACAATCATTCAGAGCGATAGAGCCTTTACAATAACGGCTTGTGCAGATGGTGGTGTTGAATAAGAGGATTTGCGCAAATTAGACTTGCACAGGCTCAGACCCCTGACACAAAGCGTCTGTCTGGTGTTCAGCGCAGGGATCACAGATGGTTTGCTAAAATGTGGTTTGCAGGGGCATTCTTGCTACCATGATGCACACTAAGCCTGTATGTATTGTGGGGGCCCTCTGCTGAGGCTTTCTGTTTCCTTGATGGCTATCAATATATATATTGGATCTCAGATACACGTCCCCAGACTTTCTAATTGTTTGTCGACTGTTGTCTGACCCTGGTGCTTCTGTTTCATGAGTGATGCAGCAAATGCATAATCCAGCAAGCTTGTCTTGCCATTTTAGTCATGCAGCACAGGCTTAAGGCTTCAAAGCAGGGAAGCAGACATGTCGTCAGACTTGCTGGCTCTAGCTTAACACTTGCTTATGAAGCACAGCAGAAGCTGGCAGCTAGCATGATGAGCAACTTGCATGTTCTTGCAGGACAGGAGATGCTCAATAATGAGTTTAAATTGCTTATGGCTCTTACCCCCCCGCCCAGCTGGCCCGCGATGCATGTGCAAAACGTGGATCCCACATGGGTGTCACCTCGTGCGAATCGATGCCCACAGACCGACTGGGAAAGTGCCAGTTGTTATGCACGCACTCGCCTAAACGCCTACCTCTTGACGGAGCCTAAAGATCACAGTGCTCAACGTCGCATGCCGACTCGGTGTGTGATAGGTCGCCTTTGTCACAGAGTCACTGTGTGTCAAGTTGCTCGTTACAGATCGTGTTTTACTGTCTAACAGCGTAAGGCGTCACAAATAGCGTGCTCTGGCCGGTTAGCTGTGCCTGTGAAGTTCTACCAAAGTGCACAGACCGCTTCATAGACAGTCGTCCGACCTCTTCGACTTTGGCTCCCTGCAGACCAGCTGTACGTGGTACAAACTTGCGTCGGTGGGGCGATACGGCGGCCATTTGTGCTGCTGTTCTGTTCTACCGCGCGCAAATTCACGCTTAATCTAGCCAAACAGCCATCCCCACCAGCTGGCTTGGCTTGCTTCCGCTATGAGAGTCGTCCAAAACGTTGTGCTTGACCTGCTGTCGGAGAGCGGTGACAGCAAGGCAGAGCGCGTGCCCAACAAAGCTCTCGCTTCACTTACTATTGCCATGCTGGACACAGAGCTCGTCACCAACATCTCTTCCCTCAAGGTTGTGGCAGCTCACACAGTTCTTGACACAGCGTGGGAGGGCAGTGCTGGCTCACCTAGCTCCAAAGTAACAAAGGCTTGGGATGCTTTACCTGCGCCTGCGCTAGTAATCATTGGAGAATATTTGCCCAGCGGCAGTCTAGCAGCAGCCAGGATGGTTTGCAAAGCCTGGGCATCACACCTGAGCGAAGTCCTCAAGGAAGCTGCACCCGTCATGTTCCCTATGCTAGCGCATCAAATGGCCCGCAAAGTTGGTGAGCAGTGTGTGCACATGCAAAGCTTTCTTGTACTGCCTGCAGCATACAACATGCACCTGTATTTGTCCGTTGTCACTGCCCAAATGTTGGCAAAAGGCTTGACAGCACCACATGATGTGTGCATTGCTTCATGCGTTCATGTACACTTGATGATTGTGCTCAGAAGGACACATGTGTCAATGTCAACAATCAAATCTGCAGCTGCAGGCAACAACACCATGATGACACATCTGATGAGGGAGGCCATCAGGTGTCACCACCACTCCTCGCAAGGCAGCTTGAGTCAGATGCTGCAGACCGTGTCCAAGCATGCGGGCCTGCAGGCGGCGCTTCACCAACAAGTGTCTGACAGCGTGACCAGCTGGCATGCCGCCATCAACCAGCTTTTTGTATCCTGCCCTTTTCTGACCAAGCTGGATTTGTCCAAGTGCGCAGCAGTGGTGTCAGCAGAGGACTATGCAATCCTCACACTGCAGCCTGCTGACATGGAGGCACACACCTCTGAACAAAGTGCCGCACCAACATCTTCTGGGTCCAGCGCCAGCATTCACCCATGTACAAACGTGGTCATAAACCAACAGGCTCTGCCCATCAATATCAAGCATCTCCTCCCAATGCTGAGGCAATTGCCATGTCTAGCAGCATTGCATGTGCAACTCACAAAGGTATGTGTCACCCACTTTGTGTAGATTGATGCGCTATGATCAGCATCCTGTGATGGATTTGGATGACAAGTGACCTGCATGTTGTTTGACGTTGGTTGCTGCATTGTGCTGCAGCTACCCTTGTGCTTGCATTGACTCACCACACACTGTCAACCTCAATGATGAAGGCGTGCAGTTACCGTGTTGCCTTGGTTATGAAACCTCATAGTAGTGCTCTCAGCAACACAACTTCATTTGTCCAGTGTCAAGTTCCAGGACACAACTGTCTGATAAATGATTCACATGCCGCAGATTGCAGACAACAGCATACAGCTGATAGCCTGGGCCTTCAAGGTGGAATGGCAGCGCCATCACTTCAGCTTGCCAGAGCTGCAGATCAGCTTTGCTCATCCTGGAGAGACTTTCATAGGTATGTGGTGCCCTGTATGGGGTGTCGCGCAGCATGTCACACCATGCCATAATTGATCAGCTGTACGCCTATGGTGTCTCTTGCATCTCAAAGAAGCTTGCAGCACATTCATCTTGACAGACAGAGCCGTGCTGAATATGACCAGCGACCAACGCCACTTTCGTCTGATGAGCAGCAGCAACGCTATGTTGACCAGCAGTGTGGTCACGCCGTCATTGAACATGCGCAAGAGGAAGATGGACTTCACACGCTTGGACAGACATAGTAGAACCAGCGCCCAAGGAGGCACAGCGTGTGAAGTAATGTACAGTTGCATGACAACAGCTTGGTTGGTGAGGTAGATGAAGGTGAAGATGGTTTGAGCTAGCATGATGTTGCCTCCTGCTGTCATTTGGTGCAAGGCAGAGTGAATGTACAGGAAGCCTGCTGGATAGACCAAAGGGCCTGTCTGGCCTTTGATAAGAGCATAGTCCCTCTCGCCCTGCATGCAGGTGTGATGCTGTTTTCTAGCTGGGGGATACAAATGGGCTGATCTGGGGATGGACAAGATGAGTAAGCCTGACATGGCAGCAGCAGGAGGAATTGATAGCATAATGTGAGACAAAAGATTTACTGCAGCACAAGGCAGACCACAGGTGGGGTCCCAGAATACCTTCAGCAGTGTGGGAGATGATGAGATGCAGCAAGAAGTACAATTGTCAGACGAGCAAAGCAGACACGCTCTGTGCACTCCTTTCACAGCCTACCTGGAGGAACGTCTGCACTTGCTGCATGTACGCGACCCAGTCTATCTCGGTATCTGCAGGAAGCAACAGATGCTGACGCCTGGCAACTTGAGATACGCTTTTGCATGTGGAGGCAAGAAGACTTACAAGGCACTTTGGTCAAAATCAAAACACACGCCAACATCTCCCCACACAGCAACACTGCAGCGGTATTGCGAGCGGCCCTGACATCATGGGCATCACTGAGGCGGGACCAAGTCCTCTTGAAGCTGACCATCTTGCTGAAGATCTATGCCAAGTTTAGACACTTGTTGTCCGGGGCCATCATCATATACCTGCTTGCCTTAATGCAAGATGTCTACCCCACGTGTATCAGCATTTTTGCGTAAGGAAGGGGCAGGACACACAACGGAAACAGGGAAAGCAGTGATGCTTGGAAGGTCGACGGTTCGCTGCTAGATAGATCGCCGTAGTATCAGCGTAAGTACTGTGACGTACTGCAGCGAGCGGTTGAAGCAACGGAACGACTGTGCCCCTACCCCGAACATCGACGGTAAAAGGAAAGTCATATCTGCATGATGATGCGGCAAATGCGTGATGAGTGCTCTGAAACCACCTGTGTACATGCACCTATCTTGCAAGACACCTATCGCTACACTCCACAATTTGTGCTTCAACGACGTCCTGACACTACGTGCCAACTTTCTTGGAGAGAACCCAGTTTTGGGCCCTACGGCACTCACACGCGCAGAAAAGTGCAGCACTATCTATATCACTTCGACGACTTTGATCACAAGGGTGATTGTTCTGCGGCAAACACTCAAGACTGCACATCGTTGTACCAGCCTCTTTGCAAACCAGCCCCGAGGGTAATCGCATGGAGGGGGTTTTGAATCCGTCCCTGACACTTCAGCACCGCCAACAGCTTTCAGGCAGTGAGAGGCACTGACTGTGACTTGTCTCAGAGAGGTAACTTGGCTACACGTTAATAGAACCATTCACATGGCTCACCATGGACTGTTCAGCAGCAATGCATGCTACCATCAGTGAGGAAGCTGTGTTTGCTGGTAGACTGTCACTCAGATAGGGCAGTCTTGAACAAAAAAAAGGAGTATACTGTTTACCCGCACAGTAGTTTGAAAGATGGTGTAGGCTTCAGCTGCACACTGAAAGCAAACATGCCTGTAACCACACAGGCAAGCTAAATCAGCTCATGGTGCATCAATGCTTTGCTGGTGCTACTTTCCTCTGAGTCCTCATGCAGGCCAAGCTTGGCTGCCTCAAACTGTTTGATTTGGAAAAAGTAAGCCATAGATGTATAAACCCACATCTAGCTCTAAAGCCTGCCCTGTCTGGCATCAGCGTTCTTTACGCAAGTGTACTGGTCACAAAAGCATCACATCAAACTTTTTTGCTCTTTACAGGGAGTCTGGTGTGAGTTTGGCAGATCATGAGTGTACGTAGGATAGCAGTCCTGACAGTCCAATGGCAGGTCACCATCAGTGGAGACAAGTTGCGCCCTGCAAACACTGTGAAGCCAGAAGAAGTCCCTGGGTCTCCATTCTCACGGATGGTGCAGCTTTGAGGTCCTTCTCTATCCAGCAGGCATTCGCTATACACAGCAACAACCAGCTGGCTCAGCTGCATTTGCAAATCACGTCTTGGCACACTGTCCATGCGCATGTTCAGACAGTGAATCTATCTGCGCAGTCACACGCTCACAAGTGAGCTCAGTGCAGGGGTGTATGGTACTGCAAGATCAGGATGTGTGATTATAACACACATGCAGTTGTGTTGCAACGCAATGAATTCACAGCAGCAACTTCAGTACCTACAAAGCGGCATGTGATTTCCGAATTACCTTCCCTGCTGTTGTGCAAGCGCCGCTCAAGACAATATTGCATTATATGCATTAATGCATGCATGCAGCTTATCCTCTCTGGTCTCTAATACATGCAGCAAGAGCTCTATAGCACCTGGCTATTGTGCAGTTGTTTGCGCCTTTCGTTGGATGATCACCAGGTCAACGCAGCGCATTGCAACAGCACGTTTACACCATTTCCAATGTCATGTAATTGCATTATTGTGCCTACTGCTTACCAAAACCAGACAGGTGTTGGCAAGGATCATGTTGGTGGTTGCAAGCACATTTGTATACAATCTACAAAAAAGGACTACACGTTTGTGGTGGCAGACATGGACTGTTGAAATGCGTTTTTGTCGCTTGTGTACCAGAGCATAACAGTAAGCTGTTTTGCATTGTCCGAAGCATCAAAGCACCCATAAAGCAGCTGCATACAGACAGTCGAAGTCCTCAACACCAACACAAGACCGCTCAACATCAGCATCACCAGTCTGCTTAACATTCGAGATGTTGACTATGCAGCAAGCTTGACTTAAACTTAGTGCATCTGCAAAAGGTATACTAATGCTCATTGATGTACCTGTCCCAACATGCCTGCTTGTATGCATCATCATACACCAACATCACCTCAGGCTTGTTGAAACGTCTTGCAAAATGCTGGTCTGACTGAATCACATTGCTCCTCAAAACAAATGCAAGACCAGGGCCAGCGGGCCAGTGCTCCTTTGCTTGCAAGATCACACAAAAATTGCCATCGTGGCACCAATTTGTTCCTTAACGATGCTTCCAAAAGCTCTGGAGGAGCACAAAAGGCAGTGGGACTCAGCTGCAATGCAGTCTTGATGAACTGCCACTTATCCTGTCGCAACTTGGTCCTCCAGTTTGCAGTCAACAAAAACGGTTTCCTGGCAGCCATGTCAATGACCGCATCAGAGCTGAACCCAAGGGCCATCATACTGTCCAAATTGGCATCAATGCGGTTGGATGTCAAGCCCAGGATGCTTGGCATAGCGTTGATCCTGTTTTGTAAGGTGTCTTGGGACCATCCAAACTTGCAAGCCAAATGCTGAACACGAGCTTCCAAGAGAGGTACTGCCACGCCGCAGATGCCACATCGCAAAGCTTTGGCCATCCCTGAGGTGGACAGCCCAAGACCATTAAGATAGGCAATACCTTGTTCTAGAGTTGATGTCTTGACTCCAAACATGTAGTGAGATGCTGATGAAAGCAACTTGGCAACCTGAGGTGAGTTAACAGGCACATCCAACACAGATGCAACCAACTCAATCCTGCACTTTGTGGTTTCAAGTGCTCCACTAAGGACATGTGGATGATGATTAAGAATGACAGCAACATCTTCGTCAGGAATTTGGGCCCAAGCAAATATAGCAGCAGCCTTCTCTTGTAAGGTGTTAAGGTCTGCCTCCAACAAGAATGTGCTTCTAAGCACATACTTCTTGGGATTCTGCACCCCCACGGATGTCAGCCATACGCAGAGCTCATGGAGCTTGCTGGTAGGGTAACTCAGTAGTCCAGGCACAGCTTGCCATGTCGTAGCCATTTGTTGCAACCCCAACTCATGAAGCCATGCCGCAATAGCAGGACGCAACTCTGCCTCCAAGTCCCAGTGAACATACGTGGGATGCGCATTCAACACCTTCTTGGCTAGATCAGCAGGGAAGCTGTACTTCTGCAACACAGCATGTATAGCTTCTGCCTTGCTAGTGTGCAAGGGCAGGACTTTACGTCCTGCCTGGGTCATAAAGTATTTCTGGCGCTGTGGCTGTAACTTGGCTTTCTGGGCACCAGTCAAGGAGGGTCTTGCTGGACGACACATGTTGGCCTTTGTGAAGACAGCATTGGCGTGCATAGCTTCCTGTTGCTGTGTGAAGCTTTGTCAACACATGGGTGCCACCTGATTCATGGTGGGGCAGAGGCTGAGCCTGCAGCAGTACATCAGCTCATCCGTGCAAGGTCAAAGCATGCAGACATGTTTGCAATTCTGCAGAGTGCAAAGCCATTACTGCCACGGTAAGGCAACCCTAGACAGGTAGTTGCAAACAAACGGCTCACCAAGGTTGGTCTTGTCTGGGCTTAAATCGAGGGGATCCTCAAAACCATTCAGTAGATGGCACCTCACAATGACACGTGCACTTGCTTGCAGCACCTGACTAGCACGCGGCTCACTACTTTAGCTATCTGCACATGCACTCCCACAGATCACTGAAAAGCACCAACAATTATGGTACCGAAGATCAGCAGCGTGACACACATAGTACTGCTCACGACGCCTACCGTGATATGTACGACTGGTCACATTTGACCAGATGTGCTGCTGTGGCAGTAGTTCACAACTGCACCACCAAATGAGGATTTGCACGTATTGAACTCACATTGGAGGTGAGCCAACATGTCGACTCAGACAGTGGAACATAAGCTAGGTGGCTTACAAGACAGCCTTCGTTTAACTTGAAGGTCGCAGCCCTTGCACTGTGCTGTCTGCGTCTGCCAAATCCTGAGTATCAAGCTACCTCAACTGAGGGGGGCCTCACCATCAGCTTGATTTGTTCAACCCAACCTCTCTTGACGGGTGAGACCAGGCGATTTAAGATTGTCATGCTGTCATGACTTGCGCCAACAGAAAAGAACAGGTCAGAGGTCGACAGAGGGACGGGCCATGGTCTCGGAGCCGTCTTCATTTCGATATCCTCGTAATCCGGTATATGATCAAGCAAGTGGTTGTTGGGAGGCCTGATCTCTGTTTGTGAGCCCAAGCTTTTGGTGGCACCATTGTCTGTTGCTGCAGCGCCCCTCAGTTGAGGTGAGTTGTGACACCAAGGACTTGGCAGACGCAGAAAACACAGTGCAAGGGCTGCGACCTCGTCAAGCGAAGGCTGTCTTGTAAGCCACCTAGCTCGTCTTCCGTTGCGTGAATCGACATGTTGGCTCACCTCCAACGTGATCTCAGTACGTGCAAGCTTCAGATCCTCAGTTGGTGGTGCAGAACACGTCGGTCATAAATTACTGCCACAGCAGCACATCTGGTCAAGTTCGACCGGTCGTACAAATGACGGTAGGCTTCTTAAGCAGTATCATGTGTGTCATGCTGATAATCTTCAATAGTGTAATCGTCGTTGATTTCTCTGGGAGTGCATGTGCAGATAGCTAAAATGATGAGCGGCGTGATGGTCAAGTGTTACAAGCAAGTGCACGTATCATTGTGAGCCGCCATCTACTATATGTATTTGAGAACCTCCTCGATTCCAACACAACTTTGCCCAGACAACACCAAGCTTGTGTTTGCAACTACCTGTCCAGGGTTGCCTTCACGTGGCAGTATTGGCTTTGCACACGGCAGAATCGCAAATTGTAGGAATGGAAAGACCCTGAGCAAGATGATGGCTTCTGGGCTTGTAGCTTCCTGTTCTGTTCTGGTGCCAGGGTTCACAAACAACGTGCATCTACCAGTTACAGACTACACCTGTGCTTCAGGTTTACGACGCTTTCTGCAGCAACCTTACTGTTTCCTTTGCTGCATGCACTGCAAGGCCGGCATGAGTCCTGAATAATCTAAAATGTGCATGAGTGCGACTGCAACTGACATGGTCAATCTCTTGACTGAATGCAAGCATGCAATCCCCAGGTCAGGTTGGGCCAGCAGCATATGAAACAGAGTTGTTACGACCAGCATGTGTTGGTTTTACTGTGAGATCACAACTGGCATCCAGCAGTGCCTGTCTAATGAGTAACACCGGTTAACCTGTGCAACACCTTTCCGATTCAAGTAAAATCTCAAGTTGTTTGTTGGGTTTAAGCATCAAAACGTTCGTGTTGGACGAGTTCATAGACAACGAACTAACCTTTAGGTAGCAAAAGTCCTGGCAGGCACCAAGCTATTGTTGTAAGTCTGTTTTGATTGGTGCCATTGACATATCAACAGATTATCTGCAACAAGCTTGCAAGGCCTTCGTAGTGCTTGAACTCAGATCCCTCTAAGCAAATATGCATTAGTGTTCCAAACTCTGGGGTGGCAACCTGCCAACCAGGGAATGTCAGCCTTGATCGCCATCTGCAGCAGGACCTACTATTGGCCCTATTCTTGGGAAAAAATATACGAATTGGATTATCTGCAGGCGTTAGCTGGCGTTTTAAGCAGCGTCTCCAGCTTGCTAATCCTGGTTTACACATATGCCTGCCGCTGCGTGAAGAGCTCCGACAAACACTGCAATTTTTCCGTTAGTATGCTCTCTGCTCAGACACACCGAAGATGTCAGGCAGCGACTGCTCTGTGGTTTGATCACACCACGCTCGAGTCGAGTGGTGTGAGAGCGACGCTCTCAAGCACCGCCCTTTGTATCAGGTCTGCTATAATAGCTCTTGCAGTTCATGACAATGGGCTCAAGATGCCAGCCAAGCAAACATGCGTCTGGAGAACACACCACATACAGATGACACAGACAGGCACTGGTAGGCACAGGTAGGCACTGGCCTGAATATCGTGTTGCATGATGTAATGAAGATGATGATGCAGACCAGCATGTGCATTTGACTGCTTGTTCATGTGAAATGTCACACATTTTGTTTTCTAGTGGCAACCTGAACTCAAACATGCACGCAGATCAATACAGACATGTTGTCAAATGATGTTGTGCATACAAGTATAATACTGGACTGCTCTGAACCTGTCCCAAAGCATAGCAGAGGAATCAGGCAGACACCACATGCACCGCAGGCTGAAGAAGCAGACACAATGCAAGCTACAGATTGTTTTCAACAAACACTGCTTGCACATGACATCAGCAGGAGAGGCTGACAGGCATCACCTGTTTGATGCTGTGCTTGAGGAGGTATTCACAGTGGCTGACCATCTCAGGACAGCAGGCTCAGCTTATCCCCAAGTACTTCCGTCAGTGAAGACATAGAGGCACCAGCCAAACACCCTCCTCTGTGTTTGCGACTCTCAGCCACAATAGCATCTTCCTCATGGGCTGCTGTACCTTGGGTGAGAAATCTGCGTCACGCATTGCTATGATGGTTGGGTTGCTTGATATGCAAAAGATGTCAAGTGGCCTTGCGTCCTGCAGACACTGCATTGCCATTGGGTACAGACTGCACATGGTCCGTTTGCACTATTTACATTCTGCTTCACATGCACAGGCTGCATGAAGCTCATGAAGCAGACGCTGAGTTAATTGCATTTGCCATGCATTGCATTTTGCCGTATATTTGCATATTGGCGTACATTCAATTGTGCACCACATGTGCATTTTCGGTCACGATCTGAGACTTTTGACTCAAGTTCACGCCATGCAAACTCTGTCTTACAATGATCACATGTGCCTTGGCGTTGAGTCACCTTGAGTCACAACCACTCACTCTTGTACACACTGGCTTGCATCAACCAGGCTGCCTCTCTGCAGAAAAGCACGCAACATATATAGCTTCATACAACACTTTGAACAACACAGTTATCAGCACATGTTAGCAGCTCGCAATAAAAACATCATTGCAGTCATGCCATGTTGCCAATATTACAGCAGATTCCACTTGCTTCACTTCTGCCTGCTATCCTCAAGAACAGAGTCATGAACAGTAGCAACAAGCAATTTACAAGTCTGTCAGTTTACGCAAAAGTTCAAACGCGCAGCTGGCATTGCTGTTTGTTGCATTGTCACAAGCGCCTAGCATCAGTGTTAGACTTCCTCTTTGTGTAGTGTGTGCGCTGATTTACAGATGGCTTCTTGGCTCCGGGCTCATCTGACAGCCAGCTATACTTAGTGCTTGTTGAGGTTGTCACTTCAGCAGCAGTGACACCATTCTTTTCAACATCAAAATCAGCAGCGATATCAGGACAGACAGTTTCCAAAGAGTTGCACTCACAAAGCTTTTGCCCAACACAACAAGGGCATCCTGTTGACTTTTTGTACCAGGTTCGATGGAATGCCCAAGCCTGCCAGCTGTGCACCTTGCCTTTGGGACATTCACGGCAACACCACCAAATGAGCTTGTTGCTTTGTAATGTCGTGTTGTCAGGAGAGTTTCCGTTCTCGTTGTTTCTGTCATGTTCCCACCGCTCCAGCAAGGCATGCTTTGCCCTTGCAAAAGTAGGGTGCTTCTGCCTAGTGCCATCTGCTTTCCTGCCAGCGTTTGCCTTGGCACACTTGGGGCACCCAGTGTTACCACGTGTCTTACCCAAGACTGGAGCCTGCCATTCGTGCAAGCAAGCGCTGCACTTCCAATGGGCCCTCATGTTGCTGAAGACGGTCACTTGGTCTGGAGATATTGCATGATTTTTTTGGCATCCCAGAACAGTGCAACTTTCGGTGCCTTCCTGGCAAGCGTGTTGTGCTGACAAACGGCTTGGCCTGAGCAGAAAGGACAGCCCCTTCCATACTCCCTGTGGAAAACAGCAGCCTCCCAGATATGAGGAAGGCCATCTGGGCACTGATCACATGACCACCAGACCTTGCGCTTGCTGCCGGGCCTGATGAGAATGTTGCCCAGGTGCATATTGAGCTGTTCATGCCATTGTTTCTGCAGCTCGTCAGCAAGCAGGCTGATGTTGGGCCCGCCATCAAGCTGCTGGCTTTGCTGCTGTGGCATACTGTCAGCGCTACCGCTAATGCCATAGGTTTGCCCTGCAGATCAGCATGCATGCGTGGAGCATTCAAAGGCAGTTGAACGAAGGCATCTGACAAATCAAACTGCTTAAGCTGGCTTGTCAGGTCAGGAAACACAACGAACAGACGGTCACATGCGTACTTCCGTACAGTTTCGGAGCATTTTTGTGAGGCTCTTGTGCGTAGCTGGTTAGCCGCCTAACGCGGTGAGGCACTTGCGAGGTCCGCCTGCAAGCAGGCCATTGCCAGGTCTGAATTCTGCTGTCAGCTGCAGCAGTCGTGCATGGCGTGTGACTTTTATCTTCATGGTGTCTGTGCAGGTGTGTTCTGAGTCCATTGGTCATGCTGAGGCTGTTCAAACCACCCTGACCCTCAGCAGGTTGAGTATGGTAAGCCGGCGGACCTGTTGTTTTCCAACCATAAGTCCACAGTTAGAGCTGGCAATGATGTCGACACACAGTACACATCCGGCAGAGAAATACCACACAGAAGGGCAGAAGCAGGTAGGTGCTGCCGTCCCTTTTCTTGCCTGTAGGGCCTGGATCTGATTGTCAGAGCAGAAAATGTGATCAGTCATTGTCAACCTGTTGTTCAGGCTTATGAGGTTCGATACGTGTGATGCTCATGGGCATGCTCATGGGCATGGGACCCCCACAGGACCACCTAGCCTGTGGTTTAAGCGACTGCCTCTCAAGCGTCGGTCGGCAGTTCAATTCCCGGTTTTTCGGAACTTGGTATATGAGCTGACGGGGGGTCAAGTAGGTACAGGCTTTGCTTGGAAACTATATATATGCTGCGCAGCGGCCACCCCGGTCTCCGGTACCAGGGTTGCTTCGGGCTTGCACCCGGGAACGCTGAAAGGCGTAAAAGTTTTTGATGCTCATGGGCATGGCTTTGAGTCCTTGCTAGGTATGCCATTTTAAGGATTTCACAATCTAGACACTTGGCAGTTGTTTGGCAAAGCATCACATTGTGTGAAAAGATTATCTGCACAAAGGACACAGACAAGCCATATCAAATCAAAAAAGGAAATATAAGCTGACTTTGCCCTGAACTGTTTGGGAACTATTGCTGCTGATTTTGATGTTGGAAAGAATGGTGTCACTGCTGCTGAAGTGACAAGTTCAACACACACAAAGTACAGCTGGCTGTCAGATGAACCTGGCGCCAAGAAGCGATATGTGGCTCGACGCACAACCTACACCAGAAAACAGCTTATCACTGATGCTAGGCGCTCTTGACGATGCAGCAAGCGGCAATGCCTTCTGTGTGTGCAAGCTTCTGGGTGACATAAACTTGCATTCATTACTATGCTGTTGAGGATGCTATCTCTTGTGAGGTAGAAGGCACAAAAGGAAAACGTTCCATCCCTTGTAGCGTAGGGCCCTGTGCAATGACCTAGCTGTCAGTAAGCTCTGCACATTTCCTTTGAGTAGACATGTTTAGACTTGCTGCATCTCTGGTTTGTCATTGTAAACCCCACTATGGCCTGTCCAGACACTTGCCCACATGATTATGATACACTCAGAACATGTCAAGATCTTGAACATAGCATGACTGTAATGATGACAACATTCAATGATTGCCAGTTGTTCTCTTAGCGTATGCTGATAGTTGCGTCATTCAAATCGCTGAATGCAGCCACGTTGTGTGTCAACACAACATGCATGTCAGCCTGGGTGACACAAATCTGTAGTACAGGAGTTCGTGACCCATGGTTTTTTAATGACTGAGTCTCAACTTGAAGGTGATTGAAGGCCATTGGCAAGGCACGTGTGGTCATTGTATCACCTGTGGTCATTGCATTTACCAAAGACAGATTTTGCATGGAGACTCGCGAGAGATGGAGATGGAGATGGAGGTGCCACAATAGAAAAGTTCCATGAAATGCCTAAAATCTTCTTGTAATCTTAGTGTTGAGACGGCTCTTAGACCGTCTTGGGAATCGTACCAGATTATCTTGAGAAGGTTGTTCCAGGAAGCTAAGACTGCCAGTCAATATACAGTGATCAGTCGCTTTGGACCTTTTGGAGCGCCGCTAACGTGTGTAGTATAGCAAGCACTAGCCAAGACAGATGGACAAGGAGAACCAGCTAAAGCGCGGCGCTACCGGTAGGCGCTGCCATGCGTTCCAACTGTTCTGATCCGGCTCCTTGCTCTACAAATCTGCATAGCATGTACTTATGCCACTCCCACGCCTCCCCAGTATCGTCTTCTCGAAAGAGAAGTCGCGCTGGAAGAGGTGACAGTGGGTAGTGAGCGATCACAACCAGGATCACTTGCATATGAACACTTCCACACTGAAAACAACTATTGCCAACACACACACGTTGGCGACGAAGCTGTCATCGGCAGAAACTTCACAGACAGGCGTACGACCGGACGCAGACCGTGCGACTGGTCCAACGGACAAAACACAACACAGCTGATGCCCCACTACAACTGTATCTCCAAGAGCAT
>JAABUP010002814.1_pt1 | contig 32466 bp, 26 predicted proteins | sample 5559201 | NCBI WGS metagenome assembly JAABUP01 (sample SAMN10711887, study PRJNA513373) | rock metagenome | isolation source: Antarctica rocks | place: Antarctica
GTCGCAAGGGTGTCCAGGTCGGCGTCCACGAGAACCTCCGGTTCGACGTTGGGTAAGCACGCCGATCCTGGGCACCCGTCAACGGCTTCTCAGCGCAACACGCCGCCAGACCCCTTGGAATTGATCACCTAGTAGGCCCGGTCGTGCCGGATCCCGAGCTCGGGCGCGTCCAGGGCGGCGTCGGTGCGGTAGGTCACGCGGGCGGGGTCGCGGACGAGCAGTCGGCCCTTGCTGTCGGCGGCCTCCTTGCGCTAGTCGTCGAGGGCCGCGAAGGTCAGGTGCTCGGCCGGGGAGTGCAGGTACCACGTGTACTGGTCGCGTCCCTGGCGACCAGCCGGCTCGGGGCCACACCGCCCACTGCCAGCGCGCACACGGGTGGCGCGGCCAGGGTCAGGGCGAGCGCGGCGCCGGCGGCGAGCCGGAGCAGTCGAGTCATGGGGCGCCCTCGTCGGCGTGGACACCGGGGATTCGCCGCCACGCGGGTGTTTCCTGCTGGTTACCAGGGGTTCGTCGCCTGCAGCACCGCCTCGGTGAGCGCCGCCGTACGCAACGCCGCGCCCTGCTGGTACGCCGGGTCCGCGACCATCCGGCTGAACGCCGACCGGTCCGGGTAGCGCACCACGAGCACCGCGTCCCATGCTTGGCCCGGCTCCGCCACCAACGCCGTCGAGCCGTCCCCGACGTAGAGCACCTCGGCGCCGAACCTGCTGGCGTGCAGGCGGAAGTGCTCGACGTACGCCGCGTACGAGCGCCGCCCCGCGTCGCCGTCGTAGCGCAGCAGGTTGAGCATCACTACCGGCCCCCCGGGGTCCTCGGCGAGGAAGCGCTTGAGGTCAGCTCCACGGGGATCGACGGCCACGGACCTGATCCTGCCCGACAGTGCGGTGCCGATAGGAGGCACAGGTTCGAGCGCTGCGAGGGGCAGCCGTCCTGGTCGTCGCTAAAGGTCGAGCGCGAGGCGCAGGCCTTCATCGACCGCTTGCCGGTCCGGCTCCTGGAGACGACCCACCAGGTCGTCCAGGTCCCTCTCGTCGAGCATCAGCAGCTGGGTGACGTTGACCACCGACTCCCGGTCCAGCCCAGCGCGCCCCAGGGGTAGGCGATTGTTGCCCGGGGCTCGGGCGAGGCGGAGGTTGCTCGTGATGGCGGCGACGATCACCGTGCGGATGCGTGACCTGTTGAAGCGGTCGGCCGACACGACCAGCACGGGTTGCCGGTAGCCAGGGGCAGACCCGGTCGGAACCCCGAGATCCGTCCACCAGACCTCGCCCCGGCTCACCACTCCCAGTCGCCGCGGTCGACGAGCCGGCGGCCGGCGACGAGACCCTGGTGATCGCCAGCTGCCTGATCCGCGGCGCCGTATACCTGGTCCAGGGCAGCCGTGACGCGGTCGTCCTCCCCGTCGTGCACCCGCAGGTACTCCTCTAGGGCGCGGGCATACAACCCGCTCCGGCTCATCCCGGTGCGGGCGACCGCCCGCTCGGCTCGGGCGAACAAGAGGTCGGGGAGCGGAATGGCGGTCTTCACCGAAGGAGTATAACGAGATTCGACCGTGGAGGTTCGCTAGGAGGTCCAACCGGGTATACCAGCGCGATGCCCTTCCGCCTGCCCGAGGCGCTGCAGCTCGAGCACATCGACGTCGCCCGCACGTACCTGACCGACTACTACGCCCTCCCGCCCTCCGCGGCTTCCTCCTACACCGGAGCCGCGTTCGACTCCTGGGACAGCACAGGCACCCGTGACCGCGACGCAGATCACTTCACCGCCGACGACCTCGTCGCCGTGTCCTTCCTCAGCATCACCGTCGGCCCGCGTGCCGCCCACCTCCTGCTGCAGCAGGACGCCGCTCGCTTCGCCGCGCTGCTCGCGCAGGTGGGCCCTGACCGCGATCTCGCCGACGAGGAGGCACCGATGCTGGCGGACGGCCCGGAGTTTTTGCTGCACCGCGCGCTGCTCGCCCTGCCCGACGTGGGTCCCACTACCGCGTCGAAGTTGTTCGCCCGCAAGAGGCCCCGCCTCCGGCCGATCTATGACTCCGTCGTGATGAAGGTGACCGACACCGAGGGCAACCTCTGGGAGCCGCTGAGGGTGGCGCTCCGGGCGAGCGACAACGACCTACACCACCGCCTGGTGGCGCTCCGTCCCCGGTCGGGTCTGGGGGCGAGCGCATCGCCGCTGCGCGTGCTGGACGTCATTGCGTGGATGGAGGGTAAGGCCAAGGGTTACTGATCGATGCGCTACCCCGCCGAGACGATTGCGCGGAGGCCGGTCAGGTCGACCCCGGCGACAACCTCGTCGGCGTTGGTGGTGGCGCCGTAGCGCGGAGCGGCTTCTCCAGCACGACAAACTCCAGGTCCGGCACGCGGGGCACGCCGAAACGCTCGTCCCCGTAAGGGAAGGGACGGGTCGCACCGGTACGCCGGTAGCCCCGCCGCTCGTACCACGCGATCAGATCCGCCCGCTGGCGGAGCACCGTCATCTCCACCGCCCGCACCCCCCATGCCGTCGCGTGGTCCTCTGCCGCGCCGAGCAGCCTGCCGCCGACGCCGGCCCCCTGCCCGGCCGGGGCGACGGCGAAGGTGCCGAAATAGCCCAGCTCCCCCCTGCGCTGCAGGCGGCAGCATCCCAGCAGCCGGCCGGCCGGGTCCTCGGCGACGAGCAGCACCCCGTCCGGGTCGGCCGCCGCCGCCGTCATCTCCTCGGCGTCGGTGCGCTGGCCGTCGAGCAGGTCGGCCTCGGTGGTCCAGCCGGCGCGGCTGCTGTCGCCCCGGTAGGCCGACTCGATCAGCGTCACCAGAGCCGCCACCTCGGTGCCGACCGCGGCCCGGATCGTCGTACCGTCCCCGCCTGCGCCCACGACCGGACAGCCTGCCAGGCCCGCGGCGACAGGACGTCAGATCAGCCGGCGGGCGGTGACCGCAGCCCGCAGCAGCTGGGCACCGCGCGCGCTGGTCGGGTCGGCCCCGGTGAGCTCGCCGACGCGGCGCAGCCGGTAGTCCAACGTGTTGGGGTGCACATGCAGCGCCGCCGCAGCACCGCGTCGGTCGAGGTCGCAGGCGAGCCAGGTCTCCAGCGTCGGCAGGAAGTCGGGGTTGCGCTTCAGCGGGTCGAGCAGCGAGCGCAGCCGCGGGGTGGCGTCGGTCCACCGTGTCAGCTGGTAGTCCACCAGCAGGTCGTCGAGCCGCCACAGCCCGGGGTCCCGGCCGAGGCTGCCGGCGAGGGCCAGCAGGTCGCGGGCGAGCCGCCCGGCCGAGGGGACGTCGCGGGGCCGCTCCGCCGTCGCCGTCGCGGCCAGCAGGGGGGCGCCGACGACCCGCCCGAGCGCGGCGACGACGGCGGGCATCATCGCGTCGAGCTCGGCGAGGGCGTGGCGCCGCGCCGGCAGCAGCACCAGGCCCCCCGCTGGCCCGAACAGGCCCAGCACGTGCTCGCCCACCACCTCGTCCAGCGTCTCCTGCACCCGCCGCTGGCGCCGCCGGGCCGCGACCCGGGCACCGGTGCCGGCGTCCGGCTCCCGCGTCGACGGCCGACCCGGCAGGCTGCCGGGCAGATCGAGGGCCAGCAGGACGTACGCCGGGGCGAGCACCACCTCGGCCCGCGCGGCGGCCGCGTCGGTGGGCTCCCCGTCGAGCAGCGCCTGGGCCAGCAGCCGGCGGGCGTCGCGGACCTCTCCCATGATCGACTGCTGCTCCTCCAGGTAGGCCTCGGCGACGGTCCCGGTGACCACCTGCACGAAGCGCAGCACCCCGGACGCATGGCCGACGAGCTCGGCGGTCTCCGCCGGGGTCGCCACCCGGCACAGCGACTCCCAGCCGATCCGACCGCCTACGTGGTACGCCGCGAGCACCGCGTCCAGGGGCACCCGCTCCTCGGCCCGGCGGGCGGCGGACGCCCGCGGCTCCGCCAGCTCGGCCCCGTCGAGCCCCCGCCCCTCGCGCAAAGTGCGGAAGAAGGTCAGCAGGCTCGACGCACACAGCTCGAGCACCTCGCCGTCGAGCTGCTCGGTGGGGAGCAGCCGGTAGAACGGCACCTCGGCCAGGAAGGCCTCGGTCATCTCCCGGGCCGTCCGCCTCGCCTGCCGCTCGGCGGCGTCGAGCAGCCGACTGCCGCCGGTCGCCGTAGCCGTCACGAGCGGCGACTGTAGGCGCCGGTATGTGATCCGTCACACACTTCCGGCCCCGACGTCTCACCCCGTCCAGCAGGCGCGGGGGACGTCGACGCGGAACCCACCGGCATGCTGCGTCTGCGTCCCCTCGCCCTGCTGCTCGGCGGGGTCCTCCTCGCATTGCCGGTGGCCCCCGCCCTCGCGGCCGACCCGGTGCCCTACCCCGCGCCAGCCGGGGGCGCCGCGGTCACCGACCTGTCCACCTTGCACCTGCCGGCAGGCGGCGGTGACTGCAGCGCCAGGCCGCTGGTCGGTGGCAGGCCCGCCGGGAGTCCGCTGCCCGCCGGCTTCGACTGCGAGGGGTCGACCAAGCTGACCGACCAGGCAGCCCGGTCGGGTGACAGCGACTATGACCCGACGGTGGCTGCGAACCCGCAGGAGTTCTTCGGGCGCAAGGGATCCGGCACCAACAAGGCCTGGGAGAGCACCACCGGGCGGCCCGACACGACGATCTCGGTGCTGGACAGCGGCATCATCTGGGACACCCCCGAGCTCGCGGACAAGGTGGCCATCAACGCCGGGGAGCTCCCGCCGCCGTGTGCAGCGAAGCCCTGCGACCAGACGCGGGGACACACCGGCGCGACGTACGACGCGAATCACGACGGGATCTTCTCCGTCCGGGACTACACCGGCGACCCGCGCATCACCACCGAGGGCAGCCGCGGCTACCTCACCCCCGAGGACCTGATCCGGGCCTTCTCCGACGGCGTCGACCACGACGGCAACGGCTACGTCAACGACATCGCCGGCTGGGACTTCTACCAGCACGACAACGATCCAGCCGACGACGTGACCTACGGTCACGGCACCGGCGAGGCCAAGGACTCCAGCGCGCAGGTCACCGCGGCCGGAAGCTTCTCCCAGTGCCCCAACTGCCGGGTGCTGCCGCTGCGGGTGGGCGACAGCTTCATCGCCGACATCAACCACTTCGCCGAGGCGGTGGTCTACGCCGTCGACAACAAGGTGAGCGTCGTGCAGGAGGCGCTCGGGACGCTGAACCACACCGCCTTCGCCCAGGCGGCCGTCGACTACGCCTACCGCCACGGCGTGCTGGTGGTCGCCAGCGAGGCGGACGAGGAGGCCGGCCACCACAACTACCCGGCCGCCCTCAACCACACGATGGTGGTCAATTCCGTCACGCACTTTGCCGACCAGGGCGGCACCGCAGTGCAGGCCCCGAAGAGCTATCTGGACCTCAACGGCTGCACCAACTTCGGCGGATACACCTGGGTCACGGTGGAATCCAACGCGTGCTCCTCCGATGCCACCGGCCAGTCCGCCGGTATCGCCGGCCTGCTCTATTCCGCCGCCCGCAACGCCGTGCAGCACGGGACCCTGACACCGGCCGCGGACGGCAGCGGGCGTCCGCTGTCCGCCGAGGAGGCCAAGCAGCTCTTCCGGCTGGCCGCCGACGACGTGGATTTCGTCACGCCCAAGCCACCGGGACCGGCCAACAACACCGCGACCACACTGCCCGACTCGATGCGCTACGTCACCACGGCCGGGTGGGACCAGATCACCGGCTGGGGGCGCCTGAACGCCGAGCGGCTCGTCTCGCTGGTGGGCAGCGACGCGCAGATCCCGGCGGAGGCCGACATCACCGCGCCGGCCTGGTGGAGCCCGCTGGGGACCAGCGGCCCGGTGGACGTGACGGGCCACGTCGCGGCGCCGCGGGCACCGTCGTACACCTACGAGGTGCAGGTGGCGCCCGGCGTGCAGGGCCCGGTCTATCCCGGGGCCGACACCTGGACTCCCGTGTTCACCAGTGGGTCGCGCACCCAGCCGCTGGACGGCACGCTCGCCACCCTGGACCTCGCGCAGGTGCGCGGGCTGATCTCCGCGGCCGTCCCGGCGTACACCCCGGTCAACGACCCGACGAGCACGGACCTGCCGGAGAAGGACGCCTTCCGGGTGCGCGTCGTCGTGCACCCGAGCCGCGGGCCGGACGGCATCGAGCAGCGGCAGTATTTCTCCTACGACGACAGCACGCGGGTGCCGGCGCTGTTCAAGCACCTCGGCGCCGACATCACCGCCTCCACGCCCGCGGACCTCACCGGCGACGGCAAGCCCGAGCTGATCCTGGCGGACGGCAACGGCGCCGTGCACGCCTTCGAGGCGGACGGCAGCGAGGCGCCCGGCTTCCCCGTCCACACGCCGGCGCTGGACTTCCTGCCGACGGCCGGTGACAACGCCTACAGCCGGGGGGAGGTCAGCCGGGACGTGCACAGCGCCGTCCTGCTCGGCTCCCCCGCGGTGGCCGACCTGGACCACACCGGTTATCCCAGCGTCGTGGTGACCGACCTCGAGGGGCACGTGAGTGCCTGGGACCACACGGGTCACCTGCGCGCCGGCTTCCCGGTGACCTCTGACCCGGCGTACTCACACGACCGCGGCTGCGAGATCCCGCCTTACGGCCCGGACTGCGACCACTTCGTGGCGCACCCGGTGCGTGACCACATCAATACGGTGGACCGGTCCTTCGCCGCGGCCGCGTCGGTGGGCGATCTGGACCCGGCAGCGCGCAACGGGCTGGAGATCGTCGCCGGGTCCGAGGACGGCCACCTCTACGCCTGGCACGCCGACGGCTCCCTCGTGCCCGGCTTCCCCGTGCTGCTGCGCGACCCGAGCAAGATCGCCGCGGTCGACCCGGTCAGCCACCGGGTGTCCTTCGTGGCCGACTCGGGCGTGCACTACGGACGGCAGATCGTCTCGGTGCCAACCATCGCCCAGATCGGCGGCAAACCGGAGATCCTCGTCAACACCGACGAGGAGTACAGCGAGACGCCGAACGTGTCGCTGACGACGCCCACCTTGCAGGCGCTCGGACAGAGCGGGCTGCTCAACGCCGGCAACACCAGGACCTACGCCGTCTGGCCGGACGGCAGGGCGCATTCGGGCAGCGAGCGGGTGGCCGGTCTCGGGGACAACGCCTACGTGCCGGGGTGGCCGGTGCGGATCGCCGACCTCGACCTCGAGCTGCTCCCCGACGTCGGTTCGGGCAGCGACGGGTCGCCCGTCGTCGCGACCATCAGCGGCAAGCCGGTCATCGCGACCGCCTCGGTCGCCGGCGCCGTCTACCTGCTCAACCCCGACGGCACGAGCACCCTCGGCAATGACCCGCAGGGGCACTACATCACCACCGGCGTCGAGGGCTCCGGACCGGGGAGCAAGGCCACCGACACGCCGTCGGTCGCCTCCCTCGGGGGGGCCGCCTTCGGCCGGCTCGGCGGCGCCGCGACGCAGCCCTCGGTGGCCATGGGCTCGACCGGCCTGCGCCGGCTGCTCGACGTCGCGCTGCCGGACATGCAGCTCGGAGCCGAGGACCACGTGTCGGCCTGGAACACCACCACCGGCCGCTTCGAGTCCGGCTTCCCCGCGCTCATGAACGACCTGCAGTTCTTCACCACCCCGGCCATCGCCGACGTTGACGGCACCGGGACGGCCTCGGTGTTGCAGAGCTCGGCGGTCTACGACACCCGGGCCTACAAGCTCGGCGGGATCGCGCCGCCCGGGTGGCCCAAGCAGACCGGCGGCTGGGCGACGCAGACGGTCACCGTGGCCGATGTGCTCGGCACCGGCACCGTGCAGGCCATCGAGCCGACCCGGGAGGGCAACCTGTTCGTCTGGACCACCCAGGGGTCGGCCTGCCAGCCCAAGGAGTGGCCGAAGTTCCAGCACGACGAGCACAACTCGGGGTCCCATGAGACCGACGCCACCCCGCCGGCCGTGCTGCGCTCGGTCGCGCTGACCGGCTCCACCATGACGCTGCGGGCGAGCGGCGACGACGGCTACTGCGCTGGCAGCGTGCGTCGTTACGTCGTCACCGTCGGCGGCGTGCAGCACGTCCTGACGCCCGCGTCGATCGCCCCGGCGGGTGCGACGCAGACCCTCGACCTGGCCGGGATCGACCTGGGCGGCGGGCCGGTCACGGTGAGCGCCGAGGACGCGGCGGGCAACCTGTCCTACCCGGCCGCTGCGGGGGGTCCGCCCTCCGCGATGCCCGAGTTCGCCTCTCCGGCGGGCACGCTGCTCCTCGTCGGCAACGTCGGGCTGGGCGTCGTGCTGCTGCTCCGGCGCCGCCGGGTGTTGGCCGCCCGGTGAGCGGGCGGCGGCTGCTCGTCGCGGCACTCGCCGTACCCCTGGTCGCGCTCGGCCTGCCGGCGGGCGCCCTGCCCGCCGGCGCCCTGCCCGCCGGCGCTGCGCCGCCGACCTGGGAGGTCGGTGCCGCGATGGCCGACATCACCCCGCAGCCCTACGACCCGGCGCACGACGCCAGGGACTTTCCGGCCTGCTCCACGGCCGTCTTCTCCGGGCCACGGCACTTCGACCTGGAGGAGCCCTACACCGACGCCAACGGCAACGGTCGCTTCGACCTCACGGTCGACCAGGCGCACCCCGGCCAGACCCTGGCGGAGCCCTTCTGTGACGCCAACGGTAACGGCCGGCGCGACACCCTCTACGACTCCGGGCAGGTGGCGCAAGAGGTCCTGTCCGTGCACGACCCCATCCAGGCCAGGGCGATTGCCGTCCGCGACCCGCAGGGCCACACGGCGCTGCTGGCCTCGGTGACCTCGCAGGGCCTGTTCTCCAACGTCACGGACGCCATCCGGGCGCTCGTCGCGACGCAGGTGCCGGCCGGGACCGGCGTGGTCGTCGCGGCGACGCACAACGAGTCGTCCCCGGACGACCTCGGGCTCTACGGCGCGCCGGACACCGGACAGAGCTTCGGCGGGACGTCCGGCATCGACGACTACTACACGGCCTTCCTCGAACGCCAGACGGCACAGGCCCTGGTCGACGCCTACCGCTCACTCACGCCCGGGCGGCTGCAGGTCGCGCAGGCGCGGGTCCCGGCGACGGTGCGGCAGAACCTGTCCACGACCTTCCCCACCACCACTGACAGCGGTGGCGCCGTCGCCGTCGACCCCGACGTGCGGGTGCTGAGCGCCACCCGCACCGACGGCGGCGCCGTGTTCACCGTGCTCAACCAGGCCGACCACAACCAGGAGATCGGGCACCGGCCCAACCCCGGCGTCATCAGCTCGGACTGGCCCGGCTACTTCCAGCGCGAGGTCGAGGCCCAGGTCGGCGGGCTCGCCGTCTTCTGGCCCAGCGACATCGGCAGCATCGAGGATCCGGTCACGGTGTCGCCGCCCACGCCGCAGGACAGGGAGGGCACGTTCGGCCAGGCCGAGGCGACCGGCGTGGCGCTGGCGCACGCCGTCCTCGATGCCCTCCCGACCGCCGAGGACGCCGCCGTCGGCACGGTGCGCGTGGTGCGCGACGGCTACGACACACCACTGGAGAGCAACCTGTTCAAGGCCGCCGCCGCGTCCGGCCTGTTCGGCGAACGCCAGCTCTACACCGGGGGCCAGCCGAGCGGCCGCACCGGGACCGACCTGCGCACGTCGGTGGCGCTGGTGGACCTCGGGCCGGACATCCAGCTCGTCACCTGGCCGGGGGAGGCCTTCCCCGCGCTGGCGCTGGGGAGCCGGTGGGGCATCGACGAGGCGTCATGTCCGGCGCGGGTGGACCCGCCACGCCCGCTCTGGCACGCGCACGCCCGGTTCCGCTTCCAGGTGGGGCTGGGCGACGACATGCTCGGCTATCTCGAGCCACCGTGGGGGTGGGCGACCGACGCCGGGGTCATCACCGACAGCTGCTTCACCGACCCGCAGACCGGTCGGGACCCGGCCGGGCACCCGCACAAGCTCGAGACCGAGTCGGTCGGCCCGCAGTCCGCCGCCGACGCGGCGACCCACCTGGCCGCGCTGCTCGACGCCGATGCGCCCGACCCCGCGCAGGAGACCCGGCTGGGGCGCTTCCTGACCAGGGACGGCACCGTGACCCGGGACCCGCTCGCCGCGGTGGCCGTCTGGCTCGTCGATCCCGGCAGCAGCACGCTCGCTCCGGGTCGGGGGCGCACCATCGCGCTGGATGGGGTGTCGGCGTTCGGGTCGACGCCCGTGTCGGCGCACGGCTTCCCGGTCGACGGGAACGGGCGGCGGGTGCCGGTGGGGGACCTGCAGACCCGCGGGTACGCCGAGACCGGCGCCGGCGGGGCGGTCCTGCACACCTGGTACGCGCAGGTCTACCCGGCGTTGAGCACCACCTCGCCCGGTGCCGTGGCGGGATCCCCGGGAGAGCTGCCCGAGTCGCGGCTGCCGGCCCTGGCCCTGATGGTCTGCGGGCTCGCCGGCACGGCGCTGCTGCTCCGGCGCCGGCACCGTGCAGGCAGGGCGGGGTGAGGAGGTCGCGGGACGCCCTCAGCCCGGCGTGGTCCGCAGCGCCGCGCGGGCGAGTTCGGTCAGGACGCGGCGCGCGAGGACGAGGTCGCGGCCGGCGCTGTGCGGCGTGGAGTTGAGCATCCCGATGACGGCCTGCACCCGCAGCCTTGCCTCCGTCACGCTGGTGCCCGGGCGGTGCGCGACGAACGCCGCGACCCAGACCTCGACATAGGCCCGCTGCAGCCGGCGCACCCGGCGGCGCTCCTCCGGCGAGAGGTTGGCCAGGTCGCGGTCCTGCACCCGGATGAGGTCGCGGGAGGCGCCGAGCGCGAAGTCGAGGTGGAATGCCAGCAGCGCGTCGAGCTCTCCGGCCGGGTCGCCGGCGGCGCGGACGGCGCGGCCGCCCGCCAGCAGGTGCTCGCTGATGCCGACCAGCATCTCCGCCAGGACCGCATCCTTGCTGGCGAAGTGCCGGTAGACCGCCGGGCCGCTGACGCCGGCGGCGGCCCCCAGGTCCTCGATGCTCACGCCGTGGAAGCCGCGCTCGGCGAACAGCCGCGCGGCGGCCGCGAGCAGCTGCGCCCGCCGCGGGCTGGCCGACCGGGTGCTGGCCACGCCGCCTCCCTGACGCTCCGTGCGTCCTCCTCGTGGACACGTGGTGTGAGTGGACGCTAACCTAGCCCGACGTTAGGCAGCGTTAACAGGGAGGGAGCACGCGGATGGGCGATGCCGTGCTCGGCACCCGCATCGACCTGCGCAGCCAGGAAGCCGCGCGCAACGCCGAGGCGCAACGGGTGCTGGTCGCCGACCTGCGGGCCCGGCTGGAGGTGGCGGCGAGCGGCGGCCCGGAGGCGAGTCGCCGGCGCCACGTGCAGCGCGGCAAGCTGCTCCCGCGGGACCGGGTGGACACCCTGCTCGACCCTGGCAGCCCCCTGTTGGAGCTCAGCCCACTCGCCGCGACAGACCTCTATGACGGGGACGCCCCCGGCGCCGGGATCATCACCGGCATCGGGCGGGTGAGCGGCCGCGAGTGTCTCGTCGTGGCGAACGACGCGACCGTCAAGGGCGGCACCTATTTCCCCATGACGGTGAAGAAGCATTTGCGGGCGCAGGAGGTCGCCTTGCAGAATCGGCTGCCCTGCGTCTACCTGGTCGATTCCGGTGGTGCATTCCTGCCGTTGCAGGACGAGGTCTTCCCCGACCGCGAGCACTTCGGCCGCATCTTCCACAACCAGGCCACCATGAGCGCGAAGGGGATCCCGCAGATCGCCGCCGTGCTGGGTTCCTGCACGGCCGGGGGTGCCTACGTGCCGGCCATGGCCGACGAGGCCGTCATCGTGCGGGACCAGGGCACGATCTTCCTCGGCGGCCCACCCCTGGTGCGGGCCGCGACGGGCGAGATCGTGACCGCGGAGGACCTCGGCGGCGGGCTGCTGCACGCGCGCACGTCCGGCGTGGTGGACCACCTTGCCGACGACGACGGCGACGCACTGCGCACGGTGCGGCGCATCATCGCGGACCTGGGGCCGCGCACCCCGCCGCCGTGGGAGGTCCTGCCGCCCGAGGAGCCCGCCGTCGACCCGGCCGGCCTTTACGCCGTGCTCCCCAGCGAGGCCCGCACGTCCTACGACGTCCGCGAGGTCGTCGCCCGGCTCGTCGACGGCAGCAGGTTCGCGGAGTTCAAGGCGGAGTACGCGCCGACGCTGGTCACCGGCACCGCCAGGATCCACGGCCACCCGGTCGGGATCGTCGCCAACAACGGGGTGCTGTTCGGGGAGTCCGCGCTCAAGGGCGCGCACTTCATCGAGCTGTGCGATCAGCGGTCGGTGCCGCTGCTGTTCCTGCAGAACATCACCGGTTTCATGGTCGGCCGCGACTACGAGGCGGCGGGGATCGCCAAGCACGGCGCCAAGATGGTAACGGCGGTGGCCTGTGCCCGGGTGCCGAAGCTGACGGTGGTCATCGGTGGTTCGTTCGGTGCCGGCAACTACTCGATGTGCGGGCGCGCCTATTCTCCGCGCTTCTTGTGGATATGGCCGGGCGCGCGCATCTCGGTGATGGGCGGCGACCAGGCGGCCGCCGTGCTCGCGGCCGTCGCCAAGGACGGGGCCGACACGGAGGCCATGCAGGACCAGGTGCGCCGGCAGTACGAGGAGCAAGGCAATCCCTACTACAGCACCGCGCGGCTCTGGGACGACGGCGTGCTGGACCCGCTCGACACCCGGCGGGCCATCGGGTTGGCCCTCTCGGTCTGCGCCGCCGCGCCGCTGGAGCCGGTGTCCTACGGCGTCTTCCGGATGTGACGAGCGTGCCGACAGCCATCTTCGACACGGTGCTGGTCGCCAACCGCGGCGAGATCGCCGTCCGCGTGTGCCGCACCCTGCGCCGCCTCGGGATCCGCTCGGTCGCCGTGTACAGCGACGCCGATGTCGGCGCCCGGCACGTGCGCGCGGCGGACGTCGCCATCCGGATCGGGCCGCCGCCGGCGCGGGAGAGCTACCTGTCCGTGCCGCGGCTGCTTGAGGCGGCCGCCGCCACCGGCGCGCAGGCCGTGCACCCCGGGTACGGGTTCCTCGCCGAGAACGCCGGCTTCGTCCGGGCTTGCGCCGCAGCGGGTCTGGTCTTCGTCGGACCACCCCCGCTTGCCGTGGAAGTGATGGGAGACAAGATCCGGGCCAAGGCTGCGGTGGCCGCGGCCGGAGTGGCGGTCGTGCCCGGTCGCAGCGAGCCCGGCATGACCGACGCCGACCTCGTCGCCGCCGCGGCGGAGGTGGGCTATCCGGTGCTGGTCAAGCCCTCGGCTGGCGGCGGCGGGAAGGGGATGCGGCTGGTGGCCGAGCCGGCCGACCTGGCCGAGGCGTTGGTGTCGGCGCGCCGCGAGGCGGCGGGGAGCTTCGGCGACGACACGCTGTTCCTCGAGCGGTATGTGCTGCGGCCGAGGCACATCGAGGTGCAGGTGCTGGCCGACGACCACGGCACGGTGCTGCACCTGGGCGAGCGGGAGTGCAGCCTGCAGCGGCGCCACCAGAAGGTCGTGGAGGAGGCGCCGTCACCACTGCTGGACGAGGCCACCCGGGCCAGGATCGGCGCCGCCGCGATCGCGACGGCCCGGGCGGTGGACTACCGCGGCGCCGGCACGGTGGAGTTCATCGTCGCGGCCGATTGGCCGGAGGAGTTCTTCTTCCTGGAGATGAACACCCGGCTGCAGGTCGAGCACCCGGTCACCGAGCTGGTCACCGGCCTGGACCTCGTCGAGCTGCAGTTGCGCGTCGCGGCGGGGGAGCCGCTGCCGTTCGACCAACACGACGTGCGCCTGAACGGGCACGCAGTGGAGGCCAGGATCTACGCCGAGGACCCGGCCAGCGGCTTCCTCCCGACCGGCGGCACCGCCCTGCTGGTGCGCGAGCCGTCCGGCCCCGGCGTACGGGTGGATTCCGCTCTGTTGCAGGGACTCCCGGTCGGCACTTCCTACGACCCGATGCTGGCGAAGGTGGTCGCCCATGGCGCCGACCGGGCCGAGGCGCTGGCGCGACTGGACCGGGCTTTGGCCGGCATGGTGGTGCTGGGGGTGGGCACGAACACCTCCTTCGTGCGAGCGCTGCTCGCGACCCCCGCCGTGCGGGCGGGGGAGCTCGACACCGGATTGGTCGAGCGGGAGGCTGCTGGGCTGACCCGGCGCGACGTCCCCGCCGTCGCCGTCGCCGCCGCCCTGCTGGGGCGCCTGCTGGCGAGCAGAGCCGCTGGGGGGCAGGCCGACCCCTGGCAGCTCGCCGACGGCTGGCGGGCCGGCCGTGCCGCCCGCGAGCAGGTCGTCACCGTGGCCGGCCCGGACGGGGAGCGGCTGCCGCTCGCGCTGCGCGGTTCCCCTGGGGCCGCGTGGGTGCGGCTCGGTGACGGCGACTGGCTGCCCTGCCAGGCGATCGAGGACGGCGATGGCCTGCTCGTCACCGTTGCCGGCCGCACGTCCGGCGCCCTCGTCGTGCGCGACGGCGACACCAGCTGGGTGGCGGTGGACGGCGACACCTGGTCGCTGGCCGAGCTGCCACCGCTCCGCAGGGGGGCGGCTGCGACGGCGAGCGACGGCGAGGTCCGCAGCCCGATGCCGGGTGCCGTCGTCGCCGTGCACGGGGCCGCCGGCGGCACCGTCGACATCGGCGACCCGCTGGTCGTGGTGGAGGCGATGAAGATGGAGCACACGGTGCGGGCGCCCTTCGCCGGGCGCCTCGCCGAGCTGCTCGTGCAGGTCGGGGACCAGGTGGCCGTCGACCAGCCGCTCGCCCGCGTCGTACCACCCGATCCGGTCCCCGCACCGGATCCGGTCGCCGCACCCGAACGGCTCGCCCACCAGGAGGTCTGATGCTCGACACCCGGCTCACCGAGGAGCAGCAGCAGCTGCGCAAGACGGTCGCGGCCTTTGCCCGTGAGGTGGTCGCGCCGGTCGCGGCGCACCACGACCGGACGGCGACGTTCCCCTACGACGTCGTGCGCCAGATGGGCGAGATGGGCTTGTTCGGGCTGCCCTTCCCGGAGGAGGTCGGCGGGATGGGCGGCGACTACTTCACCCTCTGCCTCGCGATCGAGGAGTTGGCCCGCGTCGACCAGAGCGTGGCCATCACGTTGGAGGCCGGCGTGAGCCTCGGCGCGATGCCGGTGCACCGCTTCGGCACCCCCGCCCAGCGCGAGCGGTGGCTGCCGGAGCTGACCAGCGGGCGGGCACTCGGTGCGTTCGGGCTCACCGAACCGGGCGCCGGCAGCGACGCGGGAGGCACCCGCACGACGGCGCGCCTGGATGGCGGCGAGTGGGTCGTCAACGGCAGCAAGGCCTTCATCACCAACTCCGGCACCGACATCACCACCCTGGTCACGGTCACCGCCGTCACCGGCCGGACCGCGGCGGGGCGGCCGGAGATCAGCTCGATCCTCGTTCCCGTGCCCACGCCGGGATTCACGGCCCAGCCGGCGTACGCGAAGGTCGGGTGGCATGCCTCGGACACGCACCCGCTGACCTTCGACGACGTACGCGTGCCGGCGGACCACCTGCTGGGGGAGCGGGGCCGCGGCTATGCGGCGTTCCTGCAGATCCTGGACGAGGGGCGCATCGCGATCGCCGCGCTCGCCGTCGGGGCGGCGCAGGGGTGCGTCGACGAGAGCGTGACCTACGCGCGCCAACGGGAGGCATTCGGCCGGCCGATCGCCGCCCACCAGGCGATTGCCTTCAAGATCGCGCGAATGGAGGCCAGGGTGCACGCGGCCCGCACGGCCTACTACGACGCGGCCGCGAAGATGCTGGCGGGGCTGCCGTTCAAGAAGGAGGCGGCGATCGCCAAGCTGGTCTCCAGCGAGGCGGCGATGGACAACGCGCGGGACGCGACCCAGGTGCACGGCGGCTACGGCTTCATGGACGACTACCCCGTCGCGCGGCACTACCGGGACTCGAAGATCCTCGAGATCGGGGAGGGCACCACCGAGGTGCAGCTGATGCTGATCGCGCGCGAGCTCGGCCTCGGGTAGCTACCACTAGGCATTGCAGTAGTCAGGACTACACTGCCGGGGTGGAGGTCACCGCGTCGGTCGAGGACTACCTCAAGACCATCTGGAAGCTCGGCAGCCGCGGGGAGCGCGTCACGCCGGCCACCGTCGCCGCCCGCCGCGACGTCAGCGGCCCCAGCGCCTCGATCATGCTGCGCCGGCTGGTGGAGGCGGGGCTGGTCGTGCGCGGACCGGCCGCCGAGATCCTCCTCAGCCCGCGCGGCGAGGCGGCCGCTTTGCGCGTCGTGCGTCGCCACCGCCTGCTCGAGACCTTCCTCGTGCAGGTCTGCGGCCTGTCCTGGGACGAGGTCGACGAGGAGGCGGAGGTGCTGGAGCACGTGCTGTCTCCCCGCCTCGAGGCCCGCATCGATGACCTGCTCGGGCACCCGGCCCGCGACCCGCACGGCGACCCGATCCCGGCGGCCAAGGCCGACCGGCACGACGACGACTGGCCAGACCCGCTGACCGGCGCCGCCGAGGGCGTGTCCTTCCTCGTCGAGCGGGTGAGCGACCGCGACCCCGCGGCGCTGCGCCACCTGGCCGCAGCCGGCGTGCGGCCGGGGGCCGTGCTCGAGGTCGGCCGGCAGGAGCCCTTCGGCGGACCGCGGTGGGTGACGGTGCAGCCGATGGACGGCACGGCGACGGGTACGCCGGCCGTGGTCGCGCTGGCTCCCGGGCTGGTGGCGCTCGTGCACGGGCGCGGCCTGGTGGCTGTGCGCGGGGGCTCGTGACCTCCGTCCTCGCGCCGGTCCCGCCGGGCTCGCCGGTCCAGCACCGCCCCGGCCGTGGCCGGCTGCGGGGCGGGTTGCCCATGCTCGGGCCGGCCTTTGTGGCCTCGATCGCCTACGTCGACCCCGGCAACTTCGCCACCAACTTCTCCGGCGGCGCGACGTACGGCTATCTCCTGCTCTGGGTCATCGTCGCGGCCAACCTGATGGCGATGCTCGTCCAGAACCTCTCCGCGAAGGTGGGGCTGGCGACCGGGCGCAGCCTGCCCGAGCTGTGCCGCGACCACTTCCCGCGGCCGGTCGCGCTCGGGTTGTGGGCGCAGGCGGAGCTGGTCGCGATGGCCACCGACCTGGCCGAGGTCGTCGGCGGGGCGATCGCGTTGCAGCTGCTGTTCCGCCTCCCGCTCGTGCTCGGCGGCCTGGTCACCGGTGCCGTCGCCTTCGGCCTGCTCGGGCTGCAGCGCAAGGGGTACCGGCGGTTCGAGGTCGCCATCACGGGCCTGCTCGGGGTGATCCTGCTTGGCTTCGTGGTCAACCTGCTGCGGGTCCACGTCGACGGGGGCGCGGCGGCAGCGGGCCTGGTCCCGCGGCTGGCGGGCACCGACAGCGTGCTGCTCGCGACCGGCATCCTCGGGGCCACCGTCATGCCGCACGCGATCTATCTGCACTCGGCGCTGACCCAGGAGCGCTTCCCGGCAACCGACGTGACCGGGCGTCGGCACCTGCTGCGCCTGCAGCGGATCGACGTCACCATCGCGATGGGGATCGCCGGCATCGTCAACGTCACCATGCTGGTCATCGCCGCCGCCCTGTTCGCCGGGCGCGGGCTGACCGACACCACCAGCCTGACGGTGATCCACGACGGGCTCGGGCGGCTGCTCGACTCCGGGGCGGCGCTGGCCTTCGCCGTTGCCCTCCTCGCGTCCGGCTTCGCCTCCTCCGGCGTGGGCACCCTGGCCGGTCAGGTGGTGATGCAGGGCTTCCTCCGCCGGTCGGTGCCGCTGCTGCTCCGGCGCGCCGTGACGCTTGCGCCAGCCCTGGTGGTGCTCGGGATCGGGGTCGACCCGACCCGCGCGCTGGTGCTGTCCCAGGTGGTGCTGTCCTTCGGGGTGCCGTTCGCCCTGGTGCCGCTGGTGCTGCTGACCCGGCGGGCCGACGTGATGGGCGAGCTGGTCAACCGGCGTTCGACCACCGTGGTCGCCGCGCTGACCGTCGCCGTGATCGTGGTGCTCAACCTGGTGCTCATCGGCACCGCCTTGACCTGACCTCGCTGGCGCCTGGCGCGCGCGAGGATGACCGGGTGCGCCTGACCTCCGTCCCGCTGATCGGCACCTTCGCCTCCCGAGCGATCGCGGAGAGCCACACGGCCGCCGTGCTCGCCCGCGCCGGGATCCTCGGGCCGATGCGTCCCGACCGCGCGGTCGCCGCCGCCGCTGCGGTCCTGCTGTGGGGACCCACGCCCGCCGGGGGATACGCCGCCTGCGCCGCCCGCTCCCCCGACCGTCCCGCCGTCATCGACGACGAGGGCGCCGTCTCCTTCGGCGAGCTCGACCGGCGCACCACGCGGGCCGCACATGCGCTGCGTGCCAGGGGGCTCGGCGACCGGGCCCGGGTGGCAGTGCTCTGCCGCAACAGCCGGCACCCGGTCGAGGCGGTGGTGGCGCTGTCCAAGGCAGGCGCCGACACGCTGCTGCTCAACACCGGGCTGTCGGCCGCCCAGCTGCGCGAGGTGATCGAGCGCGAGCAGGTGCGCGCCGTCGTCGTCGACCGCGACCTGGCACCGATGCTCGCCGAGGCCCCACCCGGGCTGCAGCGCTTCGCGGCCTGGACCGGTGGCAGCACGGCGGCCGAGCCGTCGCTGGAGGACCTGGTCGAGGAGGGGGTGGAGGCGCGGCTGCGGCCGCCGGAGCAGACCGGTCGGACGGTGGTCCTCACCTCCGGGACGACCGGCACGCCCAAGGGCGCCGTCCGCAGCGAGCCGCGCAGCCTCGCCCCCGCCGCGGCCCTCCTGTCCCGGATCCCACTGCGGGCCGGCCGGACGACGCTGCTGGCGGCGCCGCTGTTCCACACCTGGGGCTTCGCCAACCTTCAGCTCGGCTCCGCGCTGGCCAGCACACTGGTGCTGCAGCGGGTCTTCGACCCGGCTGCCGTGCTCCGCGCCGTGCAGGACCATCACGTCGACGCTCTGGTCGCCGTCCCGGTGATGCTCTCCCGGCTGCTCGAGACCGACCCTGGGCCCCCGTCGTACGACACCTCGACCCTGCGGGTCGCGGCCGTCAGCGGCTCCGCGCTGCCGGGGCCGCTCGCCACCCGCTTCATGGACGTCTTCGGTGACGTGCTCTACAACCTCTACGGCTCCACCGAGGTGTCGTGGGCGACGATCGCCGTCCCCGCGGAGCTGCGGACCTCCCCCGGCACCGCCGGCCGGCCGCCCCGCGGCACCAGGCTGGAGCTGGTGGACGAGGCCGGATCCCCTGTGTCGCAAGGTGAGACGGGTCGAGTCTTCGTGGGCAACGACCTGCTGTTCGAGGGGTACACGGCGGCGGGGCAGGACGGTGACCACCAGGGTGACAAGACCACCCTGGACGGGCTGATCGCGACCGGGGACGTCGGGCACCTCGACAGCGACGGGCTGCTGCACCTGTCCGGGCGCGATGACGACATGGTCGTCAGCGGCGGGGAGAACGTCTTCCCGCGGGAGGTCGAGGATCTGCTCGCCGGCGAGGACGAGGTCGCCGAGGCCGCCGTCGTCGGCGTCGACGACGAGCAGTTCGGGCAGCGGCTCGCGGCGTACGTCGTGCTGCGCCCGGGCGCCACCCTGACGGCCGACGACGTGCGCTCCCGGGTGAAGGCCAGGCTGGCACGCTTCAGCGTGCCGCGGGACGTGGTCTTCCTGGCGGCGCTGCCCCGCAACGCGACCGGCAAGGTCGTCCCCCGCGAGCTCCCGCCCGGATGACCGACACCCAGCAGCGCGGGTCCCGCGCCGCCCGCCGGCTCGCCGCCGGGCCGCCGCCGACCGCCCGTGGCCCGCGGTCGTGGGTCTACGCGCTCGTCACCATCAACCCGCCTCCCGGCGAGCCTGACTTCCTCACCCGCTGGCTGGTCGTGACCCGCGCGGCGGTGCTGCCGATGACCGTGTTCGCCGGCCTGGTCGCCGGCCTGCTGGCCGTCCGGGCCCCCGGCTTCTCCTGGCCGGACCTGGTGCTCGCGGTCGTCGGCCTGGTGCTGGCGCACCTGAACAACAACCTCACCAACGACCTGTTCGATAGCGCGGTGGGGCTGGACGCGGAGGGCTACCCCCGCACCCTGTATGCACCGCACCCGATCCTGTCCGGCCTCGTCACCCAGGCGCAGCTCTACGCGGCCATCGCGGTCACGACCGCCGGCGCGCTGGCCTGCGGAGTCACCCTGCTGGTGGCGCGGGGCTGGCCGGTCGCGGCGTTCGCCGTCGGTGGTGCTCTGCTGTCGGTCGCCTACACCGCGCCCCCGCTGCGCCTCAAGGCACACGGCCTCGGGGAGCCCGACGTGCTCGTCGTGTGGGGACCGCTGATGGTCGGCGGCACTTACTACTGCGCCACCGGATCCCTTCCGTGGCAGGTGCTGTTGGCCTCGCTGCCCTACGGCCTGCTGTGCACCTCTGTGCTCATGGGCAAGCACATCGACAAGATCCCGTACGACGCGGCGAGCGGCACCAGAACCCTGCCGGTCATCCTGGGCGAGCCCCGGGCGAGGAGCGCCACCGTCTGGCTGCTGGTTGCGTTCTACGCGACCGTCGTGCTCGCGGTGGTGCTGCGGGCGCTGCCCTGGCCCACCCTCGTCGTGGCGCTCGCGCTGCCCCGGCTGGCGAAGGTGGTCGCCGCCTTCCGGGCCGGCCGCCCGGACGCGCCGCCCCCGGGGTTCCCGGTGTGGCCGCTGTGGTTCGCCGCCGTCGCCTTCGTGCACGTACGCCGGGCCGGCGCCCTGCTGGTGCTCGGGCTGCTCGCCGCCGCCGTCACCGGTGTGGGGCTCCCGGTCGGCTGAGCTCGGCCCGGCTCAGCCAGCGCTGGGCCGCGGCCGCGCGGCTTGGCGAGCATTGTCGGGGGAGACGGGAGGGTCATCCGCGCATCTGTGGTCCGATGCGCGCCCGGCGGGGCCGTCCCCAGCTCCGCCCTGTGCAGGACGGCCGGCTCGCGCATCGTTCTCCAGATGCGGCCTAGGCGAGGCCTAGGCAGGGACGGGCGTCAGCGTCGCCGCCAGCCGGTGCAGCGCCTGCTCCGCGGCGACCGCCTCCTCCTCGGTGGGGCTGCCAGGCCCCCAGACCTCCCGCTCCAGCGGAGGCAGCACGACGCCGCGGGCGTCCCAGCCGCCGGGCACCCGCAGCAGCACCTCTGCGGGGGTCTCGCTGGGCGACCGCGCAGATCCGGCAGCGGCGAGGACTGCCTCGAGGCCGGCCCAGGCGGCCGCCACCCGATCGGGCGTCGGCCGCAGGGCGAGGTCGGGCAGCGGCGGGGTCGAACGGCGGCGACGCCGGCGCAGGAGCACCACGCCGGCGGCCGTGACCAGCCCCAGCGCCAGCGCGACCAGGCCCGGCACCCCGAGCTCCCGCAGCCAGCGCAGGAACGGCACCCCGCCTCCGTGCCGGTCGGCCGACGGCGCGAGCGGCACCCCGGCGGTCGGGTCCTCGGCGATCCAACCGCGGCCGGCCACCCACACCTCGACCCATGCGTGGGCGTCGGCGTCACGCACCAGCACCGTGCCGTCCGCGTCCGCCGGTCCGCCGGCGTACCCGCTCACGAGCCTGGTCGGCACGCCGAGCGCCCGCAGCAGCACGGCCTCCGCCGAGGCGAACTGCTCGCAGAAACCGCTGTGCGATACGAAGAGCAGGTCGTCGACCGCGTCACGTCCGGCGGCCGGGACGGGGGAGTCGAGGCGGTAGGTGTACCCGGCACGCAGGTGCGCCGAGACCGCCTCCGCGCGGGCGAGCGGTGCCGTCGCGCCGGCCGTCCAGGTGGCCGCGAGGTCGCGCACCCGCTGCGGGAGCTCCGCCGGGAGCGCGAGGAAGCGGTCGGCGTCGTGCGGCAGGGCACCGACGCCGACCGGCGCGTCGGCCGGGGTCCCGCCGAGCACGGTGTACGTCGTGCCGACGGGCAGCGCGCTGGTCAGCACGTCGCCGTCGCCGTCCAGCAGCTGCCCGCCGGTGAGCGTCACCGCCTCCGGACGGCCCGGGCTGACCACGGTGCGCTGCTCGGCGAGCAGTCGCACGGTCAGCGAGCTGGTGACCGACGCGTCCCCGTCGTCGGCCACGGCCGGGATGCGCCGCAGGGTGTCCGAGCCGAGCCGGCGCAGCCGGCGGCTGCCGTCGGGGCTGGCGCGCCACCCCCGGCCGTCGTAGCTGCCGAGGACCTGCGCCCGCCACAGTCCTGGCGCACCGGCGACCTGGAGGACGGGCCGGTCGGAGGGTGCACCCCGGCGGCTCAGGTCGATGTCACCGGAGTCCAGACCCACCCGGGCGCCGCCGGGAGTCGCGCCGGCGGCGGGGGATGCCTCGGCGCTGTGGCCGTCGCCGCCGCCGAGCTGGGTGGCCTGCCGCTGGCCGCCCGGCTGGGGGAACAGCGCCCACAGCAGCCCGGCTACGGCCAGCGCCGCGGCGACGGCCGGGACGAGCCGCGGGTGGTCGCTCCGGGCCGGCACCACGACGGCGCCGGGAGGCGGCTCCCGGCCGGCCAGCTGCCGCTGGACGGCGACCGCGGTGCCCCAGCCGCCGACCAACAGGCCGGACGTGACCTCCTGACCGGGGCCGAGCTGGGACAGGGTGGCGGCGAGGACGGCGAGCTGGATGCCGACCGCGACCGCGCGGTCGCGGTCGGTGTGCACGCGCCCCGCGTGCAGCCCGGCCACCGCGAGCAGCGCACCGGTCAGGGGCAGCCGCAGGTCGGCGCCGGGAGCTGCCAGCAGGGCCAGCGGCAGCAGCAGCAGGTGGGCAGCCCCCGCCCAGGGGGCGAGCGGCCGGCGGGTCGCGGCGAGCAGTGTGACGACGGGCAGGGTCGCGGCGGAGACCAGGCCGATGACCGGGCTGGTGGCACCGGTCGCCGCGGCGCCGAGGGGCGGGATCACCGCGGCGACCGCGGCGGCGAGGGCAACGCGCGGGACCGGCACCGGGCGGGTCACCGCGGTCATGCCGCGACCCGGGGGAGCGGTGCCGGTCGAGCCAGGGTGACCGGCCAGGGACGGCCGTCACCGCCGCCGAGGAGCTCGGCGGCGGTGACCACCGGCACCCGCCGGGCGAGGTCGCCGAAGGCGCGGCCGGCTCCCTGGGGGACGGGTCCGTCGGCGCTGCGGCCGAGGACGACCAGGAGCTGGCAACCGGCAGCGCGGGCGGTGTCGGCCAGGGTGAGCAGCTCGGGGGCTTCCCAATGCCCCCAACCGATGCCGGCGAAGAACACGACGGTGCCGCCGGGTCCGGCGGCGGCCACCGCGGACGCCGCCGGTGCCGCCAGCTCGGTGCGCAGCGGCTCCACCTGGGCGAGCACCCGCAGCAGGCCGTCGGGGTCGAGGTGGCCGGCGGTCTCGACGACGGCGCGTCCCTCCGGGGCCGGTCGGGCCTGGACCACCGCGACGCGACGTCCGGCCAGCAGCGCCGCCAGCCCGGTGGAGGCAACGGCTTCCAGCAGCAGCTCGTCGGCCTCGAGCCCGCTGCCGGCCGGCCGATCGGGCAGCACCGGCGCGGCGCTGTCGGGGGCGAGCTGCACCAGCAGCGCCAGACCGAGTGCCGCCGGTGGGTCCCACTCGCGCACGGTCAGCCGGCCGGTGCGCGCGGTGGCCCGCCAGTGCACCGACCGGGGCTCGTCGCCCGGGCGGAAGTCCCGCGTCCCCTGTGGCTGCACGCCGTGCAGCAGCGGGCGGGCGTCCGGGGCTGGCGCGTCGTCTCCGCCGCGCCCGGTCGGCTCCGGTGGCGGCGACAGCGGCCGGGACCGGGGCACAGCGACCACCTCTGCGGCGATGGAGGTGCGCAATGTGCGGCGCAGCACCCCCAGTGAGCCGTCCTCGGTGATCTCCATGAATACTCCCCCGTGCACCCCCCGTCGCAGCGCCGTCAGCGGCACCGGTGCCGTGCGCCCACCGCCCGGCTCGAGCGCCTCGACCACCAGCGGGGCAGCCTGCAGCGCCCCGGGGACGCCCAGGCCGACGAGCAGGCGCGGCAGGCGGCGGCTCCCGACGTTGACCAGCGACACCGGCACGACTGCGGCCGCGCCGACCTCCACCTGGACCGTCGGGGGGAGCCCGACCCGCAAGTCGCGCAGCCGCGACCGCCGCAGCAGGGCCAGCGGGAACGGCGCGACGAGCAGGGCGACGAGGGGGTGCAGGCCCGGGGCGCCGGCGCGCAGGGCGAGCGCCCCCACGAGCAGCGCGACCGAGAGCAGTGCCGACCCGAGCCGGGTGGGGCGGGTCCGCACGGTGGACGCGGCCACCGGCGCCGGCGGCCCGGCCGTCACCGCCACCGGCGACGGCGGCCCGGCCGTCACGGTGCCCCGGCGACCACCGGCACGGGCGTCGCCGCCACCACCTCGGCGACCACGGCGGCGGCGACCGCTCGCTCGCCGCCGCGCACCACGAGGCGGTGCGCGAGCACCGGGCCGGCCAGCAGCTTGACGTCGTCCGGGGTCACGAAGTCACGCCCGGCCAGCAGCGCCCGGCCCTGCGCGCAGCGCACCAGCGCCACGGTCGCGCGGGCACTGGCCCCGAGCCGAACGGCGGGGTGCGTCCGGGTGCCGCGCGTCACGGCGACGGCGTGCTCCAGCACCGGCTCACTGACGTGCGTCGCCCGCGCCTGGCTGCGCAGCCCGCGCAGTCCCGCGACGTCGACCACCGCGCGCAGCTGGTCGACGGGCGCCGAGACCAGCTGCTCGCGCACCAGATCGCGCTCGGTGCGCGCGTCGACGTAGCCGAGGCTCATCGCCACCATGAAGCGGTCGAGCTGACCCTCCGGCAGCGGGAACGTGCCGTGGTGGTCGATGGGGTTCTGGGTGGCGATGAGCAGCATCGGATCGGGCAGCGGGTGCCGCTCGCCGTCGACGGTGACGGCCCCCTCGTCCATCGCCTCCATCAGTGCGGACTGGGTGCGCGGCGAGGTGCGGTTCAGCTCGTCGACGAGCACGACGTGGCCGAAGACCGGGCCGGGGACGAAGGTGAAGCGCCCGGCCCCCGCGTCCCAGACGCCGCTGCCGGTGATCTCACCGGCGGTCAGGTCCGGCGTCGCCTGGATACGCCGGAAGCTGCCGTCCACGCAGCGGGCCAGTGCCCGCGCCAGCAGGGTTTTGCCGGTGCCCGGCACGTCCTCCACCAGCAGGTGGCCGCCGGCGACGAGCACCGTCACGGCTGTCGCCACCGCCTCCGGCACCCCGCGCACCGCGCGCTCCACCTCGGCCACGATGGCGCGTGCCGCCATCGTGGCGGCTGCCAGGGCTGGCGGGCTCCCCGGTGGCGCCGGCGGCGGCAGGGGCGCGGTGAGGGTCACCCGCCCAGTGTCGGCCCGCGCTCACCCGATCATGACCCCCGGGTGTCATGTGAGCCGGGTTACGTTCGGTGCATGCGGGTGCCCCTGACCACAGCCGACTTCCTCCCCAGGGGGGCGCTGGTCTACCCGGAGCGCACCGGCGTGGTGGACGAGCCGCTCGGCGCTGTCGACCCGCTCGGGCGGCTGAGCTACCGCGAGCTCGGCGCCCGGGTGCTGTCCCTGCAGGCCGGCCTCGACGCGCTCGGTGTCGAGCGTGGCGAGCGGGTGGCTGTCGTGAGCCACAACGCCGCCCGGCTGCTCGAGCTGCTCTACGCCGTACCGGCCAGCGGCCGGGTCCTGGTGCCGGTGAACTTCCGGCTCTCGGTGCCCGAGGTGGACTACATCGTCGGCCACTCCGGCGCCCGCACGCTGCTCGTGGACCCCGAGATCGACGCCGCGCTCGCGTCCGTTGAGGCCGAGCGGCGGTTCGTGCTCGGGGCCGAGAGCGACGCCGCGCTGCTGCGGCCCGGCGTCGACCCGGTGTCGTGGGAGGACCAGGACGAGGACGCGACCGCGACCATCAACTACACCAGCGGCACCACGGCCAGACCCAAGGGCGTGCAGCTGACCCACCGCGCATTGTGGGTCAACGCCGTGACCTTCGGCCTGCACGCCGGCGTCAGCGACCGCGACGTCTACCTCCACACCTTGCCGATGTTCCACGCCAACGGGTGGGGGATGCCCTTCACCGTCGCCGCTCTCGGCGTGCCGCAGGTGGTGCTTCGCAAGATCGACGGCGCGGAGATCCTGCGCCGGGTGCGTGACCACGGGGTCACGCTGATGTGCGCGGCGCCGGCGGTGGTGGCCGCCGTACTCGACTGCCTGCCGGCGTGGCTCGCCGGCGAGGGAGCCGGCGAGGTGCCGGGGCGCGGCAGCACCCGGGTGGTCTGCGCCGGCGCGCCGCCCCCGTCCAGCCTCATCGCTGGGGTGGAGACCGAGCTGGGCTGGGAGTTCTGCCAGATCTACGGCCTCACCGAGACCTCGCCGCTGCTGACCGTCAACCGGGCCACCGTCGAGGACGACACCTGTACGCCGGAGGAGCGTGCGCACCGGCTGGTCCGAGCCGGTGTGCCGGCGCTGGGCGTCACGCTGACGACCAGCGCCCCCGTCGACGCCGACGGCGCGCCCGGCGAGGTGCTGGCCCGCAGCAACGTCGTGCTGGCCGGCTACTGGGAGCAGCCGGAGCAGACCGCCGCCGCGCTGGACGGCGGGTGGTTCCACACCGGCGACGGCGGCAGTATCGACGCGGCCGGCGTGCTGACGATCAACGACCGCAAGAAGGACGTGATCATCACCGGCGGGGAGAACGTCAGCTCCATCGAGGTCGAGGACCGTCTCTATGCCCACCCGGCCGTGGCCGAGGTCGCGGTCATCGGCGTGCCCAGCGAGCGGTGGGGCGAGACGGTCACGGCGCTGGTCGTGCTCGCGGCGGACGCCGATCCCCGGCCCGACGCGGCGGAGCTGATCGCCTTCGCCCGCGAGGGGCTGACCCACTACAAGTGCCCGACCTCGGTGGAGTTCGTGGAGGCGATCCCGCGCACCGCCACCGGCAAGATCCAGAAGTACAAGCTGCGCGAGACCTACTGGGCCGGCCGGGACCGGCAGGTCAACTGAGCCGTGGCGTGGAAGATGGGGCAGGTGCCCCTGTCCCAGGCCGTGTCCCCCGGCCGTGTCCCGCGTTGGGTGCTGCGATGATCCGCGTCCTGCGCACCCCCCGCCGCCTGCTCGCCGGTGCGGCCGGACTTGCCGTGCTCGCCGCCGGTGGGGTGGCCGGCGCGAGCGGCCTCTGGGGCGACCAGGCCGCCCCGGTCCCGGCGGCCGTCCGGCCGGTGGCCGCCGCCCCGGCTGTCCCGACTGCCCCGACCCTGCCGCCCCCCAGCACCCCCATCGCCCCCAGCGCGCCGCCCGCCCATCCGGCCGCCGCCCCCCGAGTCAGCGCCCCCGTGCCGGTCCGGCCGCTCACGGGGCTGGCCCCACCCGACGCCTACGTCGCCCTGGCCCAGCCGTTGAGCGCCGCGCAGGTGGCCGCCGTCCGGGCGCTGACGGCGGTGACGTCGGTGACCGTCGTGGACACCGGGACGATCACCGTCGGCGGGGTCAAGCGGACGGCCGTTGGCGTGGACCCCTCGTCGTTCCGCGCCGTCACCCCCGAGCCCTCCGCCCGCTCCGACGGCCTCTGGCAGGTGGTGGCCCGCGGCGACCTGACGGCGGCCTACGGCGATGGCGCGCCGCCGCCGGACCAGCTCGGCCACGTGCTGTCCGTGCACGCCCACGGCACCCGGCAGGTGCGGCTGGGCGCCCTCGCGGCGTTCGGGCTCGACACCGTGCAGGTCGTCGTCAGCCACTCCCGGGCCCGGCAGCTCGGGCTGCTGCCCCGCAGCGGGCTGGTCGTCAGCGCCGCCAATGTCGAGCCGACCGCGCTGCGGGCCCGGCTCGCGGTGACGACCGGCGGCACGGTCGAGCTGCTCGGGCAGGCCGCGGCGGCCGTCGACACCGTGCAGGGCGGCGGCGCCGGTCGCCCACGCACCTGGCGCGAGCTCTACGTCGACTCGGCCCGCAGCTGCCCCGGTCTGTCCTGGACGGTGCTCGCGGCCATCGGCCAGGTGGAGAGCGGTCACGGGCGCAACAACGGGCCCTCCAGCGCCGGGGCCGTCGGCCCCATGCAGTTCCTGCCGACGACGTTCGCGCTGTACGCCGTCGACGGCGACCACGACGGCAAGGCCGACCCCTGGGACGCCTTCGACGCCGTGCCGACAGCGGCCCGGCTGCTCTGCACCGACGGGGCGGGCCTCGGTGGCGCGGCCCTGTCGCGGGCGGTCTTCGCCTACAACCACGCGGACTGGTACGTCGCCGAGGTGCTCGCGCTCGCCCGTCGCTACCACTGATCCGCTGGATCAGGACACGCGACCGTCACGAACCGGTCACCCCAGGCGGCCCCACTGGGACGGGGCGCCTGCTAGCGTTGGCGTCGGTCGGCCTTCCCTGGAACGTGCTCCTCGTGTACACGCCCGGAGGATCTCGTCGTGGGCATCCGTGCCCGCGACCGGCCGCGGCCCCGCAAAAGGCGGGGTCGCCGGTGCAACACACGCAAGGAGTTAGTAGTGGCACAGGGCACTGTCAAGTGGTTCAACGCGGAGAAGGGCTTCGGCTTCATCTCCGTGGACGGCGGCGGCGCCGACGTCTTCGTTCACTTCTCGGCCATCGAGATGGACGGCTACAAGGCGCTCGACGAGGGTCAGCGCGTCGAGTTCGAGGTCACGCAGGGTCAGAAGGGCCCGCAGGCCGAGCACGTCCGCCCGTCCGCCTGACCCAGGCTGACACCAGGCACCCAGCGGCCCGTCCCCCTCGGGGGGCGGGCCGCTGTCGTGCCTTCGGCTGCGAGAAAGGGTCAGACCCGGCCGCACCCCCGGGGATCGCGTACTCCCCGGCCGCGAGGACCCCCCCGTACGTCGCCGCACCCGCGACCCGGGCCAGCGTCACATCACCCAATCGGCCTGCCAGCGCCTCCGCGGCCCCCGGACCCGTCACCGCTGCCACTGCCACTGCCAGCCCACCGGCGGCCCGACGCCTTTCCTAGCTGCTCGCTCTTGCTGTGCCAGCGGGCGGTGACGAAACCGTGCAGGCAGCCCCGTTGCGGCCGCTTCGCGGCCGCGACAGGCAGGCGGCTATGGAAGGACGGGCAGCAGCGTGAACGCGTCGACGTGGGAGGGCCGGACGACGCCGAAGTGGCGGCGGTCCAGGGTGGCGACCTCGGTGACGCGCAGCCGTTCGGCCACGGCGATCACGGCTGCGTCGACCACGCCCAACGCGAGGTCGGCGTATTGGGTGACCAGCTGCGCGGCGCGGGTGTAGTCGCCTGGCTCGAGGGTGATCACGTCCAGTTCCCCGGTGCCGAGCGAGGCCAGGAACGCCGCCTCAGCGTGGGTGCCCTGGCGGCTCTCGAGGAGTTGGCAGACCTCGACGATCACTGGGGCGGGGACGAGCACCGGGCCGGGGTGGGTCTCCAGCAGCTCGCGGCAGGCGTGGTGGTGCTGGTCGCGGGAGTTGGCGACCGCGACCAGCGGGCCGGTATCGGCCAGCAGCATCAGCGGCTCATCCGGCGGCGTTGCGGGTCACGATCTCGTCGAGGATCTCCTCGGCCTGCTCGGCCAGGTCCGGCTCGGCCGACAGCGTGCCGGCGAACGACAGCCGCCGGGGCACCTGCCCATGGTCGGTGCCCGGTTCTTCGCGGCCGACGAACTGGATCACCACGGCCCGCACCGCTTCGGCCTGCGCGGGGCTGAGCTGGTCGACCAGCTCGTGCAGGTCCGGGTGCTGAGGTGCGACGGTCACGACGTTCAGTCTAGTTCCGGCAGACCGATTCAGCGGATCAGTAACGGTGCCGGCCGCAGCGCCAGCGGGTCCGGTTGGCGATAGCGGCCTGGGTGAGTTCCAGGGCGGCGGCGAGCTGGTCGAGGTGGTGGTCGGCGATCGGCCGCGGCCCGGTCGAGATCTGGTCGGCGAGGGTGGACAGCTGGTCGATCCAGGCGGGCCCATCGGCGGGAACGGCGGTGACGCAGCGGTCGAGGACTTCGACGGCGGCGCGGCCGGAGCGGGCCGCGCGGTCCTGTTCGAGGTAGAACGCGCGGACCGGGGTGAGGCACTCGCGGTAGTTGATCCGCGGGACGGTGACGTGAACGCGCTCCCCGGTCGGCGTTCGCGTCGTCTTGCTGAAGGTCGCTAGCCGGCGTTTCCAGTCATCGGCGACCTGGCGGGGAAGATGCAGGCTGTCGATCCCGGGATGGTGGGCTTCGATGTCGGCCCAGAACCGCTGCCCAGGAAGTATCCGAGCGCCTCCAAGCTGGTGTAGTCCAGGGCCGGTTGACCCGATGCCGACGGAGCTGGCAGGATCCGTCGGAACCTGGCCTCCACTCAACCCGGGGCGGTCCATCACTCCCTCAAGTCACCGAAAGTGTCAAGATCCAGACGGTACCAGGGGGTCAGTCTTCACGCAGCAGTGACATCCCGGGTGAATCTCGGGTGGACCAACGAGACCCAACGTTCACACGGCCACGGACAGACAAGATCCGGTAGAACGCTTCCTTCGATGTCGTCGTCAAACTTGCCGAAGCCTTCCGAAGTCGCCACCGACCATCTGCCCGTAGACAGCAGCAGCTTCCGCAGCCGCCCCAACGACCTCCTCGTGAACGCCGACGGGAAGGCAGAGCCGGCCCCTCCCGTGTGTGTGAGGATGAGCTGAGGCACCGCGGGTAGCGGTTGTTTCTTGCAGGGGGGAGAGACGGGTTGACGAGTCATCCCGTACGCGTAGACGACGCAGACAGCTCTCGGGCGGCTGCGACGATGTCAGCCTCGTAGGCAATTCGGTTCGGGATGTCATCATCCCATTCACTGGCCAAACCGATGAAGACTCGCAGCTGTGGCTCGACCGCAGGCACCTGACGCGCAAGGCGCCAAAGTGCCCTTGCCCCCGCACCCGGCTCAACCTCGCCAGCGACGATCTCTCCGGAAATTTGCATTGCCACAACCTCCGCAGCCGCGGCAGAGTGAGGAATCGTGCCTCCGTCCGCAGTGATAGCAGCTTCAAGCAGCTGAAGTATACGATCCGTGGAAGCCGACACGTCCGCGAGCTCGATGATAGTCGGCGCCGTCTTACTGCTCGCCAGCTCCTTGAGGCCGAATTGCTCGACGTCGCGCCAATCAGCGAGTCGCAATCGGAAACGGCATGCGACTCCCAACAGCGAGGACGGACCCCCGGTCATCACGGGCTGCCACCGGTGACCTTCGTCTTGAACTCGATGCGCTCGCCTGTCCGAACTTTTTCGTACCAATGCGTCTCGAACTGGAGGCCATCCGATCCCTTGTACGCGGACCCTCCCATCTTCGCCCAATCTTGGGTGGCCTCAAGGAGCTGACTCCGGCCAGCGGCACGTTCGGGCAGCAGATCGTCGTTGGCGGCCAGAAGGTCATCGTCCGCGGAGCCGTCGTGGACGGCGTCACGAAGCTCGGCACGGCGTTCACACAATGACGGCTCCCGATCCGCGCACACGGCAGACCCGGCAGATCCTGGCTAGCTGCTGGACAACCGCTTCGCGACTCCCGAACTGCTGTTCGAGCGGGTCGAAGTTGTGCTTGGCAGAGAAAATGTGGTCGAGCTTCGCCGACGACGTGGCGTAGTCGAGTGCCGCCTTGTCGACAGCCGAGACTCCTGCTTCTGCGGCAAGTGGGAACCGTAAACGGTAGAGCGAGGCGGCACTGCTGTGAGGGGGCTGCGCGGCAACCGCAACCGCGGCCACCGCAACAGCGTGTCGCGGAAGGATGCGCTTGGAAAAAGGAAAAGCTGCTGGACGCCGGAGCGGACGACGCTCCAACGAGCCCCATAGTGACGGCCTTCGCGCCAAAATTGACGCGGACGGCCGGACCAGCGGTCGCGCCGAAGGCGACCGGATATTCCCCACCCCGCACCAGCCACGGGCACGCGCCGCCGCCGCGCGACAGCCCGCCCGACAGGGGCACCCAACCCGCTGGGATCTGCCGAAACAGTGGCTTCGCCGAAGCTGTCAGCGTCGTCTTGCCACCGACGGAGCCCACCTGGCGCGAAAACGCCGACCACCGCTCCAGACGCGGAGGTGCCACCGCTGCAAGCGGATGCGCAACGACCCGCGCGCGCTCCGGGACAGCGGCGGCCGTCACGCCGGTGGATGACGCCGCCCGGCCCGAAGCTGGCGAGCCGACAGCCATCTGCGCACTCAACGCCGACGACGTCACCACCACCACGACAGTGATCAGCCTTGACATAGCACGAGGTGGACGGCGGCTGCTGTCAGTTCCGGGAGTAAACCACTTCAAGCTAGACACTGCACACCTACTCAGCGCTTCGCACGTGAAGACGAGAGGAAACAATGCGATTGCGATTGCGGCTGCGCACGTAGTCAGCCAAAGCATCCACAGTCATCCTCTTGACGGGCTCACCATGACACTACAAAGGGCTGTGGTCAACCGCCGTCAGATGAACACTGGCCGCCGCAAGAAGGGTCGGACCTGACTATCTGCACGTAAAGCACCGCGCGCGCAAAAATGGCACAACGCCTTGGCATTTGTGGTGGCTGCGGTAGCCGATGCACGCCCAGCAGGCGGGTCGAATGACGCGGGGAGGGGGTCAATACCCTCAACTTAGGGACCGGGTGAGTTTGGTGTCAGCGGGAGCATGACCAGTGTCAGTGCACTGCGCGGAGGCGGTCGGCGGGCCGGGTCGGCGGCCTTGGTGGGGTAGCGGTGGCTTCGTTT
>JAABUP010002815.1_pt1 | contig 32463 bp, 36 predicted proteins | sample 5559201 | NCBI WGS metagenome assembly JAABUP01 (sample SAMN10711887, study PRJNA513373) | rock metagenome | isolation source: Antarctica rocks | place: Antarctica
TACTGTAATTTCGCAAAGTGCTGCGAACAGACGCTTTCAAAGTGGTTTGTCGCACTGTGAGAACCTAAATGTAACATTGATTGAGTACTTTAGATACATGTGTTTAGGTCGTTGCGCTACATGGAGCATGACAGAAAATGAGCATGTCAACGTAGCTCAGGCAAAATCTTCGCCACTAGCCTATCAGGTTCGGTTGTTGCGGTGCATTGGGTGTTCTGTGAATCCATAAACCGATGCACAAGCTGGTGTACGTTTTCTTATGTTTCTGGGAGCTTGGTTTCAGACTGAATCGGCGGAGACGAACGAACCATGACAAACGATTGTCCACGTGTGCAAAATCGATCCGATCTCGTCGCACATGCTCGTCGTATCGGATCCGGTTCATCACAGCCAGCGTCTTCTCAGTCAGATTTCGATGTCACAAACATCAAGACCTTCCTTCGCAAATTTGAAGACGCTATGTCGGGGGTTCACACTAAGCTGTGCACACTAAGATGCTTGCGTTACGATACCCTGTGTTGGACAGGTTCACGAAAGACTCCGCCTATCTGTTTTCTATCAAGACCGGCTTGGCTATAGATCCTCTGATAGATCAAAAATACATAAAGTGGATGTATCTCAACAAAAAATGTACCAAGGCTTCCATAGTAATGGAACGCAATCCTTGGAATGCTACTGGTCAACTCATGATATGGACAGAATTGCCAGATGATCAATTTGGAGGGATGACTGTTGATGTTTTCATATGTAACCATGTTGCTGGCCGATGGACGTTGACATTACAGATGAACAACTCAGTTTCTGACCTGAGTGAACAGGCCAAAAGTGCTTTCGAAAGCTACCTAGATGCGACCTTTTAACACCGCGGTAGTACTCACAATTACTGATTCAGATGAATGCGGCTGCAACACTCCGAATTCTAGTTTTTAACTGTGTTCAATGGAAGACACAGCTTAAAGTGGGGTTATGAATGTGCCTGAAACACTCTGCAGTCCCACTAAATATATTTCCTGAGCTGTGTTCAATGGAGCACACAGCTTCACCCAGGCTTTACAGAATTCTGAACGCAGCTGCACGCACATGACACAACAAAGCACAGGCATAGGCACAGCCAAAGAGCAATGATATTTCTCTAGCCCACGGCACTTGACATTGGCTTGTGCCGGAGAACATGTTGTTTACAGTGTATCACTAGGTTTGCAAGTCTGCCTATGTATATACCTGCTGAGTCGTCTAATAATGCCAGAACATGTTCAGCTGGAACCTGGGTGCTCAACCAGAGTGTTGTCACAACTTGCTCCTGTCCTGTCAATCAAGATGTATTGTCATGTATCCATACACTTCTTGTACCTGCCCAACACGTCCTGATCTTTTGACAGGAGAGGCTTCCTAGCACAATCTTGAGGCAATGCCTAATTTGTAGTTTAACTAGCATCACAGGCTCAAAAGCAAACTCTACAAACCCTAAATCCTAAACCCTAGATAGGCTCAAGCCTGTGCTGCCTGTCCAGCTTCAGGGCATGACTCCCAGCTTTTAGAGTTCTGGTCTGTGTGCTGTTTCTGTTCCGTTGATGCCATGCATAATCCAGAAGGCATACACCCAAGCTTGTGACGCTTTCCCTGCTAGAGATCCCCTCATCGGTTCATGGACTACTATTGAACTGAACTGATGACAGCATGCTACCAGGGAATGATGACAAACGTCACGAGGACCTCAGCTACAAAACTGGCCTTCTAATGTTGCAAAAGCCCACATCCACATCAACTCGTGGCTTTGGGCAGTGCTGTGTAGGGTGCATGACAGACACCTGAGCTGTCTGTAAAGATCGTGCACTGTCAGTGACCTTTGATTGTCAAAAGCTGATAGATGATGCGCTAGCTAGGGGATGATCGAGGAAGTAGAATTAGTGTGACTTTGCAGCTTCTGTCTGCATGCTGGTGATGCCATTGGTAGCCTGGAAACTGGACTTCACAATGTTATGGTCATGTCCAGATGCTTCTGCATGTGCTCATAGTATCCTGAGTCCAGTTTCCAGGCACAGATTTGCACAGGTCTTACAGAGTGTTGCAACTTCAATTGAAGGCAGCTGCAAGCAATGAGTGCAACACAGATTGCATTCACAAAGCAGAGACATTGGTGCAGCCATATGGCGCCCTGTTTGGCTGCACCAATGCCTCTGCTTTAAGAATGCAATTGGTATTGCACTCATTTCTTGTGGCCACAGGTCATGTACCATTTCTTCAGCCGTCAGGGCTATGCACAAGGGCATGACCATGACTGTGCCATGCACATGACCATGTCTCCTGGGTGTAGCCCTGACGGCTGAAAAACTGTTATAACATGACTGTAATTACATGACCTGTTGACAGCAACTGCAAACACAGCTTGCTTGCGCTGGGCATGAGGCCTGGCAGAAACTGTACTACAGAGTCATCAGCTAGGTTGAATGGTCTCAAGCAAGCTGTGATATGCTGCCTGAGTGATGCACCTGCATCACTGCCGGCCCCCTGTTATTGCTCCACACTCGCCCTGATCTGCCATAGCACTGCTATGCGGCATAGTGAGACATGACTTTTGACTGCGTTGTGACGCCTGGAGTCTGGTCAGGCGCAAACATGAAGGCACAGCTCATCTGACAGGTCTCAAGGCATCTCACCACAGTCAGATCATGCCTCAATGTGCCAAGGCGTGCTTTCAGCTGTAGAGGTTGTGTCAGGAAACGTGCAAAGTCCTGGTTGTCGATATCTGAGTGGATAGAGAATGGATATTCCAGCTTATGCACTGGTCTGTTTGCAGCATTGACCACACGCATCAGCTTGATGCTGCAGAAAGACAGAGCAAAAAACTGGCTATCCAAGCTAATGAGTACACATCAGCTGTGCCCAAAACTCACAACACCACCATTAGTTGGGGCCTGTGTGTGACGCAGCCTGAGTTCTGCTCGCTACTCAGAGCAGAGACACCAGGGAGTGGCAGCACTCCCACAATAGTAGCATTCTTGATGTACATGTATACCATAATGTACCATATATGGTATATACCACACTATGCCATGCTATACAAAGCCAATGCATTCAGGCTAATGAGTGTTCTTGCAGCCATCAGCATCATCCTGCTTGTAGTCAGCCCCTGAGTGGGACCAGCAGCTCTGATACGCCCCTGCTCAGGGCATATCAATGCTGCTGGATCTACTTAGGAGCTTTGTCACGATGGCAGTGGCAGGGACCTTCAGTGGTTTGCTGTATCTGGTCCAGCCAGGCAGGTAGGCAAGCAGACAGGCAGGTGCCAATCTGTCTTTCATGAGCTTAGCATGGGCATGACTTTTGAATGGAAAGCTTATTTCCTGAAACAGTACACAGTACAAGCAAACGGCGTCTGGCTTGGGATGTGAGATTTTCATGCTTCGAAGCCATGAGCAACAAGTTTCGTATCATGCAAGAATGGCATTTGACTCCATGGTGTGTGCTGCTTGGAGGTGACTGCTGGGTGTACCAGAACCTGACAGCAGGCTGTGCGGGGCACGTGGGATAGTTGCAGGGGTTCATGACCGCATCCAGATGCAGTGGAGTGGCGTGGAGTGAAGTGGAGTGGAATGGAGCAGAGTGGAGTGGAGTGGCAGGAGCAGATACGGTATGAGCAGGCAGATGCTGCTGCACAGCTGAGCAGTCTCCATGCAAGCCTGTTGCCCTCAAGGTATGCACACAAGGACAGCATGACAGGTACTTTGCACATTGGTGACTGCTGCTAAAGAGAGCTTATCTGCTGAGTCTTCTTAATGACAGAACGGCAGTGTGTTTGACCTGCTAGCGCTACTTCCTGCCAAAATGACATTCCCCGCCAGAACAGGGTTGTAACATAGACTGTTGTATTAGGATGGCAACACAAGTCATATTTCACATAGCAAAGTTTGGCATTGTTGCCTGCCTGTGAGAGTGGGACTAGCTGCTTTTGTAAACATGTTTGGCTTCATTTCCTGAGCTGACATCTACAATTCAGCCTTGACCTTGACTTGGCCACTTGCCTTCTGGCTGAGGTCCTGGGTTCAAGTCAGCGCCAAAGCTGAAGCTTGTCTCTTAGCTTCATCTCGCTGGGAGCCGGCTCTGCTTGGCAGGCCCCCTCCCAGTGAGGCAAGGCTAGGATGCAAGTCCAGTATCTTTTGCTGAGTAGCAGCACTTCAGCATTGACCTCAGTTTGTACATTGTCTGCAAACACAGATTTGGCTGCAATGTGCAGCCATGGCACTGGGATCGCCATCACCCTATATCACATTCTGTGCCAGCAACATGCGCTTGCCAAATTGAGAAAGGATTGCATTCTGACTGTAAGCTGCCAAGTCACGATTTTTGGCTCGTTGGCCTGCGGTCAAGCCAGCGAGGCTCATTATGTCCCTATGCAGCGCCAGCCGCATGGGATCTGTGTCGCAGAAGTGTTGCTGTGTGTATGTGGGGATGCAAGCATGTGTGGGAATGTAAATCTACCACCAGCCAGTTTCCCGCCAAAACCTGGCTTTTTGCTTTTGCAGTCTGTGTGCTTCACAGCGCTTGCCCTCATCTTGTGCCAGGGCTCCTTGGATGTTGTTTTGCTGGTTGGCAATATTGGCCTGTCCATCCCCACTCACTCAATGACACATTAATGTATCATTAATTGATTGAAACTGGACAGGCCACACTTGCCTTAGTGCTGCATTTTGCTGGTTGGAGCTTGCCCACACCTGCTTAGTCATCGCGTATCGGCAGAGCCAATGTTTTGCTAACATTGTGCATCCACTAGCCTACAGTATTGATGAAATCAGCTTGCTCCCTTTTCTGGATGGCAGCGTGGCATGCTCCTTGTAGCCTACCTCAAGGCATCCCAACTCTGCCAACTGCCTCTCCAAAACTTCTCAGCAGCGTCCATCCACCAGTGACACATCACCACACTTCCGATATCTACTTCTCTCACCACGTATGTCCACACTGTAGCCGGTTTGCATGACGGCCCTAGGCAGGTTTCACTGCATTTGCGTTGCCATCTGCTGCAGAAATACGCACGAGTACTCACAGCATACAGTAGCATTGCCTGCCATGTTGATGCGGTCCATGGTGTGCTGTCATAGCTGGCTCTGAATCACATTAGAGCAGCCCAGCTGCAATGCAATGTGTCATTGCGCGTCATACTCAGTGCATCAACATGAAAGAAGACATTCATCCTGGTTGTATTTGTGTCATACCATATCAATGATGACCGCTTTGTCAAGTGCATTGATTTCCCCTTGTGGCACACTGCAATGTGATTGCGCTCCTGGCTTGTGTGGCACTCACAAGTCAGATGTTCAATGGTCATGTGCACTGGAGTCATGCTTTGTATTTGCAAAGACAAGCTGCAGTTGTCCTGCACAACACCAGGAAGCTAATCATACATTAGTGGTACTACAGCAATGAGAGCAAGCCCTGTTTTGTCCTGTCAGAACCTGCCACAGAGGCACCAGTCAGGCTGAATGGTCTCCGGTGCTTTGGTGCTTGTGATAGTATCACATTCTCCTGTTGCTAAACTTGCATTACAGCTGGCTTTCTGACAATAGCGCACATGTGCCCTAGATTGGCAATAGCATGCCCTGGAGTGATGAGACAAGATTTGGAATGTTTGGAAGTTCCACCTGTCAGATGTATGACAAGACAGTTCAGCCGACAGGGCTCATGACATCCCAACACAGTCAGCTCATGTCCCAGTGCACCAAGGGCGTGCTTGGGTACTTGTGAAGGCCAATACTGCAGACCTTGCTTGCACTGGTGTCTGCGCTGAAGGCGTTTGTCCACCTTCTTGGCGATGCCGTTCCCTTGATAGGTTGTATCCCAGATATATGTCCCCAAGAATACACTGATTTGCAGAGCCTGGTGAAATGCCTGGACCATAGGTGTTGTGGTAGAGACAGTATGCAGTCATGCAAGGCTGTGTCAGGCTGCGCATCTCGGAGACTGTTGTGATGCTGTCGGCAAGCACCCAGACAGCTGCCTTGCATGAAGGCTTGTGGGTGAGCGGTAGGTTTTGCGCCAGCATGCTTGTCATCAGCTGTCGCAGGACTCATACGTTCACCAACAAGCATACCTTGTGGGCAAAACTTGCGTCAATGAGTACTTACAATTCAAAGTCCAGACTCCATGTCATACAAATGGTATGGTGTTAAAAACACAACCCTGTTTGTCAGCAGTGCCCAAGTTGCACTTACATGATACTGTATTGCTGCAGCTTAGCTTGGGCTCAGGGACTGAGCGCAAACGCTGTAACTGCAGTTACAGGGTATCAGGTCAGTCTGATTGATCTTGCTTGATGTCTATATAGTCCCTGAAAAATACAGTGCAGCATTTGATTGGGCGCAACAGTGCCAATTTCCCAGGCTGGATTCAGCATGTTGCCAACTTGAGCAAGGGTGAGAACAGCCACATCAGGGGCTACTTCTTTTCTTTGACCTCAAGTGAGCAGCGGGTTTTCTCCAGACTCACATATTTTACATTAGGAAGTCTGTCAAGGACCAAGTCTGAGCTGATGGGTGGCAAGCAACATTTCGCTTCTCTGCTTGTTGCCAACAGTGAATACCAGTGAATAACAGTGAGAAGGTGAACAGCATCCAATCCTTGCAATTAATTGCTGATGTATGCAGTTGCGCTCAGTCCATGAGCCAAAGCTGAGCTGCAGTTACACAATATCATGTTGGTGTGACTGATATCCACATTCCCTGCGCAACACAGTGCAGCATTTGATTGGGCGCAGCAGTGCCAATTTCTCAGGCTGGAATCAGCCTGTTGCCAACTTGAGCAAAGCTGAGAAAATCCACATCAGGTGCTTCTTTGGCTTTGACCTCAAGTATGCAGCAGGCTTTTCCAGCCCCACATTACACAGCACGTGGTCTCTCAAGGAACAAGTCTGAGCTGTTGGGTGGCAAGCAATGCTTCACTTCTCTCCTGTTGCCAACAGTGAGTGACAGTAAAAAGGTGAACAACATCCAAATCTTGTTGAGGTATGCAGTTACGCTCAGTCCTTGAGCCCAAGCTGAGCTACAGCTACACATTATCACGTTAGTCTGATGAATCTTGCTTGGTATCCACATCCCCTGCACAACACAGTGCAGCATTTGATTGGGCGCAAAAGTGCCAATTTTCAAGGCTGGAATCAGCCTGTTGCCAACTTGAGCAAAGCTGAGAAAACCCACATCAGGCGCTTTTTTTGGCTTTGACCTCAAGCACGCAGCAGGCTTTTCCAGCCCCACATTACACAGCAGGTGGTCTGTCAAGGACCAAGTATAAGCTGATGAGTGGCAAGCAACACTGTACCACTCTGCTTGATTAAACAGTGAGTGACAGTAAAAATGTGAACAACATCCAGACTTTGTTGATGTCAACAAGCAATCTGACTGCAATAGCATCACAGGTACTGCAAAGTCATGCCTGCATCAGGCGTGCCTGCGTCAAGAAGGGCTCACTTGGCTTCCAGTCCTGAGTGCAGGGTTCAATTCATGGCCAAGGCTGGGCTTGCCTCTTAGCTTCGTCTCTTTGGTAGCAGGCTCTGCTTGGCAGGCCACCTCCCAGTGTAACCCAGTACTAGTGAGGCAAGGCTAGGTTGCATGGTCCAAATCATGGTCAAGGCTGCGCTTACCTCCAAGTCTTGTCTCACTGGGAGCCGGCTCTGCTTGGCAGGCCATCTCCCAGCTGCAGTGAGGCAAGGCTAGGATGCAGAGTCCAAGTCATAGTCAAGGCTGCGCTTGCCTCTTAGCTTTGTCTCAGTTGGAACAGGCTCTGCTTAGCAGGCCATCTCCCTGTGAGGCAAGGCTCAGATGCAATTTCATCGTGACCTGTTGCTGGAGTTTGCCTCTTAGTTTCATCTCGGTGGGAGCCGGCTCTGCGTGGCAGGCCATCTCCCAGTGAGGCAAGGCTAGGATGCAAGTATCACATTACATGCTGTTGGTATCACATCTGGGCGAGACAAGCATTGGCAATCTGACACTAGACACACCTTGGCTGCCACTCATGGAAAACAATCTGGGCAAAATCCTTCTGCAAAGATTGATCAGCAGGCTGTCACTTGTGATGCTTGTGCCAATGATCATGGTCATGACAGCGATCACAAGGATGAATTTGGTGGTGTGATTTTAGAACGCCCAGTATGCCCTTTTGCCAAGCAATCTGGAAACCTGGGATTGGTAACCTGACTGCCAAACAGGCTCAAGATGGTTGCATGACTGCCTGTCTTTTGGCTGTGCTCACCATTGAGAATGTAAGTCTGCAATATTAACGCTTAAGCCTGTCAACAACCTTTGCGTTTATGCCACTGCAGGAAGAAGAAGAGGAGAAGAACAATAACAGCTGAGCAGCTATGATCAAGGCAACTTAGTATGGGTGCCAGGTGGCAGGAAGAGGCAGGAGATGCAGCTGAAGCTGAAGCAGGCGCTCAGTGGCAGGCTTTTGGCGGGAAATGATGTCGAGCAGGACAAATTTAGTTGGCGTGAGCACAGCGCTCTTCAGGTGATGTCTGCATCTCATGACATGTTGATGGCATCTTGCCCAGTGCAGTGCTGTCAGTAGGCTTCCAGCTCTACAAGACCAACGAAGGGAGTGTGCCACAAACTTAGACTTCATAGCTGTGTAAAGTAAGGTAGTTCACATCATCAATTCAGCTATGATTAGGTGTGATCTTGTGACTTAGGTCCTGGGTTCAACACCTGCTCACAACTGTAGCTTGCCTCTTAGCTTCATCTCGCTGGGAGCCGACTCTGCTTGGCAAGCCACCTCCCAGTGAGGCAAGGCTAGGATGCAAGTTCAACGTGTTTTGCATGCACTATGTTTTGCGTGCACCTGCAACTGACCAAAGGTCAGAGCAGCGAGACGCACTGGCTTTCGAGTAAGATGTTAGCTGCCGAAACAGGTGGGCTGCATTCTGCATCCATGTGTATGTCTTTGCATGCAACATATCTGCATGGTATACTGAACTCCGTTGAGTCACAAGTCTGACTTACAGAACAGGCACTTTTCCCGCCAAAACATTTTTTGCTTTGCGTTTTTGCTCAAGTAGTCTGGAGTCACACCGGTGGTTTTTCCAGCCATCCAGGAGGCTGGGACTGCTGATGTCTGGCAGCATAGCCTTTAGCCATGAGTGCAACTGGGAATATAAATGGAAATCTTGAACTTGAATTTTCCCGCCAAAAGTGTGCTGGATATTCTGACCCTCATCAAACACACAGTGCCCTGCTGGAGTCAAAGGTTCCTTGCTGCATGCCATCAGTGCTTGTGTCTCTGTTTCAAAGCACAAAGCTCCACCAACTGCTGCTGCAGCAGTTCTGCAATTGCTTTGGGCGTTGACAGCCATGTTAGTGCCCAAACTGAAGCATCTGCTACCTGCTGCAGGTCCTACCAGACTTAACAGCAGATGCCAGTCTCCATGGAGAGGTGGCCACCTTGAGACGCTGGTGCAGGACACGCCAGTTCTTCATATTACATTCCTAGCATAGTCCAAGCGCTGCAGTGGAGAGCGTTTCCCACTACAAGTATCATGCGGCAATCAGAGTCATGAGAGCTTTTTGGACAGGCACATCCTTTCACAGAGTTGCAGGCGTAGGGGAGAAAGCAGCCAGAATACTTTTAAGGCATATAATCTCAGGAAGAAGTTTGATCAGGTCAGCTACTACTCTACCCACTCACAACAAGGCAGTGCAGGGCTGTCTAGCAACCACTTGCACTTAGGCCCAATGTTTGTGCAGTGCCTTTTGTGACGTGAATTGAAGTGCACTTCAAGGCGTGTGGGTGACACTACCAGAATCTCTGCAGCACCAGTACTACTTCTACTTGGTGTGGCTATGTATTGTGGTTCAGCTGTAGATGTGTTAGGGACAGTGCAGTGCTCATGCTGTCTAGACCTTCCGTAACTCAGTCCATACATTAGTCATGGGTGCTTGCAGGGTGTTTTCCAAAACACATTCGCGACAACAATCTATGCTGGAAAGGCGTTGCTCAAGTAATGATGGCCTGGTGTCAAGCATGTCATCCTGCCGCCATTACTGTAACATGGCTGCCTGACAATAGTACAAGCAAAAGGTGTGGTAAAGCACCCGCCTTCCACTGTGCTCACCATCACCAACACCAACTGACCTGCAGTCATCATTGTGAACTGTCGTGGAAGTGATGCTGACTGTGTTGTGCTATAGACTGCTGCTTTGCGCAATGCTATGTTGCTCGGCGTCGCGCTGTGTTGTGCTGTGCTGTGCTGTGGCACAGTGTCTTGCATTGAAGTTGTATGATACATTTGAAATGACTGTAATAACTTGTGATGTGCCATGATGTGCTGTGCTGTTCTGCACTGCCGTACTCTTTCTTCTGAAAGTATACCACAAAGCGGCTAAAGCAACTACACAGAGTGTGCCATGCACAGCAGGCCCAGCCAATGCAGGTTTGCATCTTATCAGAGCACAAGCTTACAAGCCTAAATAGGCATGCTAATCAGGGCAGACTGCTGCGCACGTGACACTCATACACTGCAGCTGCTGCAATGGTCACATGCCGCCGCTGTTGCAATGTGCATGCCCACACAAGCCTGAAGCGTACCCCTGCATCTTTACTGTGCACAAGCGCAATAATAGTGCCTCTATATTGCCCGCGGATTACATGAGTGCATGATCATGTAAACGTAGGTTCAACTGCAGTTGTATGCGCAAAGGTGTGCTCACTTGAGTCAAGGCTATCCTGTCATGCTGCTGCTACAACCGTACACAACGCTTCTTAAGCAAACATATTGCATTGCACAGGACTCATACTGTGCACACCATCACCAAATCTGTCTGCAATGGTCATTGTGGATGAGCCGTGGAAGTGATGATGGCTGTGTTATGCTCTGAACCGCTGTGCTGTGCTGTGCTGTGCTGTGCTGTGCTGTGCTGTGCTGTGCTGTGCTGTGCTGTGCTGCATTGCCATAAACTCTCTTCTGGGGATATACAGCGTCAACTGGATTGTACAAATGGAGAGGCAATGTCATGCCATGCAATGGAGACAATGCCCATGCAAAGCATTTTTTCAAGTAAAGTACACAAAAGAATTAGATACAATCAATCAATCAACCAATATGTGTAATGTCTTCAAACATTCCCAATGCGACATGCATGTGGAATTACATCGAAGCCTGCAGTCCAATCTCAAAGCTAAACGCAGACTATCCAATGTTGAAACAGGTCCCATGTACCGCGTGTGCGAGAGGCGAATGCGTTTGCACGTCCAAGGTAGGAAGTTCCTTCAAACTTGGCGGTTCGTGCTCTATCTGCAAAAGCGCATGAGTGATCTGCGATTTTTGCAAGCTCAACTGCGTGTATATCGTGTGACGCACGTTGCTACATCCAGGACCTGAGACCTTAATGTGCCTTACGGGGCAACGCTGCAGCCGTGATGTTACGTACGTTGACTTTGCATGCAGGACTTTACACCACTGCACGCTGCTGTGTACGACAATGATTTGCCGGAAGTGCAGAAGCTGCTGGCTCAGAACACGGAATGCAATGCAACCTCACGCCAGGTCAACAGGCTGGATCCGTGCAACACTTGACACTGATTTTGTCTTGCCCCTGTTTGTCCGTCCTCACTGACTGTCTTGTATCTAAATCTCAGCATGCTGCATCCACAGCATGTGCGAAAGTGTATTTGGCTTTCAAGCATCAGCCTATGGGCTAAGAGCAAAGGCATACTGCTGCAGGGTATTACACCTTTGCATCTGGTCTGCTTTAATCCACGGCGTGGTTGTTATGATTGTCATGAAGCAGAGGCCATCGTGGCTGCACTGCTACTTTCTGGTGCCAACACCAGTTCAAGAGACAGTCATGTGAGATTGCCACAATACTTGCGACTCAAGCATGGTCTACCTGTTTTTGTGCGACCTTGACTATATACAGAGTATCTTGGTCATGCATTGGCCACCTCACATTTGCTCTCTGCAGGCATGCACTTTGCTGTTTGGCAACCAATGAAAACAAGCAATGTTGTGTTCTAGGGCAGGACACCCATGCACCTGGCTGCAGCCGCAGCATACGACTGGGACAATGTTCCAATTCTCGAAATCGTGCTCAAGCACTGCTCCATTGGTACCATTAATGCACAGGATGCCGAGGTACCTCAGCACGCAGCAACATCTTGCAAGTTGCAATGGCGATGTCGGGTGCACTCTACTGCACCCGGGGGTTTTGAAGGCATCATATGATGAGTGCACTGTAATGTCGGCCACGTTGTAACACAAAGTTTCTGTGGGGGCCCACCATGTTGTGTCACCCTGACTGCAGTAGTCGTCCAGCACAAAGTAATAATTGTAAGAGTGGCCTCGGGATGCATGGCAATGCAACATCCTTTGCTTGCAATATTGCTTGCAATATTGCTTGCAGTATACATTAATGGCAATATACATTAATGTTGTCCTTGCAACTTCCACTTACAAGCACATCGTGTTCATTGACCATGTTTTCCAGCTGCATCAGCTTCTTGACTGAGATTGGTACTTTGTAGGGCAGGACTGTGCTGCACATGCTTGCACATTTTGAAAATTACAGGCAGGATGTCATTGAGTCATTGGATGCTGCTGGAGCAGATGTGTCCGTCCAGGATATCAGAGTAAGCCGTCGGGCTATTGGCATACTTGCCTAATAGGTGTGACCTTGTTTTGGTGCGCTGCTTGGAATTGCTTGTGCTCATGTGCATTGCGCAAGGTGTCTTGCCAGTTAATTTGCAATCAGATTTTTGCGTATGTCATGATGAGCAAGCACATGCTCCTGTGACACTGGCTTGGTCATCTGTCATTCCAAAAGTCAAGGCTCTACAGGCATCCATCAAGTTGTCAAATGTATGCAAGGCACCTGTCTGGCGAGTCGCACGGTGTCCTGACTCGGTGATATGCTGCAGGGCAAGACTTGTCTTCACTGTGCTATACATCAGCGTGACCTTGCCGTGGTAAAACTGTTGTTGCAGCACGCCCCAGATGTCACAATAGCTGATCATAAGGTGCGCAGAGAGCAGCTTGTACTTTCTATTTGTCAAACCCAACTCCTCACAACACGATAGAAAGAATGATGCATTAGAGACTTCAGCGTTGCTTAGGCTATTAGTGTCCATGTGTGAGGCTTGACTTCTGCTCTTGCATTTGCTGTTGCTCAAGCTGTTGGATGCCATGCCTTCAGATGTGCTGAGCCTGCATGTTGGTGCATCCAGCAATTTCATTGTATGTCACTATAGGCACTTGACCATGAGTGTCAGTGCTGCAAGCAGCAACCACAGAGATACCATCACAACCTAACAGCTGGCTGCACATTACAGGGATGGACGGTATTGCATATTGCTGCCAAAACACATCCTAAGTGTGTGCGCGCCTTGCTGTGTTACGCTCCTCCTACCTACTTGTGGACAGTTGACAGACCTCTGGGAAGCGAAGAAACATAGTGTGCCAGTGAGCCTGCTACCAAAAAAAGACACACATGCTGAATCTGGCATGCCAAGGTATCTGTTCTTTGTTTTAGGGTTTAGGGTTTATAGTCACTCGCAAGCACTCAACACTAGATCGAAGCCTGTCAATCTGCCCATAGGTGCATTCTTTACGTAGCGGTATGTTGTGCAAATTTACACCAATTCGGTTTCCAGCTTAATTTTCTGCAAGCACAAGGGCGGTAAGAGCGTCCACAATGTAAGCGCAATCATGTTGCAGATTGTCTGTGTTGCAATCTGTGACTGCGGCACCTTTGGACCCATGCGTCACTGCTATCTGAAAGTGTGGCGCTTGCAATTTGATCAGGTGTCTAGACTTGAAATCTGTAGCTTTGTCACTAGCATACTGTATGACCTTGGCTGACACCACAGTATTAGAACGAGCTTACATTTCGACTTGCTTGGAATCACATGCATGTATGAATTGAGGCAAAATTTGGCCATTGCCATAAGGGGGGAAAGCACATATGAGGTGTAAATGTTTTTGCCAGTTGATGAGATCACAACAGCATAATGCTGCAGCAAAGGGTCAATTACTTCTGGCGAATGCTGAGTTGCTCTCAAGAACAGATCCGAAATGGTTCTGGCTGTGCACTGATGCCGTGCTGCACATGGCTGTGAGCTTTTGCACTACCATTACACAACTCATATCCTATACAACATTGGTAGCAGAACCATGTTTACCCAAAACTATTCCTTAGAGCAGCATGGTATGCAGAACTGGAATCGCAGATGCAAAAAACAGACTATCCCAAGCTCATGTAAGGCAATTCCGTCAGCAGGGCAGATCATTTGAGTCATATGTCCATAGGAGATGCAGTCATGCCAGATCTAGACGTGCAGCAAGGACAAAAAAGCAGATAGAACAGCCTGTTATCTGCAGAAGAAGCTGCATGACCAACATCTGCTCTATCATGCGATGAAGTAGCTGCAAGCTTGAGCCAGCAGCATTGTGACACTACTTCACCAGTCCGTGAAGCATGTACGCAAATCTTGTGCTGTCTGAGATGCCATGCAGAAATAGCTGATGACTTTGCTACGGTTGAACAGATTATGTTGGGAACAGGAGTGACTCAGATTTGACTGGATGCAATTTGGCTACTGCATGATCTCAACCAGACTATGCAGGTGTGCATGTCAGCAACACTGAACATGGTATTGCATCAATGACATTGCAAATGTGCAAGTGTGGCCACACTCCACTAAAGTCTTCAATTGCTGCAGGCACTACACCAGAGTGGGTATGGTCAACAAAGGAAGGGCACTGTCAGCAGAACTCTGTGGCTCACTGCTCTGTTTACGATCAAATCTGCGTTGGGTCTTGGCAAGTTGCTTGAACATGGCCAACACACAGGGATTGCACAGAGTAAACTCGTCCTCGTGGAAGACAGAGTCATTTGGTTCTCCAGACATGTACAAAATTGGCTTTCCCATCACCTCTTCTCTGCAGATGCTGCAGACGTCACCAGCAGACGCAACTTTGCAAACCACCGCGCCCTTCTTTACTTGCACATCACAGACATCTTGGCGGTTTGTGACAATTATACGAGACTCTCCCGTTTCTAAATCTGGCAGACAATCAAAGCGCCGAAGAGGTACTGCACAAGTCGGGTTTGATATTGCTGTTGCAGCTGGCGAGTTCCTCAGCAGCTGCCACTTAAGAAGAGCAAGCGGAGTCGGTGACAGCAAACGAGCCCAAACCCAGCGCTGCGGCAGCATCTTTTGTCCAAAGTGCATGTAAATCTGTCGACAAAGGACTCAGCCTTGTGCTTGAGCTCTCCGCTGTCTGGCTCTAACAGGTTCGGTGAAGTGTCACCTATGCCTCACTTGTTCTTGCCAAGAACTTCTTGGCCGCAAGCCTACAGGAAAATACTGAAAAGCCGCCCGAGAGCGAGGTAACAAACAATGTGATGTCGCTCCAGAGCGTGCTTGTGACCTTGATGTTTGGGTGGTTGAGCCCCACTGTAGCCCAGGCCCCAAAACTAGGGCACCCTGGGCTGGGGGACCCACCTACGGAAATGGCAAGTCCTGTGGCCTGCAGTGAGATGCTGATACGTTTTGCACCCAGCAGGTGGCCGTGCAGTTTTGCTGAGTTGAGCTGCTCATGTATGACTCTGTTCTGCTGTTGTCAACATGAATCATGTACAAGAATGTCCCAACCGGCAGGAGATCTTGCTGTGCAGAAAACTGTAATGGTAGTAGTGGTATCCACCTGCCTTAACTCCGCGCACACTTCGGTGATTTGTGTCTGTAAACTTTGAATGTGCATTGCCTGGTACATTTTCTCAATCATTTGCGTCATTACATGGAGGTAATCTTGACTGACCAAGCTGGAAGCACTGGACAAAACCTGTTGGCAACACCTGCATCGCGTGAGCAATCAACAACACTTTGCACGAAACTAGAGAGAATAACACCCTGCACAAACTGGACAGAAGCACAATAGTGGACTAGTGACTACATCTGTGGTGCAAGCATGAGCATTAAGGGAAGCCATATTTGTTGCATACACGTGCCAAGTCATGATTATACACAAGACTGGCTGCCTGCGACTTTGCGTTGGCTGCAGTCGTGCAGTGTCTGCACATGGCTTTATAAAACAAGCACTGCTGTGCCTTGCAATTGCTGCTCTCCTCAAACCATGGTTGAGTCACTTCAGAGTGCGATCTAAAGCAACAATGACCCCTAAGGCTCAATCAGACGAGTTGACCTCATTGTGCAACCAGATGCTGTCAAAACAGCCTCTGACAACCAGATATTGTCAAAACAGCCTCTGACGACCAGATCTTGTCAAAACAGCCTCTGACAGCTTGCAGAGTCAGCAGAGTATGAGGCAGAAATCAGCTTCAAACTTTGCCAAACTTCTTGCCATAGTCGTACAGCAGCTCAGTGCCAGTGGGGATGTCCCTGGCAGCAAATATGGCAACCCTGTGGTCCCCATCCACCATCATGATTTGGACCCGGCAGTTTGCCTCGTTGCTGCATCAGCACATCAAAGCAGTGTATGAAACAGATTGCCCTCACTGTGCATCATTGCACAGTGCTGGCTCGTTCCAAATTACACTTGAAATGTGAAATCGTCTGCCATACTGGGAATATACAGCCCTGCGTTGGCAATGCACAACAGCAAGCTATGACAATGGTGAGTGCATGCACTTTGACAGCTGTGTGCTGCTCAGCTGCTTGGCGCCCGCCATCTTACACAACAAACAACGTAATGCCGCAGTACATGTGTCTCTATGACAAGCATATGGATTCTGACTCAAACCTGTGGTTGGCAAAGCGCATCTTGTTGCCTCTGTGCTTGGCATCAATGACCCACTCGTCGTTCAGGTCAAACAGGTAGGTGTTGCTGTCCCTGTCATATGCCTTTCCACGCCTGTCTGCCTCCCTGTGGTTGATCAGCTCCCCTGTGTACTCAGCCACAAACTCATTCCTCCTGATGTCCTCCTGCCACAGCACATCAACCAGATTAGCATGACTAGTGCTGTCCAGTAAAAAACGTGTTATGTCTGTCATTACTGTCTGTGCTGTAGGGGTTGCCGTCATGCCTTGTGTGCGCCACAAGCTCCTTTCTCTTGCTGTCCTCCTGTAAAGGCACAACATCCTGATGAGCATGACCTGGTATTGTCACGGAATGCTGTGCTTGTTCTGTGCTGTGCTGTGCTGTGCTGTGCTGTGCTGTGCTGTGCTGTGCTGTGCTGTGCTGTGCTGTGCTGTGCTGTGCTGTGCTGTGCTGGTTGTATTGCCAAGTAAGAGGTACATGGACAGTGTGTGATGTTCTTGCTTCTTTTGGGAACATCATTAATCACAGAAGGCAAAGCAAGGGGTTTAGAGTGTCTCAGTAGGGCCTTGATGATGCCAGGTCAAGCAGTACTGCACAATTAGGACCACCTTGTCAAATTTATGCTTCGTCATATCATACTGTGACACTACACAGTGACTACAGTGCAATGACTGGGATGTAGAGCGTTTCATGACAAGATCACTTTGGCTTCAGCAGACAGGTTGTGACCTGTGCAAAGGCGCCCCAGCCAGCCACATGGGAGAGGCCCATGGCCACTCTCTTGTGCTGGCGCAGCCTGAGCTTCATGTTGTGGCAGTCCAGGGTGCCCGGGGGCTTCTCCCCACAGATGGTCCACTGGCATTGCATGCACAGGTCGGGATCACACTCCCGGTCTGCAGCCACCAGCTTGACACGTGACTTTTTTTGTGTTTCAAAAGCTAACATGTTATTTCAGCAAAGTTCAAAGTGCTATGATGACAATGATGTACACACACTGACAGTGTGACCGCAGGAGTGTAACTTTGTCAAGCCACCATGGTCAGCTTTTCTTTGGGCTGGCACTGCCAACAGTGCGTATTTTCCTTGGTATGTTTGTTACAGGGTCGTGAACAGCAAAGACCACAACAAGGCTGTGATGACAGCATTCAATTGAGTTGATTGGGAGACAAAATCAGACAAGTCAACAGGCAGACACTGCAAAGCTTTTGCTGTGACGTCACATACTAAAAGCTCAAATGAGCTCCAAACCGAAGCTGCAATTCTGCTGATCATCAAACTGCACCTGGCTTGCTGCACAAGCAAATGTTATGTATCATTACACCCACTGACCTGCAGCCATGCAAGGGCAGCCCTTGTTTTTGCAGCCTCCCTTGCACACGCACCCCTGGAAGCGGCTGCCGCACTTGGGCCCACAGGCACAAAATTTCTCACAGAAGTGGCCCTCATTGAGGCAGGGGCAGCCCTCCTTGCAGTCCCCCTTGCACTGGCAGGGCTGATAGGGCCGGGGGGCTGTGTCATCCTGCCCCTTTGACTTCTTCATGCGCTTCCTGACCACCTGAACGGACAGACACGTACTGTTGGACAGACAGACACGTACTGCTGAATTGTGCTGGTTGAAAGAGCAGAGGCTGATGCGGAAGCTGGTGCAGAAGCTGGTGCAGAAGCTGATGCAGAAGCTGGTGCAGAAGCTGGTGCAGACGCTGGTGCACATTATCCAGTGTTGAGTGGAGAACGCAGCCGATCTCAGAAAGCCACAACAACGTCAGCAGTCAGGGATTCTACATGGTCCTAGAGACCAGCTTGGACAAACTGACCTGAATGCAATGACTTCCTGCACACTTATGAGACAACATATCAAGTTGAACAAAAGGATGAGAGCCGATAGTAGTACGCTGGTGACTGCATAGAAAAGGCTTGCTGTGCAACATCTAGTTGCCTTGCAGCACTGTTCAAAGGCATCAATTTTATGTTTCTGTTCTGCAAAGGACAGTAATCAATTGAGGTGACATCACTCCATAGAACAGGGTCACTCACATGCCAAGCTTGACCAGTGCTCTTCATCTTCTTCTTGGCTGGCTTAGCCTTGCGCCAGCGACCCCTGCTCTGCTGGGGGGGTGGCCCTGTCAGGGTGGCTGCCCCTGCCAATGCAGCTGGTAGCCCCACCTGCAAATACACACACACCATCAGCAGGCCAAAATTGGCACTAGTTATGTTGCCTTGGATTATCCCTGTAATAGTGTGTTATTATTGCCTTGCTTCCCTTGCTGTAACAGCACGTAATCATGCCATGCACTGGATCGTGGCTAGCTGCATACACTAGGACTATGAGTCACGCATGTACACACACATCATCTGGAATGCAGATCGGCCAGGCAACAACAGCTTGCTTCTGAACAGACCTTCAGCAAGTCACCATAGTTTCATGTTTAAAGCCATCAGGCATTTGCAGCATGGTGAACATAGCACTTGATTGGTCTGTCTGGAAGGCAGGTTTATCTGATGTTGCCTACCTTTTGTAGGCGTGCGTACACTTCCTGACAGGACTTGGTGCCGACTAGGCGTGCCATCTTGCAGCTGTCCCCACTGAACATCTCTGCTGCCTTATCAAACACGCTCACCTGCACCAACAACTGTTACTGTCACACCACCTGGAAGACAGATGAGCACAGTCTTTACCAGCATCTACAAGGTTGCTGGACAGCCTGCCTGGCTTGTCCAGAAACGCTTGTTCTGAGTATGTCAACACATGCTAACACATTTGCCTGGTGCCGTGCCCCTGTACAGCCTGAAGTGACACGTTCACAAAGTATTGGATTTCAAAGCCCCCGGGCAGGGGGGTTTCAGCACTGAATGACCAAGCTGTGGATTCATTGGCCTCATGAGCTTGCATACAGCTACTTGAAAGCTACTTGCATGCCCTACTGGATTATGCCCGGTTTGTACTGTCCAGTTGGCGGTGTGACACCAGTTATGTCTTGTTAGATGTTAGACCTATACTGATGCCTACTCATCTTTGCAGATACAGGTTTGACTCAACTGAAAGCAGTGTCACACATGTAGTTGGACCATGACTCATACAAGGCCCAAGCAGCAAGCTGTTTCTGGGCACTCTATGACACGCTTGTGCAGGTAAGCAGCGAAGGGCAGAAGTGCCTTGTGGATCAACCTTCAACAAACAGATTCAAGGCCGTTTAGACTGAATTGTAGTTGCAAGGACTCGCTTCTGAGGAGTGGGTGTATACCTCAAAGGGGGTCCAGCCAGCATCTGGGTGACTGCCCTGGCTGCCTGAGGGCCCTGCCCCATCATCTACCACATCATCTGCCCCATCATCTGCCTTGTCATCTGCCCCATCATCTGCCCCATCGTCTGCCCCATCATCTGCACCCAACATGCCCACACGCTCAGCATGCTCAGCACACATCAGCACAGCAGCAGTTGAAAATCTAGACCCTGAACTGTGAGTGTCCCTACAGAGTGTAGATGCTTTGATGTGACGAGACTTTCTAGAAGCAAACATCTGTGTCATCTCGCGCACAGGATACCGGAACTTAGTCAAACTGTTTGTGCGCAATTGCCCTGGACCTGTGATCACCCAAACAGTAACACATGCAGTTGTGAGAATGAAAATTTAGGGTCAACAGCTTAGGATCTGCACTCAGGACACAAAAAGGATTGAGGTTTTGCCTCAAATTGCCTTCACAATTCAGAGTTGACATTTACAGCGACAAAACCCAAAAGACAGTAGCTTGCCTAAGGGCGCCATGGCATGAAGAGGGCTGGACTTAGCAAAGATGACTCTGCCACGTCTGGGAACCGACAGCAAGGCACTGCTTCTTGCAACGCTCCTCACGCTCTCCAGAAGCGCATCAGGAGCAGGCACTGGCAGGCCTCGAAGGGGAGCCGGCATGCTTTTTTTGGTAAGACTGAAGGGGCCAGTGCTGCCTTTCATGTGGTTGCTCAATGGAGCCTGAAGGGGGGCAGGAGTGGCTGCTGTGATTCCCCTGAAAGAGGCAGGGCTGCCTTTCACAGAGTCGCTCAAAGCGGGATGGCTGCCCTTGGCAAAACGTGCTAAAGGCATGTGGCTGCCTTGAACAGTGTTTCTGCCTCCAATAGTTGATGGCGTGTTCAGGGGTGTGTTACTATGGTCAGAGAGGCTGACATACAGATCAGTTGGTGAGGCCAGCGTCGACCCTAGCTTTCCTTGCGGTGATCTTTGCCTGTTGGGCGTCATATCTAGCTCATTCTGCTCTGCTTTCAGGTGAACTGGTGCTGATCCTGGCTGATGCTGTGCTGATCCTGGCTGATACTGTGCTGATCCTGGCTGATCCTGTGCTGATCCTGGCTGATCCTGTGTTGGTGCTGGCACCTGATCATCATCGCTAGAAATATCAATCTCAATGGGATCACTGGCTGAGCCTGTATTCGGGGCTTCAGGTGAGCTTTTGGCAGCCGTGGTTTTACCAGTTGGTGTGCGCAGGGGGGGAGGAGTTGGGGCACCCCCCTTGGTCCGGGCGTGTGTTGGTGCAGCATTGGCATGTGGGGTAGGGATGGGTTTGGAGCTAGGAGTGGCTGTCAGCTGTCCCTCTTCCTCTTCACTGTCTGAAATGACTATGGTGTCTTTGGTGCTGCACACATTGGTCTGACTATGACCTCTGCTTGGTAACGGAGACGTGCTTTGCACTGCAAGCCTTCCGTTCATTGATGATGTGCCACCTGCTGCTTCATGCTTGATGCGTTTCCTGGCAGGCTGTGCTAGTTTGCTGTCTGACGACTCATCAACTGCTGTGGCACCTGCCCCATCAGCTGCCAAAGCAGCTGCTGTGACAATTTCAGGCTGTAACAACATTACAGTGGAGATCCGCTTTCTGGACTTCACGCTGCTATGCTGTACATCCTCAGGACCTGCTGTGGACATGTGCCCAGCTGCCCTGGTGAGGGCTCTGGTGGAAGGGCTGTTCTCAGCTGCCCTAGAGAGTAGCCCTACAGAGAGGCTTTCCACAGTAGCCCCAGGGGTGGGCATGCAACGCCCCTGCTCAGCAGCTTGCCTAGGCACAGCGAAATGCAGGGCCGACCTCAAAGCCAACCCTTCGTCTTTCTCATCTGCTTCCAGATCTGTCCTCCGTTCTTCTTCCTTTTTGACTGTGCCTGGCATTGCATTGCCTGCAGCAAGGCTTCCAGCCTGAGTAGGGAGCAGAACAGCCAATTTCTGCATGTGAGGGAGGCGGCGGGGTGGGGGGAAGCTGTTTGCTTTATGCGCAGAAACAAACGAAATTGGGTATGCAATGGCTTATGTACAGCAGAAACACTCAAGCATGAACAGCTATTCAAGCTTGAGCAGCACGTTTGCCTGCTTGGCTTGATCACATACATCTGTGTCAGACTAGACTCCAGCATGCTGCCATCTCCATCCACATCACCACCAGATAACACATGCATTGAATGTGGCAGATGAGCAGTATACCTGCTGTCATTGCATGCAGTCGCCAAGACAAGCGCGATATGTGCCAATGCTGAACCCTAAGACCCCAATCCCTACATATGGGCTGTTTGCGTAAACCCCTCTCCTCCTTTGCCTACAGGTGCTCACGATGCTGCATGGCGCCCAAAATGCATGCAAAGCACAATCACCATCCCAAACAGCTTTACCAAAGGCTAGTGTTGTCCTATCTATGCACAACAGGCCATGCAGTTGGCTCATTGGATGCAGACAAGAAGTCTCACCACTTGCTTGTGGTGGCAACAGGTCTGCTGTGGCGCTTGCCATTGCCAGGCCAGCATCTGCAGACATGCCTGGTTTGAAGCAACTCCTGCTGCAGGCTGCTGAGCTGGTGATGACCGGCTTGGCTGGCCGCCTCTGGTGAGGCCTGCAGTTTTACACACAGAAATGTAGGATATAACGTATGCTGTGTGTTTTTGGCGCAAACAAACATTGTCACATACTATTTTGATCAACTTTCCAAAAAGTGTTGACAAACTGAGGGATGAAATTGGTATGTGCATATCTCTTGCTGCCACACAGGGCACAAGCATTTGTGCCTGCGTGTAAGCTGTGAGTAGTGGAGCAGCTGGGAGTAGTGGAGCAACTGCAGCTGCACTGTCCACACATGCAGGGCTTGTGTAATGTCTGGGGTGTACAAAACAGTTGCTGTGGGAGACAGGCAGGCAAGAGCCTGGCTTGGAAGGCCAGCCTCCCCTCATTAAAGAGTGTTTGCTGGCACAGCATTAAGCGATTCTGAATAGCTGCCATGTTGCAAGCGATCCTGTTTGCCAACACTTGCTGAGGTTTGTCATTGCTTTGCAAGGCTGCACACGAAAGTACAATCTGACACCACGTCATGCAGCACATGACATGAATTTTGAATACAGGTCAAACATGCGGGTGAGACACAGATAGAGGGTGCACAGTCTTTTTGGTCACACCATCTTGTGCACTTGTCTAACCTGACGTTTCACAGTGCCATGAGCTTGCATAGCCTTGGACACGACAGCGTGCAACAGAAGGAAGCGCAAATTTGCTTGACTCCAGATGCAGACCATGCATGCATTCTGTTGCATCAAGCAGAGGCTTGCAAACATACAGCAGCTCACACCTGGGAGCTGAGCAGCTCATTCAAACGCATTAGCAGGCTACTCAATCCAACTCAACATGTACTGCTTGAGGCTGCCAACTTGGGTTCACACCCCAATCTTAGCAAAAAGCACAAATTCAAACAAAAGCAAAAGTGACTTGCATAAGGGTAGAGAGACTCACTTGGTGTGAGGGCCTGTGTGGGCAAAGCAGTTGAAGATGCGGCAGCGGCGACAGAAGCTGTTGGTGAAGTTAGCAACCATCACATCCAGCTTCTGATGCTCTGATTGTATGGCAGGGCCTTCAGGCACAGCTGCTGCCAGACTCTGCATGCGAGTCTGTACTGTAGCTGCAGCAAGAAGCAGAGCTTGCTGTCAACGCTCATGTGCACGGTTGCAGCGCTAGCGAGACTACGTCCTGAGCGTTAGGTGATGCGCGCGTGTATGTATGTAGGATTTGGAGATGTCAAAGTCATTTACAACCTACAACTAAGCCCCTGATGGAAGTGCAGCGACTCTGTAAATGAATGAGTGTCTGCTGGCATTCAAGGCACTGGGTCAGCCTTGGACTGCACACATGACACATGACACATGACACATGACACATGACACATGACACCATTTGCCTGGTCTTATGTGCAGATTGCACCATTCTTATGCAGCAGATGCTTCATGCAGTCCAATGTCTTGAGCACTGTCAGCTGAGCAGTTCAGCTGAGCGCACTGTGTCAGACATTTCATCACATTGCCTGCAGAAGTTGGAAGCATGTGCAGGAGAACTGAGACCACCACATTGAGAATGTGTGCAAGGCAATGCGGCCCTGAGCACACCTCTCTTGGCCCTCATCATGCTAGCAGCAATGCGCACAGCTTCTGGTCTCACACCAAACTGCGACACAGCTTTGGACAGCAGGAACATGTCTGCCTCCCTCTGCACTCCGTCCAGTGACTCTGTGTCTGAGTCCTGTTCCTCATCACTGTCACTCAATGGGATTGTTTCACCTGGTTGATGGCAATCATGTGTGAAAGCACCAAATGGATGCCAGGTCAACAGAAATTGCGACAGGTAACTGTTTTGAACAGCTGTGCAGTGCCATGAATGGATAGTGGTCAAGAGCAACTCAAGTGAGCATTTTCAGGCACACGCCTGATGTTGCCTGTGACAACATCACAGCAACTGCTGTGCATGCTTGAAAAGATACAGCAAGCTTGCATGTGTTCAACAATCAGTGCCTGGAAAATATGGCATCTGTTTGAGTCACCTATTTCATCTGTGTAGTACATCTGGCGACCAACTCCCTGTGCAAGCTCATTGCATACAAGGTAGCCCCAAGCCTTGTAGGAAGGGTTTGGCTCAACAAGCGGCATGTCTTCACCAAGCACTGTCCTGCTTGTGCCTCTCATAATGTTGTTCAAGTGTACAGGTGGCACACTTCGCCTGGCAGCAGACAGGGGGCTGAAGCTGGATACTGGGCCAGCCTGTTGCTGCCTGAGGCTGGCTGCCTGCTTTGCTTTTGCCTGCAGAGGGTGAATGCCGAGCTTGCTGTGCTAGTGCTTATGACTACGAAGGACCGTAGCAAGACCAGTGATCACTTGCCATGCATGCAGTTCGTGGCGGTGGCGAAAAGGATTCAAACTTACTAAATTAGTCTCTAAAGCCTGCTGCGCTGACTGGCGCGAGGCAAGGTTGAAGTGCTCGCGGGCAGAAACCAGTGTCCGAGCGATTTTAGCGCACTCCGTCTCTACAATATACATAAAAGCAGGTCAAGTGAGGCGCGGCCTTTCCAACGCCCTGATTCTGCACAAAGGAGTGAGAACTCTCACACCAATGACGAAGAACAATACCTGTGTCCCGGGTGGTCTTTTCGTCACCCATAGTCGGAATGCACGGCTTACAGCCGCAGCTCGCAACGGTCAAGCATCACCACAGTCTTAACAGTCGCATTCGCAGCAACTACGTGGATTTACAGCTGCACTCTGAAGAAGCATGCAAGCACGGCTGGTGTGAGAGCCGATGCGCTGAACCAGAGCTAGCTTGCAAAGCTCTATGTGGAAGCGGATGTGAAACGCTCACAGACGCCATCATTTTGTGCGATGACGCCGTCATAATACGGGGTGACAAACGAAGCAACAAGCACAGCACAATTCCTTTTGCTGCAGGGAGTCGGCGGCTGCAGAGACTTGGCACCATGGTAAGACACATCCATCCTATGCGCGCGTGTTGACAAGAAACATCGCATGTGCAGCACGTATACAGTGTCTCAAGTCGGGCAAAATCCGCTGCGTCGACGCGTTCACAGCATGTTGTTTAACAAAGTTTGCTGTATAATGCATCGTCGACTTTCTACGTCTCGCTTTGTAAGCGGTACACGTTGACATAGTTTCATGTGTGTGCAGCCGTCGCAAAAGACGTTCAAAATCAAGCGGGTCTTGGCCAAGAAGGCCAAGCAAAACAGACCTATCCCTCAGTGGATCAGGTTCAGGACAGGAAACAAAATCAGGTATCAACCTGTCTTGCTCAGCAACCAGTGAGGAACAGCAGCTGCAGCTGCAGATCCAGATTTTGGATGTGTGAATGCCACCCAGACACAGTAGTTGCTTTGTGCCAGAAAAAGACTTAGCAGCAAAGCCTTAAGCTGTTGACTTATGGTACAACTGATGTGATGCAGGTACAATGCCAAGAGAAGACACTGGAGGAGAACAAAGTTGGGCTTGTAGATTACCTGCTTGTATAGCATAGTGGGCAGCTCAGACATAGCTCATCTCAGCAGGCACAAGCAGCTGCAGTTTCAGCAGACGCTATTGCTTTAGCATCAGCGCAGCTGCTGTCAGCCGCTATGGGTCTGTACATGTGGCAGCTCATGCGTCAAGGAGCTAGACCATGCATGGTTGTAACCATTTTAGCTTGAAATTCTGATACTGTTGACCACACTGACCGCGGTGAATTTAGAGATTATGCATGTAGAGTCTGCTGGCTTGAGCAGTTCTCTGTGTGAGGTCTTGTGATGGCAGTCGGCGTGTCAGCGATCATATGTTCTGATGAAGTCAGACTGTACAACCCCCCAATAACCTTGGGCAAGCCGTCTGTTGGCAGCACAGAGGCTTCTTGGGCAGTCCTGTCACAAGCCATACACTTCAGCTGTCCTTGCCATCTGAGCCATTCAAAGCTCATTCTCAGGTAGCATGGTATACCTGGTTGTTTGAGGCTGCTGTGGATTGGTCGCAGTTCATGCCTGAATGGTGGAGCAGTTGCAGATAAGGAGAATTTGCAAGTTGTCCAGTGCTAGACACTTGCTATCAACGGCATGGCTCTAGCAGACAGAATCCTGATGCTCTGGCTTGGCTGCAAATCACTGCAGGAATGTGTTGCTGTTCATGTATACCAGGTAATCGTTTCAGATGGCATTAGTATGCTAGCGCACTCAGTAGGTCATTAATAATGGTGCTTGCACTCAGCAGGCAAACTGCCGCATCTACATGACTGCTCACGGGTGGTAACAAAGGTAAAAGTTGATTGTACTGGGACTGACAGCACAGGAGTATATCGTGCACAAGCGAAAGAACTACAATTATGCAAGTTGCATAATGCAACATATGATGCAAATGTGTGTGACTTTGACAGACATGTGCAGAAATGCATCACCACCAACAAGATGGGAGATCCAGACACTCCTGGCTGAACAAGCTGCTGCCTGGTGAGACATGCAGCTGTGCTTTACCGGCTTTACTCTGCACACATACTCAGTAAGCAGTCCAGTGATTTACACCTGTAAAGTCACGAGCATCACAATCAAATTAGCAGCATTCATTGCATGAAACATAAGCTTAATGTAAGCAAACCACCTCATTTGTTGTATAACAAAGCTGAAGTAGCATGAAACGGAAGATGCAATGCTGTCACACCGAGAAAGCAGAGTCTGAAGCACGTGAAGAACTAAGCGTGAGAAGCATCATTGTCAGCTGAGGTATATCCTGTGTACTGTCCGAGGCTGCAGCGTCTTCCGGCAAGTTGGACACTTCTTTGTTGCTTTCAGACAGGACAGGAGGCAAGGCTTGCAGAACACATGCCTGCAGCACATTGAGCACGCTTAACATGCTGAGTTGAAAACACACAGACGTGCGTACTTGCTCAGCAAGGCAGATCTATGAGAGCATGAAAGCTGACATAGACCACATGTACAAATACTTGAAAACATGAGAGTGACTCACTTAGCACCCTTGTGATCCAGAGATCAGAAGATCAAGGGTGTGATGAGAGGTCACAAGATCAAGGGTTTGATCAGAGGTCAGAAACTTAAGGGTCAGCACTTTCTTACCCACAGCTACCACACGCTGGTTCCTTCATTTCATCAAGGCAAATTCCACACTTTGGTTTTGTTTCCACTTCCTTTGGCTCACTACCTTGATGTGCATTGGCCACTATCTGCTGACCAAGCTTCCTGTGAGCTGCCAGTGCCTTTGCTACAGCTATATTGCGCCGTTTTGCAGCTGGACTGGTATCAGACCCTACTATACAGACATCATCATTGCTTTGCGCTGAGCTGGGCACAGGCACAAGGACCGTGCTGCGTGCTGTGGTCAAGTCCACAACATCTTCGTTTGTTGATACCTGTATACAACCGCATCCGCTGATGAAACAAATTGCTAGTGTGCCCAGTGGTGTTACTGCCGTCAGCAGATTTGTCTCTGTTATCACTAGGCCTTACATATCTGTTCAAACTGCGCCGTCTGGATGCATCCGGGTTCCTGCTCCTTTTAGTACCTGTGCCACAGGCAAAGGTCATGAGATGCTGCAGATTACCATGATATGCGTCGACAAGAAGGACAAGGACTGTGTGTGTGGTCAGACAGCAGCATACCAGCTAGCTTTGGTGCAGCCGTGGCTCCTGGTCTTGCAGATGGTTCTGCCTGCAGGACAAGTATTGTTGTCTATGTTACCTGTAGACAGTGCTCCGAAGATTGGCAGGTACGTGAAGAGCGTGCCAGGCGTGCTGGTGTGCCCTTAGCCTAGTCAAACTGACCTCGGACTGTTTAAATGCAGGTGGTTCGTCGTCGCTATCTAACACAATCACGTCCTGACTGTCCTCTCTTGGATGCCGCCCAGCGCTGCTCATACGACCCTCTGGTCAGCGAAAAGACGTGCTCTCAGCAGTGGACGGCAACTGCCGTCCTTTGCACAAGCCTACCAGCTGTACCAATGCAGTGCTTGACAGTGCCACCGACGGTGCCACCGACGATGAGCAAGTCAGCTCGTACAGCACGCCTTTGTAAGCTGCGGAACGTCATGCAGGGGTGAAACCGATTACAACACACAGTTTGAGACTCTGGAAGAAGAGGAGTATTTCCCGTTTCAAAAGTTGTTCGCCCCTCCAGTAGCTGCAGAGCGCATAGGCAAGTTTGTTGCTGACCGCACCAATCCTAGACCGGTACGATTGGTGTTCAGCTCGCTGATATATAAGCACAGCTTCCTGGAGTTTTCCAAGGACTTCAGGCAAGCAGGATTCAGGCTTGATGATGATCTCACAAAATCACAACAAGCTGAGCGAAAAAGTCTGAGCCTGGATTTCCAGACTCTCAAAACCAAAGGGTACCAGCCTTACTTTCGAGGCTCGCTCGAGGCAGTACTACAGCGACAACAAAAACCACACATGTGTGAAGAGAAAAGCAGACAGAATACCAGCAGCTGCATGAATGTAGCTGTCACACATGAGCCATACTATGATATGGTATATGCATGTGGCCATATCCCTGGATTGCAGACCTCCTGCAAGGTTTTACTTATCTCAGACAAGTTGTCTGTATATAAATCTGTGAATGATGACTTCCATGTCGACATGTTGATCGTAACAGTGGTATCTGATGCCTGGTGTCCTGCTAAGAGACTCTTATTTGTTGCAAATTTATGTACTTCCCAAGCACGGTGACAATTTCCCAACAGTTTTCTGATGATGATTTTGTTTGTCTATGTTACCGTCTTGTCTGTTTCGTTTACTGATGAAAGACTGCAATTTAGTCAAATGGGCTAGCTGGCCCCAACGACTGTAAAATCCCTGACTGGCTTCCTTCTCCGAGTCCCAGACAACAAGTACAGCGTGCAATTTTGACCTTGTGATTAGGCGTGTTTCACTTGCACAAGCCTGTGCCGAGGCTTGTGGTGCCAACAGATCACGTCTGTCTGACATTTAGTTTGATACAAATGAATGACGCTAGGCAGGGTTGGTGATGCTCTTCCACGAGCTTTCAGACTTGTTGGCTGGCCAAAGCTTGTAACCTCCTTTTGCTTCGGTCAGAGTTGTTAACTACTAAAGCTAAAGCGTTTTCATCACTCTCCCAAACGGTTGACGAATTCAGGTTTTGAGACGTACTGACGCGGTCTCCCGCTCTCAAGCCCCTCTTGACTGCCTGGGTCCTGATCACTCAAGGAGGTTGTATCGCTGCACTGCATTTTGCAGCTATACTACTCGCACAGCAACCTGCTCTACCTCCCACCTGCTCATAGCTTTGCATGGGGTTGGCTTTCTTTGATACCTAGACAGAAAGGTGTTGACACAACTGATTGCTGCATGCCCACGCCACGAATTGCAGCACAGTCAGCACAATATATCAATGAACACAGTGTGTTCTACACACCTAAATGCAGAAACTCGGAATTGCTCTTTATCATCCCAACGCTAACTAAGGTCAGCGTTGGAACCACTCCAAGCAACATGTTGAACAAGTTGAAAAAGCACGGCATTCCTTTCTAGGAACCAAGAACACACAGCAACATTGCATTGCTGTGTCTCTTCTGACATGCATGTTGCGGTTGCTTATACTCATTAATTCCAGTCTGTGCACATTGGCATTCTATGCAGCTGTCTAGTCTGCAGCAAAGCTTTCAGTTGTGCCGAACTCAGAAACCAGACATGATGCAGCGTCTTGCCCTGACACTGACCTACAGATCCACAACTCACATGCATAGTTTCCAAGGTGCGGCAATCATTGAAGTTGGGTGCGGCGGTGCTCGCACCCGCGGGTTGCGCGCACCGAGGGTACTAGCGTGATTAGTCAACCGTAACAAGCACATTGTACTTTTGTAGCCATTTTGCTCAAAAGTAATCCAGGTCATTGGGATAGTAGTCGTGGTACAACTCCCCATCTCCAACCAGGGAGTTCTACATTCCCAATCCCATCGTGTAACCTGCATTATGCAGTGCGGCTGCCATGCTTTGTCTGCTGCACTTTCCAGTGATGACTTGGATGGCAAACTGCTCTTTCATTGGGTCCTCTTTTGACTGAGACATCTTGCCTGTGATCTGCGGCAAATTCAACTTGTGTTAGCCCCGTTGCTTGACAGTGTGTGTCTGTGAATACTTGCAACTATATGCAAATCTTCTTGTGCATTCTGCTGATCACCCTTCTACCAAAAACATGCTGCTGATCACTTGCTCACTTGTGGACCTCAGCCTGGGTGGGCTGCAAGGAGTCACTCTACACCCAATCTTGCAAAAAATGGAAACTGCAACCATAATACCTTTTTGTAGATGTGTTGTGTTGCACGCAAGCTTGGCCTTAAACGTCTGATGTCTAGCCATACAATTGGCAGTGTGAGGTAAGACAGAAATGCTCATGCATCCAACTCTGTTTCCAGTAGTCAGCGTTGTTGGGCTTTTGAGCACATGCCAGAATCTGAATGTCAGCCACGCTATTGGCAATGCTCCATTTGCAAATATTCTGCTGCAACAAGGGACACTCTGCTGCCATAGGAGACACTCTGCATCTGAGCAATTGCAACAACTTCAACACTTTACAGGTATTGTAGGTCAGCTGCCTGCTTCCTGAAACTGTTAGGAAGGCTCGGCATGTCAAGGACCTTCTGCAAGGCATTGGCATGGACCTCTACCACATCCTCTGCCTGTGACTGTGAAGGCCTGCTTGCTGGTTCCATGAACCCCAGGCCCAAATTCACTCCCAAACCCCAGATGCACTCCCTATCTGCAAACAGTCAGCTCATGTTGCAAGGAAGTTCTCAGCATGTCAGGTCTACAGTGTGCCAATGCCCGACTTGATCACCACAGCGTTCTCTGGGCATGTCCATGTTCTGCCACAGTCACAGAAGCCACACAGGCTTGGCAAGGCTGTTTGCCAAAAGATCTTTGAATGCCATCTGCTGTGTCAAGGCCATTATGCCACTTCTTCTTAACAGTATAGCATGATTTAGATCAACTTTGCGAGACTGCTATGCATGCACAGCTTTTTGTCAATTATTGTGTACATAAAAGAGCAATCGCATGTGTAGCTCTATACAGAGCGATTTAACATGAGACGTATGGTCCTCACAGCTCGGCCATGTTCGGAGCAAGGGTGGCTTATGCACCGCGTGGGTAGATCCTAATAGCGCACACAGTCTACTCACCAGCTGCAGCTCGCAACTCAGGCTCAGTGAGTCCTATGGGGTGAGGCTCCGGCTCAACCAAAGGCCTTGGGGTGTGTCGTTTCGCATTCCACTTCTTGTGGTACATCACATCGTCTCACCGGCCATACACGCTGCATGGCTACACGGAAGTGATGGCTCGTCTGCCCAGGACATGCGATGGCACGGGCTGCTCCGAGTTGGCTATACATCCTGTCCGAAGGTGCCAACAGCAGTGCTGTGATAGCGGCAAAGAGATCATCCGGCAGCGTCTGCAGAGAAGCAGCGACGCGCGATGTGTCGGCATGCAGGCCTGGATTTGCCTGTGGACATCCCGACAGAATGTTGTCTCGGACTTGCGCATCCATCACAGGAGGACTGCAGCTTCACGAAATGTTGGACGGGTACAGGCAGCGCTGGTGCAGAACAGGCTGAGCAAGTTTGAATAAAGTGTGGTCTAGAAACATGAGCTTGCTCAAATTGACAGTTTTGAAATTGTGCGACAGACGTCCTCAGACTGTTGCAAGGATAGCCTCTTCATTATACAGTGGGGCCCATAAGTCCTGATCAGGACATTTGCATTGCTAGAGATGGCATGGTACATTGCCATTCATGACCACCAGACCATCTCAGTGACTCAACATGGTCTTGCATCTTACGTGACCAAGTTTGAAAGCCAAAGCTTGAGACTTCGTTCAAAATTTGGGGTAGCCTTTGCTCAGCAAGAAAGCTGCTGGCGCAGTC